>JAESFV010000217.1_pt1 | contig 61723 bp, 53 predicted proteins | sample 9269471 | NCBI WGS metagenome assembly JAESFV01 (sample SAMN14502647, study PRJNA617108) | algae metagenome | isolation source: Symplocastrum torsivum CPER-KK1 and co-occurring heterotrophs from... | place: USA: Central Plains Experimental Range, Colorado | collected 2001-01-01
CTGAGTATGCAATAAAAACGTGATAGCTTTCATCCCCTCGTCTCCTGCTCAAAATAACGGAGATTGTCTTGAGTAATTTCTTTACCAGTTGAGTCATGCAGCGCGCTGCATACATAACCCCGCCCCCTGTTTCGTCCACTCCCGACCCGCCTCAGTGCCAATGTACCAACGGCTAGAAGTGCCAGCATATCTGCTGTTGGAGTTTCTTCAAACAGCAATTTGGTAGTGAAGCACAAGTCTCGCAAGACAACCCGACTCGAACGCAAGCTATGGGGAGAAGGTGCGCCGTTTTGGGGGTCAATAGCCGTTTGGCGACGAATCGTTGTGAGGGAAAAGAGAACGTCTGATTCTGTTAGCTTTCTCTGATGCTCAGGACGTGTCTTTTCTTGGTCAAGTTGTAGTCCTACTGCCTTTCGTAAAGCTTCAGGTAAGCAAGCATCTCCAACGTGGATTTTAGAGATAGTTCCGAGGGTGCTACCAGGGATGCCAAACAGATAATTAGCTGTCTCTTGCCAACGGAAGCGACACTCTTCAGGTAGTATGACTACTATATTATCGCACTCCTCACTCAACAATCCTTTCAGAGTGCGTCCCCGTAAATAGGGAAATCCATTAAAATCATGTTCTACTTCCTGGTCAATTAAACCTGCTACTCCATCACCACGCCCAAAGGTGGCATCACTCAAGAGTTTAATTTTCAGATGGTAAATTTCCATCATTTTTCTCCTCTAGGGGGACATGAAACTCCATTGCTTCAATAGCATCAAAGTAGGCGCAGATTCTCTCATTTTTTCTGGGATTGTCAGTCCAACCACTTTGATGAAGGTCATCAGTCCGTGCTGCTGAAAAACGCGGCAAATAATCCTTATGCAAACCATAGACTTGCAAAAACTGCTGGCTCTTCTCTGAACCTTGGCGTAACTGTTCCCGTAAAGCAACAACCTTATTACGACGACCCTCCCAGTTGGGATGAGTATTAAATTCGCTAACAACTTTGGAAAAATCAGCCCAATTTCGCCAATCTCTCTCAGAGTGTAAATATACAGGTCGCATGGTTAGATTACCTTCAGTGACTTTATATTCTCGCTTACGGATGTCACTAATTGAACCTAACAAACCGCTAGCAGCAATGTGCCAATCAATAGCAGAAAAATCTGACCTTTTCAATCGTTTCTTCTCATCAAGCACAAAGTTTTTAGCATTTCTGCACAGTGCCTCACTTAACTGATAAGCTCTGGCAAATGGATAGTGTGTCTTGACAATGGCAATTCCTGCACAAGCCGTCAAGCCTTTGCCATCTGGAATATTTTCCTTTTCAGCTTCAAATGCATTGAGGTAGAGTTCAGCGATAGTTAATCCCAAACGTCCATCACAGACAAAAGTGACATCATCGCCACCATAAACGATTGGACGAAACGGTATATACTTTTCACCGTCTCTTTCTGTAATTGCAAACTGTTCCTGCAATTTCCCGTCTGCTAACTGGATAACTTTATTAGCAACTACTTTGAGAGCATTTACTCCTGCTTGGTTTAGTTTCTCAGAGAGGTCACGCATACGCATAACATACTCTCGATCCGATTTAGATTCATTGCCGTAGTCTTTGAAGCGATCGCCCATCCCATTGCCATCAGCATGAACAATAGCCATATAGCTACTGCTACCTTCATTGCGACCTAAATCATCAACGTCATAGGGAACTTGGTAATCTCCTAGATCTAAATCTGCAAAGATAGTTTTTATGAGGTGTTTGTTGGCTGGTTCACCCTGTTTCGGGTCAACAGATCGGAGCTTTTCAACGATTTCTCTGGAAACTAGATAAGTATTAGGAACACTGTAGCGATCACTCGTATCCACTGCCACTAGTCCAGTCGAAAGACAACTAGCTGTTACTCCCAAGCCAAGTAACGGTACAGAAAGATTGTACTCGCGTTTCTTTTGCTCCAGTTTTTTGATTACGCTGTCAATCGTTTTGCTGAGCTGATTTCCCCATTTAAAGGGTTCACTATGAGCGACGACAATTTTTAGACCGGGTGCTTCTCGCAATACCTTTTTGCTTAGTATTTTGGTGAATCTGATGGCACAATCTATATCTTTGAAAAGACGAACTGCATTACCACCTCCTGTGTAAATTAATTCAGCATCGAGATTATTGTTTTCAATGCGTTTCTCTAGTTGATTACAATTTGGAATATACACATTTTCTCCAAACTTTTGCTGCAAAACATGCTTAACCCAATTATTGGTTGCTTGAGCTACTAGGTATGATGCACCTATGTTTTCCCGAAGGCGATTGCTGCCAAATATATAAGGCTGTATTCCCGTTGTATCGATGACAGTTACTATGTATTGACTCATGGCGCGTAGTAACGATTATTGTCTTCAATCCATCCCTTAATATGAACTTGAAGATTATCAAGCTCTTTGCAGCCAAAAACTGCAATTTTGGGGTCTTCTTTTTCAATTTCAGTTTCAACTTTTAATTCTGCTTCTAATTGCTTTGGATCATTGTAACAACATACTAAAGCTACACGAGCCTGCTCCCCACCGAGTTGACGTGTTCTAATGTAAGCTTCAAATAGTTTTGACTTACAGAGTGGTTTAGTGGCATCAGTAGTACAAGATAAAGCAAACAGTTGATAATCTTTCGTAAAGGCAACATCAAACTCAAATTTCTCTTTTTTCGCGTCCTCTACTTTAAAAGTCATCCCGCTATCATGTATCAAACCAGGATTTTTTTTTGATACTTCTTGTACTTGACTCAATACATAATGCTCAAGCCAAAGACCGTCAAGCCACTGGCAAGCATATTTAGATTTATCAAATTTACCCTTTTCAGCAAACTGCTTGAGTGATACCTCTATTTCTGATTCACCCAAATACTCTTTGTCTCGTAAAACCTTAATTATTCGCTCTATATGGGGTACATATTCCGGAATCCACAAAGCCTTATAGAATTCAACAAGCTCTTCAACTAGCTTATAATTATGCTTCTTAAAAGCTTCTATAATAGGTTTGCCATCTTCTGGTTGTTTGATGTATTCCTGCAAAGATTCATCCAACTTACGGATGGCAACGTCAGGGGTTAATGCAACTGTAGCTTGCTCTATCTTCTTGTCTGACTTCCATTCCCACTCAAGTGGTTTGTTCTGCTTTTTCTTCAGTACCTTTACGGCAGGTTTAAGTATGTTATCACACCACCAACGCCAAGCTATTGCTAAGTTTATATCAGTATGAAGTTTTGCTAACTCTGGATGAAGCTCTGCTAGTTCTGGCGCGGTTTCTAGTAATTCTTGGTAAGTAACAGGGTCTTGCGTTAGATGTAATTCATGTAGGTCAAATATTTCTTGCAATAAAAGTTTAAAGGTGACTGGTTCTGGATTAGGAGAATCATTGTCCCTATCTATGAGCATTTGTAAACTTCGAGCATCAAGATAACTAAATCTAGGATTTTGGACACCTGAAACTTCAAATAAGGCCCGATAGCCATGAACTGACATTGCCTTTGTGCCACCTGTGTAATTTAAGCCGAAAGTATGACCTGGATGTTTCTTAAGGACTTCTTTTATCGGACTTTGGATTTTGTCTCGAATGCAGCATGAATTAGCCTCATTTCTACCTAGCGAAATAGGTATGACATTGATCGGCTCTAGCATTCTCCCAATACAATCTGCTTTGCTAGCTGTATCTGTACTATGAACTAAATAAATGGTGCCTCCCTTTTTCAGCAACATTTTTGCTGCAATGTAGTTAGGTAGAGGGTTTTCACCAACAAGCAGAAACAGATGGTCAACTTTGTAATAAGGCTCGGCTGTAGTCATTTTGTGCTTTTGAATCTACTGGATACAGGTTTAAGTCAATGGAACAGTTGGGGAGACACTCGTAACTTTAGGAGTGCGATCGCTCCTCCTTAACTGACAAAATTCAATCAACCCCTCTTTAGAGTTCCCAAATTCTCTGGCGGAGTGTCCCAATGCGTGAAGTCAACATTTTAATTTTTCCCTAAAGTCTGACCAGTCCAGGGATTGAAGACTTTTGTCAATCGCTCAGGCGATCGCTCACCTCTGGCTACAAGCAGTGAATTTATCCATCTCCTGCAAATCCCACCCTAATATGGCACACCATCGGAAATACCCCCTTCCGATGCTTGATACGCTATAAGGCACACCTTAGATTCACGAACCGATGGCGGATGTACTCTTTCGCAATCCCCCGCACCCCAAGCTCCTACAACAGTTAGCCAAAGGACTTTTAGAACAAAATCACCATCTCACCCGCGCTGTCAGACTATGGGCTTTGCTACGCTGGCTCTACGGCGATAAAGGATACACAGCTCTGCCAGACAGCTTCACCTATGCCGATTGGCGTCAGGCTTTCTTCAGCGAAACTCACCAGGATGAAAAGCGGGAAGACGTTTTCAGCCATCAAGACCCCAACTGCGCCTGCACTAAAACCACTAGACAATGGCTTCATGAGCTAGATATACCTGTGGATGAATGGCAACAATCCTTGCAAAAACAAATCCCTATCTCCGACTCTGACCTAAAGGACTTCCTGCAAGAACGGTTATTTGCCCAAGTCCGCAAATCCCTTCAAAGTGACCTCGATTTACTTGTTAGTTGGGGCTGGCTCCAACAAGTACCTAGCCAAACTGGCAGGAGCAAGCACTACCGTCGAGTGGAAGTACTGCCCATTTCCCATAAACTAGAAAACCTTGAGTCCGAAGGCAGCCTAACAACCAAAGAACAAGTTTATGTAGCTGAAACACTGGAAATGCTTGGGTTTCTCGACCCCAATATACCTCTATTAGCTGAACAAATTTCTGAACACCCCCACGAAGATACTCGTCGCGTCTTTTTGTATGTTGACTACCTGGTGCCAGAGTCTACTCAAAAGCAAGATGATGTCGATCAGCTCCAAGGGGAATTGCAGGAAATTTGGGACTCCGGACAAATACAGCCTCTGCTCTTGACCTATCACAGCGCTCATCTCGGTTTGGTCAAAGAGTGCGTTGTCTATCCCGTCTGCATCTATTACATGGAACGGGCAAAATACCTGTGTGCCTATGGCAGCAGCCCCCATGATGAAATCAACTGGCACAATTATCGCCTCGATCGCATTTGCTCAAAACGCCTAGTATCATTGGACTGGGAAGACCCGCGTGTACCTCAGTTATTGCGGGAGAAATACGAAGACGGGCAACTGCCAACCAAAAAAACAGTTCAGACGAAGCTAAAACAAGCTTGGGGTTTTGACTTCTACAAACCATCAGCCCTGATGCTACTGCGGTTTAACCAGAAATTTCACGATCACTATATCCGAGGAACTTTCCTGCATCACACCTTTGAACCCGTTGACTACCAGCAAGCAGCCAGCCTCATCAAACAGCACACCCAAAACCCAGAACATCGGCAATCTCTATTAGAAATTCTCCAGTCTCGCTCCCCCACCGATGCTTACTACGAAGTTAAATACCGCGTTACAGACTACCACGTACTTAGGCGATTGCGGGCTTTAGGTCCAGAAGTAGAAATCCTGTTGCCTTGGGACTTACGGGAAAAGATAGCTCAGCATATCCAACAAACTTGGAACCACTACAGATAGTTTTTGCCAAACCAGATGAATGCTATTCAGTTAAATCATCGTTCCCATCAGACTCAAGATAGCCTTCCCTACCAACACCTCCGCGTCCAGATTACCAACGATGACGGCATTATTGAGCCAGAAGACCTAAAGGGATTAAAGCTTCCATCTGACATTGATTTCAGTCAGGGAATCGTCATTGAAGACAAAAGCCCAATTTGGTTGTATGCCTATTTAGTCCATGAATGTCACCCAGCCGCCTGGGTTGGATGCTACGACCCTCGATATAAAGGTGCTGTCGTCGTGGAAACCCACACTCGTATCGTATCTGTTGGTCAAGTCCTCAAACTCGAACTGCCCAGCAACTGAGGTCTGTTTGTAAGCGTGTCGAACAGCTATTGTCGCTAATTAATCCCCCACAGGGGATGGAAATTAGCTAAAATTCTCACCAAGTCCAATCAACAGGACAATGGCTCGACCCAAACGAACAAAAAAAGATGCTGCCCCATCTGACCTCAGTTGGTCGGCTGATACAGAACTGGTAGGGTTGGTCTTTGAATTGACCCCTCGCGCTGCGGACTATCTCTATCCTCAGTACACCGTTGGATTGCACGCTTGGTTCTTAGACCAGGTACGTCAAACTGACCCCGAACTATCTGCCTATCTCCATGATGGTCAGTCTGAGAAACCGTTTTCCATCTCTAGCCTAGAAGGCGAATTGCTCACGGCGGGGAAAAACCTCCAACTCAAGGTTGACGCATCTTACCTCTGGTACGTGAGTGCGCTCTCAAAGCCAGTAGTGCAGTGGCTTGCCCAATGGGTACAGGCACTGCCAGAGGTTATTGAGTTACGTGATGCCTCATTCCTCATTCATGCTTGTGAGATTGCTTTAGCGCCAACGACTTATGATGAGTTGTTTTCAAACGCTCATTCCCCATCGACAACCCTAAAACTCAGCTTTCTCAGTGCCACCAGCTTTCGCCGTAAAGGGAATCATTTTCCGCTGCCCGTACCCAACAATCTCTTTCACAGCTACCTGCGCCGCTGGAATGACTTTTCTAATCAGCAATTCGACCAAGATGCCTTTTTAGAATGGGTGGAGGAGTGCGTGTTGATTCACCGCCACCGCTTGGAGTCTGTGAAAGTCGCAGCCGGGAAGAAGGGTTCGGTAACCGGGTTCACGGGCGCAATCGAGTTGGGATTAACGTCGGCTGCCTCCTCTCAACCCAAATTCGAGCAGTTGTTCTATGCCTTAGGACAGTTTGCCCCTTACTGTGCGACGGGACACAAAACGACATTTGGTTTGGGGCAAACAAGGGCGGGATGGCTAACCCAGGAAACGCCGACTGTACCATCGCAGCAGAGCCTATTAGCACAACGCATTGCTGAACTACAAGAGCAGTTTCTCTCACAACGCAAGCGTGCGGGTGGCACTCGCGCCACTGAGATTGCCGAAACCTGGGCAACGATTTTAGCACGCCGGGAGTTGGGGGAATCATTGATGGCGATCGCCACTGACATGGAGATGCGCTATGAGACGGTAAAGACCTATGCCAAGTTAGCGCGACGGGCGTTAACTCAAGTCTCTTGAGGGTTAAATCTGTTGCTGCACGGTCGATTCGATTAAGTTATCTGATAAACTCAAGGGCAGCAATGGCTAGCGTTATTAGCTTTTTCAAATCGGTGAGGACAGATGAAAACGCTACTGTTTCTCTGCACAGGCAATTACTACCGCAGCCGATTTGCCGAACATTTATTCAATGTATTGGCTCCCAAGCATGGGTTAAATTGGATAGCTACCTCTCGCGGACTAGCGCTGGAACGGGGTGTAAATAATGTCGGAGCTATCTCCCAGCACGCCCTCATGGGTTTAACCGAGCGCGGAGTAAGCATGGCACTCGATGTGCGCTATCCTCTTTCCCTAACTGAAGCCGATTTGGTTGCAGCGTCGAAGATTATTGCTGTAGATGAGTCAGAACACCTGCCTTTAATCGTCGAGCGCTTCCCTACCTGGAAAGATGCGATCGAATACTGGCTAGTTCATGATGTCGAGTACACTCTCCCCGATTCAGCACTCCAACAAATCGAGTACAACATCCAGCAACTAATCGAGCAACTGCCGAAATAATCGGTTGGCGTGCGCTTTGCGCCAATCCCCAACAACTGATTGTGAGCCTTGGCGCAAGCGTTACTCTCGCTCCTTAGTCTAGATATCTACAATTCAAGATACCTAGATATCTATAAATAAAGATAGCTAGATATCTAGACATTTACCTAGCTCAACCTGTACTCTGTACTGTATCGAGTTGGGTTTACGACAAGCGTGCGAACTTGTGCCTGTGTCTCCCTCTCTGGAGGGCAAGGAAAAACCTCCGTGATTTTCTTTCTTTCACTGCTACTGGCAGCAACGGGGAAGCGAGTATTAGCGATCGATGGTGACCCTCAAGCCAACTTGACTTTTTACTTGAATCACGAGGTTGCCGCCAATCAGCCTAGCTTGCTTGAAGTCCTCACCGGAGTGGTTGATACAGAAGACGGCATCTACCCCACCAACTATGACAACTTACTCCTTATTCCTGCTGATCGAGGCTTATTTAAAGTCTCGGACTACCTCAGTAGCAGCGGTGCTGGGGCATTCATCCTCAAACTGCGACTTCAAGCCGTACAAAAGCTGTTTGATTATGTCCTAATTGATGTCCAACCTTCTCGCTCCCAAATCTGCTTAGGAGCCGTAGGAGCTGCTGACTTCATTCTGATTCCAGTAGAAGCTAGCACCAAAGGAGTCAACTCTTTGATCGATACTTTAGACTTTCTGCAAGAGCAAGCCAAGGTCATGGCATTTACAGGCTCCTTACTGGGAGTCATCCCCTTTAGAGATCGATGGATTGGGCGAACTCAAACCCTTGAGAGTAAGGAGAGCATTGAAGCCATCAAAGAGTTTGCCGGAGAGATTCCCGTGTTGCCCAGCATCCGCGAGTCAGAGCAGTTTAAACGAGCAATTCGCAATGGACAACTGCTATCCGAAATTGGACAACAAGACTTGCAATACCCCTTTGAGAAAATTATCCAGGCTTTGACTCATGAGCAATGATGCCCTCGAACGTTTAAAGAAGCGACAGCGTCCCAACGTACCGAGTCGAGATGCCTCCTTGTCTTCTCCTAGTCAAGATATCTCGACATCTAGATACCAAGACACTAAGACATCTAGAAACCAGGATGCCGAGATATCAGGAAACCAAGATGCCGAGATATCAAGAGACCAAGATGCCGAGATATCAAGGAACCAAGATGCCGAGATATCAGGAAAGCCACCAGAACAGCTTCTAACTAAGCAAAGTACCTTGAGACTAGAAGCCTCTTTAAGTCAGCGTCTCAGTGAGGTGTGTCAGGATAATGGACTCAGCCGGGAAGTGTTGATTGAAGCGTTATTTGAACACTACTCAAACGACCCAGAGGCATGGCAGGCAATTCTCGCTGAAGCGAAAAGGCGGGGAGAAAGAAGGATGCAGATGGCTAACCTAAAACGGGCGAAATCAATGATGCAGCGCTTCAGCTAAACAGTGTAAATGCCGTGGCGAGTAATAGTGAGATAGAGATGCGCTGGGTCGAGGCATGGAGTGACTTGTACGAACTCCTTGAGCAGCGTTCGGACGTTAAATGCTTGTTACCAGACGAGCGGGTTGTTGACATAGAAGAGTGCAAAAGCTGGCTGCAAGATTCGGCTTACCAAGGTTGGCACGTCAAGGTCGAAGCGGGCTGGGTTCTAGACAAGCAAGGTATTGTCGCCTCACGTTGGCGAGATTAGTCTAGCCAAGCGAACCTACCTAAATCCCGACGATTAAAGTAGATGAATCACTACAAACAATTTCCGACGCTTGAAGATTGTTCGTAGTGATTCATACTTGTTGGCTGTGCCCAGTCGCATTACTAGTCCAGCACTCCAAATTTTCCCTAGAGAGCTTATTAGTGAGCAAAAATTGCTTCATCTTGCCGGAAAGCTTTGAACTCTAAAGCATTACCACTGGGGTCTTTAAAAAACATGGTGGCTTGTTCACCGACTTCACCTTGGAAGCGGATGTAGGGTTTGATAATAAAGTCAATCTCATGGTTGTTTAGCGTTGCTGCCAGAACTTCCCATTGTTCCATCTCCAAAATCACCCCCCAGTGTCGAACCGGAACACTCTTTCCATCAACAGCATTGGTTGGGGTGTCTTCAGGCTCTTTGGGGCATAGGTGAGCGGTGAGTTGGTGTCCAAATAGATTAAAGTCAATCCAGGTATCGGAGGTTCTGCCGACTGTGCAACCGAGAATGTTTTCGTAGAAGTGGCGAGTAGCTGCCAAGTCAGTAACAGCAAAAGCCAGATGAAAAGGTCTAATATTCATGGTCTAGTTCAGGAAAAGGCATCTCAACATCACGTTTCAAGTTATGTGCCAAAAATTTCATCTTATGTGCAAAATTTTCACCTTATGTCTGTCGGTTTTCAACTTATGTGCAAACCGACAGACATAATTGTTGATTAGGATTCTGGTATCCTTTAGAGTATGGAAACGTGAATTATCGTACACAAACCAATGGCAACGAGCCAGCTCGCCCACAGTGAGAACGCGCCCACCCTCCTCGCCTTAGCTGGGGAGCGGGACGTACTGGCGGAGCTTTTGGCAGATAAGCGCAGCCTGAACACCCGCCACGCCTATGAGAAGGACTTAAAAGACTTCTTCCGGTTTATCGCCGGGGCTTTTCCAATGCCGGAGTTGGTGAAGGAGTTTCTCCAGTTGGATAGGTTTGGGGCAGTCGCTCTGGTGTTGAGGTACAAAGCCCACCTGATTGAGCGGGGATTAAAGGAAGCAACCATTAATCGACGGCTGGCGGCGATCAAATCGCTGGTTAACTTTGCCCGGAAGATAGGTAAGTGTGACTACACTCTGGAAGATATTAAGGGTGAAAAGGTCAAACCCTACCGCGACACGACGGGCATCAGCAAAGAATCTTATAAAAAGATGCTCTGTGTCCCCGACCGCAACACATTAAAGGGAAAGCGCGATTATGCCCTGCTGCGGTTGCTTTGGGACAATGCGCTCCGAAGATCTGAAATAAGTCTTGCTGACATCAAAGACTTAGACCTAGACGGGCGGGCACTCCTAATTCTGGGCAAGGGGAAGGGGAGTCAGAAGGAAGCTGTGAGCTTGAGCCGACCGACAGTAGACGCAATTCTTGACTGGTTGCAGACTCGAAAAGAGCTGGATATCAACCAGCCACTATTCATTGCGCTTGACCGAGTAAGCTACGGGCATCGGTTGAGTGGAACATCAATCTACAGACTTGTTGATGCGGTTGCCTTAGCCGCTGGACTTAGCAAAAAGTTGTCACCCCACAGAATCAGGCACAGCGGCATCACAGCGGCGCTTGATGCGACGGGCGGGGATGTGCGTCGAGTGCAAAAGTTGAGCCGTCACGCCAATCTGAACACGTTGATGATCTATGACGACAATCGGCAGAATGTTCAGGGTGAGATTTCAGATTTGCTGGCTGATCTGGTGTGAGCGGGTAAGGGTGAGCCATCGGCGAAAGTCAAGGACTCTCTATTTTCTGTCTGCCCAAATACTCCTTGAAGAAAACAATCTGGTGATTAAGCAAGATACTCCTGAAAAACCATTCTTATTTACCTTCTGGGTCAGGGCGATTTTGGGAGTCGGGTACATCAAAGAAAATCTCGAACTCAGCCGCTGGCATAAAACGATGTAAAAACCTGAGGTGGTCTGAGGCATCTTGGCGGTTGTGAAAGCGTGCAATGATGTAGCGCTGAGCGTTGGGCAAGAGGCGAACAATCGTCCAAGGGTAGGTAGAGTCTCCAGTGGGGTTGTCACTCAGGTTTTCTACTCCTTTGTCACTTTTGGCACCTTGTACAATCGACAGGAGTCGCTCCCGTGCTGGGTTGCTATCGTTGGGAACGACGCTCCAGTCACTGACTGGTGCTGGTAACCAAGTCAGCATATAGGAGTGACCTTCTTTGATGACTTTCCAGGAAAGTCGTCGGGTTTGTTTGCAACAGTGATAACCTTGCTGCCTTATCGCAGCACAAATCCTCTCGCCTTCACGATTGAGGCGAAGCCAGTCGCGGTGCTTCATAAGTTTTAGTAGATAAACTAGTTTTTCGCTTTTTGTTGAGGAAAAGCGATCGCTTTATTCCCTGAAAGTGATCGCCCACAACTTGTACTCAAATGAAAGTCAACTCAACAAAAATGCAAGGGGCTTGGTTCGCTATTCGTCGCGGATTGGGTTGCCAACCGCGAATGAACTGTACTCACCCTAATCAAGGACGGACTAGCGAAAAAACGACATTATTTTCTTGACAGATAAATTAATTTCTGCTGCCGCGCTTTCTTAGCGACCAGGACAGAGGCGTAAAAGCAGTGTGTCTGGGATGTCTTCGTAGGACTCCAAAAAGATATCAGCGAGCGCCAGATAGCATTTGTGGTAATGCCTGGGCGGTTGATAGTTGCGCCCTCGCCGAAACCACCGATTGACTGTAACGATGTCGCATCGGCATAGCTGTGCCATCTGAGCATAAGTGACTGCCCATTTTGAGTAGAATTGCCGGGGTGTCATTTCTGGTTGGTGGTTAGCAAAAAGCTCAATTAGCCTTAATTCTCGTTCACCAAGGGGGTGGGGATTTCTCATTAAACCTCCTCGACGTAGGGCTGTAAGTCTTCCTCCCAAGCGGTAGAGACAGCTACCCAAGAAGCACTAAAGCTTGCGTTGTCGAGCCACAAGATGTAACGCCACATCCAGTGACAGCGGTGGCAGGCATAGCTGTAGAAGCGCCCAATCACCACTCCCCATTCGGGTTCGCTGCTGACTGGAACTAAGCGAACTTTGTCCCCGTACAAGAAGCGAGGTATCTGTGCGCTATCTGGGAAGCCAGAGGGCAAGCTTACTGACGAAGGAAATTCGAGGCTAATTGGACTAAAGAACACATCAGAGTTGCCGTGGCGGATGGTATTCAAATAACTGCCGATAAGCTTGCCGTTAAGGCTATTAGTTAACTGCTGGATGAGTATTGCCGCTAAAGAGTCGAGTTCTTCTGGCTCCAGGTGCAGCCACTGAGCCTCAAAATTGGCATCTTTAAAATGACTCAGCTTTTCTAGTAGGTCAGTGATGCCGAAATCATCTAGGGCTTCCTGATAGGCATGAGAGTTACGAGCCAGGTACTTTGGCAAGGGTTGATTTTTTGGCATGATTAAGGAACCTCTATGAACATTTGGGGTGAGCCGCGCTTGTATTATTTTCGCTTACACAAGCGCGGCTTATAATTCCATTTATATTATGTACATAACAAATGCAATTGATCAAATTAGAGAAATGGCAGAATTATGGCTATAATCCTCGTCAAGAAAGACGGAGCTAGTCAAATAAAAGTTATGCCAGGTGAAAAAGGCGGTGAATCCGGACGCCCTCTCAAGTGGGGTCAACGAAAGGCAAGAACGACGTTTTCCCTCACCCCTTGGGCAATAGATGAGCTTGACAAAATAGCCAAGAAGTTCAACCTGAGTAAGTCAGACCTCATTGAGCAACTAACTCGTGGTCGATTTCAACTCATTCAAAAGGAGGGTGAAGCAGCAGAAGTGATAAAAAAGCACTAAGGCGACAGATCGCCTCTTTGAACGACCAGGAAAAGAAACGTGGTGCATTCAAGGGTACAACTCTCACTGACGCTAGCACTCAAGAGATAGCCACACAGAAAGAAGTCGCAGAAGTCTTGCTGAAAGAACTAGAGAAAACAAACCTAGATGAAGACGATGACGACAGTTGACGCACACCCTAGACCGCTCGAAGCCAAGATAAAGACTGGTCTTCTGACGGGGGCTTAGCCAGGTTGTTGGCACTTCCTGACAGTTTCCGTCACTTACCCCTTGCTACCTGTATACGGTCTTGAGTTTCGTTTCTTCTGCTCCGGTTGGGAAGAGGCTTTCGGTTTAGTCTTAAATTCAAGCAGAGCTTTGAGATTATTGACATCGCCTGGTCTAAGGTTGCTGCTAATCTTGCCCTTCCTGTCCCTCGAAATAAGAGAGTAAGAGGAGTCTGGCGCTGTCACTACTAAGTCGCCGAGAGAGCTGAGAATATGATAATTCCCCTCCGGTGCGATATAGATGCGAGAGCCATTAAATTGGTCTTCACCGTAATTCTCTACAAGGGATTGAGCGTATTCTATAGCCTGTTCTTCATCCTTAATGCGCTGTTTCAGCTTCTCGTAGAGTTGAGGTTTGGTACTAATAGAATCAAGAATGTGTGCGAGTTCAAGGGAGTCTGAGAAGATTCCTTCCTCAAGTTGAGTGGGTGTTCTGGGTGATGTATCGAGTTCTGACTCCTTGGCTTGATCGAGTCTCACTCTCCAAACAGCAGTCCCATAAACCAAGCAGTTTTTAAGGATGGCTTTTTCTAGGTTGGTTTCACTCATCACTGAGTACCTAAGGTCAGCTTGAGTTAAGTTAGCTCCACTGAGATTGGTTTGCATGAGGTGGGTAGCAATCAGCGTGGCTCTTTCTAAATTAGCCTGACTCAAGTCAGCACCTTGGAGGTGGGTGCTATGAAAGTGGGCTTCGGTGAGTTCGGCATTGAGAAGTTTTGTCCCAATCATCGTGGCATTCTCAAAATTTGCCAACCTTAGTACCGCTCCGCTGAGGTCTGCCCAATTCAGCTTCGCCCTACTAAATTTAATTTCGTTGCCGCTAACTCCCTGGAGGTCAGCCTTCTCCAGATTGTAGTCGGAAAGATCAATGCAACCTTCCAAGTTTAAATCTATTCCGCTAAGTACAGGTTTGATGGCAGGATTTTCCTGTCGCCATCGATTCCAGACATCTGCCCCTCTTTTGAGTAAAGCAAGATGTTGCTTGTTTGCCGTGTAGCTGACATCTCCTAACGAAACCCATCGTTCGGCAGTCGCTTGAGTAACGACCTCTAGTTCTTTTGGATCTAAACTTTTAATCTTGTCGAGTATTTCCTCCAGTGGTGAGCTGGGCTTTGAAGTCAGACCATTTTCGATATATTCATAAAATTCCCCCAAGTCCATCTCGGCTAGCTCGGCTAGCTGAGGCCAATATTTCCTATCAGGGACGTATTTATTATGCTCCCATTGAGTCACTGACTGCTGAGTGACTGGTGGAGACAAAAGTTTTCCAAGGGCTATTTGCGTGAGTTTTCGGCGGCTGCGGATTTCCTTGATTAACCTGGGAAATTTATTCTTTTCTTTCGACTGAAGATCCATGTCACCGCTCCTTATGCCAGGTTAGTCCGCCTTATCTCAAAATTTTGTTTAACTTGGCGCATCTATCCTGCTATTATTTTCTTAGGGAAAAGCGGCACTTAACTTGTTTAAGGGACACAGTGTAAGCTTTTACTAAGTTCGGGTGAGGCAAATCCGTCTCGATTTTCCGAAAACCAGACTGAATCAAATAGTGGTTGCGGGTAGAGCCACCAACCAGACAGTACGGTAAAAGTTTTTCGCCGCCAAGCAAATCTTGACACCGTGCTGACTGTAAAAACCGAGTGGGATACCCCGCAGGTTCCATTGTACCAAGGTTTCAATCTATGCACTATAGTTTGAAGGAATCTTGGGCTAGGTTGCCTCTAACTCGCTCCACGCTGTCCTACACAAGCGTTGGAGTATTTTATGGTTGCATCGGCTAAAAAAGCTGCTCTTAGAAGAAAGTCACCCCCACTACCAGCCGACCCAGTAGGAGCGAGATTTTGTAACTTCTTCAATCATCCGTGGGATTTTCTCGTTGCCCCGGTGCCAGAGCCGGGGGAAAAGACCCAGTGGACGACAAAGAATCGCTACCCCCTTCAGCCCCGAAATCTCTGGGAAATGTACCTAGACCCAAACATGATTCTTGGGTTGCGGTTTGGTTCTGAGACTCGCTACGCACTTATAGATATCGATCACGGCAGCTCTTACCACCCCGAAAATAATTTAGAGAACTTTCAAGCCGTCCTTGGAGCCGCCGAGAAGATTGGATTATGTCGCAATATGTTCGTCCGCTCTAGTGAGAGTGGCGGGTTGCACATTTACTTCTTCTTACCAGAGCCAGTACCCACTTTTGGATTAGCTTGTGCGATGAAGTTTGCCCTGCTGGATGAAGGCTTACAACTGGGCAGTGGACAGCTAGAAATCTTCCCCAATGTAAAAGCCTACAGCGAAGAGAAATTCACTAACTACAACGGTCATCGACTCCCACTTCAATCTGATTCCTACCTGCTGGATGCAGACCTCCAACCCATAACCAACGACATTTCCCATTTCCTGAATGTGGCTTCTATGCACACAACAAAGCAGGACATGGAGAAGTTGAAAGAAGCGATCGCCGTTTCACGTCAAAAAGCCACCTTCTACAATCGGAGTGCCAGTAGCAAAAAGCACGAGTGGAAGCCGCATTTAGAAAGTCGCATCGCTCAAGGGTGGACAGGTCTTGCTCAGACAAACGATTTGCTCAAAGATATTACCTGTTACGGCATTGTGTGGAAGGGCTTAAGTAGTCCCGCTCTAATTGACTATGTTGTGGAAACGGCGATCAATGCCCCAGGCTACGCAAAGTATTGTCGCCATCAACAAGAAATCAGACACAGAGCAGCCGAGTGGGTTCATACCACCGAAAAGAACCAATTCTATACACCCTATTGCAGCATTCCCCAACGAAAAGCGACCTACTCCGAAACTTACGACGAAGTTACCAACTCAGGTGGTGCGAACAATGTAGTTCCTTTCCGTAACGCCATCAATGAGGAGCGTAGTGCCAAGGCGATGGAGCGGGTAAAAGAAGCGATCGCGCACCTCGAAGCGACAAACACCCTACCCACCACTGCCACGGCCAGAGCGCTCACCATAGCGCAAACCACAAAAGCTCTATTCGGTACTACCGTCAGCAAAACAACGTTACATAAGCCAAACTATTTACCGTTGTGGCATCCAAAATATCGCAAAGCGGGGTGTGTACTAGACGAGAAACAAAAGGTTTCAGGCGATTCAACCGAGTCAAAAAAAGCCGATGACACCGTATCAGATTTTCTTATAGAAACGCCAGAAGCCTCATCACTAGGGGATTCACAAAAAAATCCTACACCCCCCCCCTATATGAAGGTTTATGATGCACTGTCTGCCCCAGATGCCCCCCAAGGGCATCAAGGGGCAGCAGATTTTAATCCGGAACAGGGGGGGACTGGGGGGGATATTCTTGACAATTCGGCATCCTCACCCGCCTCACCAACCACACAAGAGGTGAAAGCCCCGACAGAATTCGTGGCAAAACCGAATAAGGATTTCTCCTTGGTTGGTCTTCGACTCAAGCTCACGGCTAAAGCGCGAGAAAAAGCCAAATGGCAAGCAATAGACTTGGCTGCACAAGGGCGAAATTTGTCGCCTGAACAACGCAAAGCTTTAGAAGTTCGGCTCAGTATGCAACTTTTTTGGGAGTCGGGGGAATCGGTCTTGATGGAGGAAGCAGAGCGCTGGGCAGAGGCACAGGAGGAAGAGGCACAGGAGGAAGAGGCAGCATCAAGAGACGACTTACCACATTCTGACTGGATGACCATGACCGATGACGAATACAATGCACGATTCGTCGAGAATGAGCCAGTTTTAAGTTTCAGCGATGAAGTCTTATCTGCTCCAGTTCCCGAAGTCATTCCACCCTCACAAATAGGCGATCGCGCTGAAGTATTAGTCTATGATCGCCGGAAGTTAGGGGGGGCAGTTGGCGTGGTTGTTTCCCTCAATGAAAATCAATGTCGGTTAAAGTTCGCCAACGACACTTATGGTGACTTCGCAATAGAAGACGTAGAACTTGTCCCAAATGATAGGAACTCAGAATAGACACCCTTGTCCGCTTGGTATCAAATACTCAAAGCTAAATCTTTGTTGCCCTAATGCCTAAACCAAAAAAAACCAAAAGAAAGGGAAGACCACGCCAAGACTACGAGAAAAAGCCGAGCTGCAAAGGTGTGAAATCAATGCGGGGACAGCCAGAAAGCCATGATCAAGTCAAAAAACCTGTTTCTTTCAGTATTACGCCAACGGCTCAGCTCGGATTGGCGCGGTTCAGCAAACAGCTAAACATTTCTCGAAGTGAACTTATTGAGCGAATTGGTCGCGGTCTGCTCACAATTGTTGAGCTGAAAACTGAGTCTGATTAGAGTTTCTGCTTCTTGAAGTAGAGGAAGTGAGCTACTAAATAGGAGCTAAAATTACCAATCTCCAGATTTTAAGGCATTCCCCTTTAAATTAAAGCATTTAATAAACCAATGAAACTAAGGATTTAGCAATTATTTAATAGCTCTTATTTATTGAGCTTTCTTGATTTATTTATTGAGAAATTGCTTGAAGTTCATTCTGGAATGCCTTGCAAAATAAAGGTCTGACTTTTATTTAATAAATTGCGCTTGCGAGGGCAGAATTCGTTAGCTTTTGTAGCAAGAAGCTGATTTTATAATAAATAATATCTAGAGCTTACTGAATGAGAATAATTTTCGATGGCTTGAGAAAGTATAAGCAATTACCGCTTAGTTCTTAAATAAGACCTGAAGTGAAATGAACAGTCCTTAATCAACTCAAGGAGACATTTATTATGAAAGAATCTTTGACTTGCTGGCAAGCCATTGAGCTATACGAAGAAGACGTGAGAGCTACCCATCCTCAGGAAAAAGCTGAACGAATTATCAATGAACTTCGCAGTGTTACTCTTCGATTTTTTGCCTCACAATTAGGTTTCAAAAGAACAACCCAGGGGAGAAAGATGACCTTGGCTGACTCCACCTCAGCGCAACAATTTTTGCAAACATTAGGAGTCGAGGTACTGCTTAGTGCGCCGACTACGCTACAGCAGGCTTTTGAAAATCAAAAAGCGTCCATTGCTACCCAAAATACTTATGGCAACCGTTTTAACCAGTTTTTGAGCTGGAGTAAGTCTCAAGAGTGGTGGCCTTCTCAAGGTTCCTGGAAGGCTCATGTGAAGGCTCAGTGCTGTCCAATCTTGAAAAATCCCTATGGCGATACCTCCAACACCCCACTGAGGGAGTGCCGGATGCGACAACTGAAATATCAGCTTAAACCCCAAGAGACACCTGTGGCTTTGCAAAAGGAACTGGATAAATTTTTCCAATTCCTGACCGAACCGGAGTGGCCAAGTCGAATCATTGACCCAATTGAAGACTCATCAGCCTGTGAGTACATCAAGGATATACGTCTAATGCTGGGCTGGTTCTATCGTTACCAAACGCCACCAATTGAGCTTGAGCAACTGAGCTTGTCACAATTGCTCAAGCTAGTGACGCTAGATGACTTAGAAGGTCTCACGACCAGACAACAGGAAAAAGTTTGGAAACAGCACAAGCAAACCCTTGAAACTTGGCTGTTTCGTTATTTCTCTTTCTTAAGAGAAGTCCTCTACTCGAAAAGTCCACGAACTAGACGCAATAAGCTCGGTGCGCTATGCGCCTTAGCCAAGTTTCTCTACACAGATGAGGTGGAGACTGAAGGTGATTATGAGCAGATTCCTCTAATCAAACTGCTGAACAATCACCTGGAGAAAGTGAGAAAGGAAATCGCCGAGTGGACGAAAAATCGGCAGTCGGTCTCGGATTTTGAGAAAAAGTGGCCGGATACACAGGAGGGTGAGACGGCGCTGGCGGTTGTCAGGGCAAAGATTGTGGAACCCTTGCGTATTGAATGCCGACCGAGAACCAGTCGCGGGCTATTCCGTAGGGGCTTCGTAATTGCCGAAAGTCATCAGCATTACTTAAAGTGGTCATTCCTTGCCGATCTTCCAGCCAGACGACAACAAGAGTATCGCACAGCAAGAATTGCTCTTTCCTGCCCAATTACCCGTCCGGAAGGAGTGCCACAAAATGGTTTATACCATCCCCTGCCACCTTGTGAGGTGCGTGAAAAACGTCGGGACGGAACGATTAAGGATAATTATCTTTACAAAACCTATGTCCATAAGAAAAAGCACTATCCCGAAGGGGTCTGGGTGCTGGACGTTCAGCAGTACAAAACTCGCAAAACTCACGGGGCACAATCAATTGTGATACCCAATCGCCAGTTCGCTGATGGTAGCTGCTTTTATGATTACTTGGAACGCTATTTGTACGGCTGGTTCCTGCCAGTCGGTTACAGAAACTCAAGAATTTATGATTGGTGGCAGCCAGAACTTATCGGTTGCCGGGGGCGATGGGTGACAAGTGGACGCGCTGAATTCAATCCAGGTGATGCCTGCTGTCTGCCAACGGGTAATAATGCAGCCGTGTGGTCATGGGGCTATGTGCTGGTCGCACCCAAACTTGGTACTCTTGCCGATCGGTCAGGGTTTGCTGGCTCATTTGACACTACCTCGCATCGCTTGATTGGTAAGCGAATTACGCCTCATACAATGCGCTACATCTGGGCGACTTGGGCGTATCAAGTCCAACTCAATGATGCCCAATTTCAGTCATTAGCGTATGCGATGGGGCATAAGGTTGAGACGCTACGCCAGATGTATGAGCGTTGTACTCCTGAAGAGAAGCGACGACCGATTGAAGAGGCAATCTCGGAGTTGTTGTTTGAGCCTTCTCCAGTGCCTGAGCCTCAGGTGGAAGCTAGTCCACGCTGGCAAAATTTACTGCAACAGGTACAGCAGTTAAGCCCTGTTGAGCGAGAGCAGTTCATGGCAGCGCTTTCCAAGTAGTTGGTCTATCAGTTTTGACCAATGATGAGTGTCTTTCGGGTGGGGGAGAACTTAACACCAAGTTGCGGTCAAACGTAGTACTTTCTCTTCCCCCCCATCTCCCCAACGTACAGGGCTACTATCTTTGAATGCCACTCGGTATAAGCAAACCAAGAGAGCAAGAGTTCAAAGCTACTGGGTGCCACCTCTCGACACAGGTTTTGAAACGAAGTGATGAAATCATGTCTTCAACCAGCACTCCTCAATTGGAATCTCTAGAAGGAATCGTTGAGCGGATAACCTTCCATGCCGCCGAATCCGGCTACACCGTTGCCCGCCTCAAAGTCCCCCGTACCCCAGACTTAGTAACCATCATCGGTAACTTTGCCCAAATCGAAGCCGGACAAACCTTAAAACTCTTGGGCATCTGGCGCGACCATCCCAAGTTCGGACTCCAGTTCCAAGTTTCTCAATACCAAGAAACCAAACCCGCCACCCTCACTGGCATCGAGAAGTACCTAGGCAGCGGTTTAATCAAAGGAGTCGGTCCCGTCACTGCCAAGCGCATCGTCGCCCACTTTGGTCTTGACACCCTCGACATCATCGAAAACCAGATTGAACGCCTCTTGGAAGTACCAGGAATCGCCCAAAAGCGGGTGAAAATGATTCAAAGTGCCTGGGAAAAGCAGAAAGCCATCAAAGAAGTGATGGTCTTCCTGCAAGGACATGGAGTCTCCACCACCTACGCCGTCAAGATTTTCAAGCAATATGGAGAAAAAGCGATCGCGATTGTCAGTGCCAATCCCTACCAGTTAGCCGCAGACATCTACGGCATTGGCTTTGTCACCGCCGATACCCTAGCACGGAGTTTAGGCATTGAACCCGGTTGTGAGTTCCGCTATCGAGCTGGAATTGTTCATGTTCTAGGAGAAGCCGCAGAAGAAGGACACTGCTTCTTACCTGAAGCGGAACTGGTTGACGAGTCAGTCAAACGATTAGCCATTGACGAGCATCAACCCCAAGCGAATGCGATCGCGTCTTTAATCCAAAAGATGGGAACCTTGGGAGAACTGGTACTTCAAGGCAAACCCGACCAACAACATTGCTATCAACCCGCCTTCTTCCAAACCGAACAGAACCTCGCTCAACAACTCAGGCAACTGCTGGTTCGCCCAATTACAGTTGACTTACCACGAGTCCGCAATTGGTTAGAACGTTTCCGAGCAAAAACAGGAATCGAACTGAGTGAACAACAACAGCGGGCCGTGGAGATGGCGGCATCAGAACGAGTGCTAGTCCTAACAGGAGGTCCAGGCTGCGGTAAGACCTTCACCACTCGTACAATTGTTGCGCTTTGGAAAGCGATGGGAAAGTCAATTGCTCTAGCGGCACCCACGGGAAGAGCTGCCCAACGCTTGAGTGAGATGACAGGACAACCCGCGTCTACCTTGCATCGCCTCTTGGAGTTTGAACCCAAGACGATGGGATTTAAACACGATGCTGCTAATCCCTTGAAGGTAGATGCCGTTGTGGTTGATGAAGCTTCAATGCTGGATTTGTTCTTAGCTTACTCCTTGATAAAAGCTGTGCCTCCAGAAGCTCAACTGCTATTAGTCGGAGACATTGACCAACTGCCGTCTGTTGGACCTGGGAATGTGCTACGGGACTTGATGGCGTCAAACTGTGTGCCTGTAGTTCGACTGACACAAGTGTTTCGTCAAGCGCAATCGAGTCAGATTGTCTTGAATGCTCATCAGATTAACCAAGGGAAATTTCCTCTGTTGGAATCGGTTTCCCTAACTCCACGCTCAGATTGTCTGTGGTTGGGAGCGCCGGAACCGGAATATGGGGTGCAGGGAATACAAGAGTTGCTGACTGATTTGATTCCCCAGTTGGGGTTTAATCCGATTCAAGACGTGCAGGTGTTGTGTCCGTTAACACGGGGAGTTGTGGGGACTCGTAACTTGAATCAAGTACTTCAGAACCTGCTCAATCCGGCTCGTTCGGATTCAGCGGAGGTGGTGCGAGGTGGGATAACGTTACGAGTTGGCGATCGCTTAATTCAAAGGGTGAATGATTATGAGCGGGAGGTGTTCAATGGGGATTTGGGGGTGATTGTGGCAATTGATTCAGAGGACTCAGAAGTTAGGGTTCAGTTTGACCAACGTATGGTGACTTATGATTATGCGGACTTGAACGAAGTTGATTTGGCTTGGGCAGTGACGATTCACAAGTCACAGGGGAGTGAGTATCCGGTGGTGATGTTGCCGCTTTTTCCGCAGCATTATTTGATGCTGTCTCGCAATTTGCTTTATACGGGGTTGACGAGGGCGAAGAAGTTGGCGGTGATTGTGGGACCGAAGAAGGCGGTGGCGATGGCACTGAATCAGGTGAAAGACCAAAGGCGGTATACGGGGTTGGCTGGGCGGTTAAGTGGTGCGATGTGAAGGGGGAAGACATGGCTTGCCTTTTGGTCTTTCGGTTCCTTTGTGGGGGATTAGGTTCGTAGAAAGGGAAAGGCGAACACCTGCCCCCAACTTCCGAGCCAGAGGGGTTTCAGCCCCCTTGCAGGGATTAGGTTCGTGGAAAGCTGGACGTGTGCATTCGATGCACAAGGAGACGACAAGGTTTCAGTCTCCTTGTGGGGATTAGGTTCGTGGAAAGTCGAATAGCCGTGTGCATTAAATGCACTTTAATGCGTTTCAGTCCCCTTGCGAGGATTTGGTTCGTGGAAAGTTTACAGAAATCACTTCAACGATTATCGAGCCTCAATTGTTTCAGTCCCCTTGCGGGGATTTAGTGCGTGGAAAGTCCGAGATAGACCTCGCACAACTTCACAATACGATGTTTCAGTCCCCTTGCGGGGATTTAGTGCGTGGAAAGCTTCAAGGTATTTTGGGACTGTATTTAAATAAAACGTTTCAGTCCCCTTGCGGGGATTTAGTGCGTGGAAAGCCCTTACTGAGACGAATCACTCCCAAGAAAGCAGCTCTGTGGAGTTTCAGTCCCCTTGCGGGGATTTAGTGCGTGGAAAGTAGGGATTCCTTGGCGAGGGCAATAGCCAATTTTTGTGTTTCAGTCCCCTTGCGGGGATTTAGTGCGTGGAAAGCTCCGAAGTGAGGCGAGACAGTTGGCAGTGTTCCCAGTTTCAGTCCCCTTGCGGGGATTTAGTGCGTGGAAAGGCTGAGAGCATATTACTTGAGGCTGTTAGTATCCGGTGTTTCAGTCCCCTTGCGGGGATTTAGTGCGTGGAAAGGTCAGGACAAAGAGGTTCATGGGAGTCAATATCTCACATGTTTCAGTCCCCTTGCGGGGATTTAGTGCGTGGAAAGTCTCTTCGGCGTAGATTTGCTTCAGCCATTCAATATCTAGTTTCAGTCCCCTTGCGGGGATTTAGTGCGTGGAAAGTCCTGATAATTTGAGTAAGGACTAATCAAATAATGGTTGAATCGTTTCAGTCCCCTTGCGGGGATTTAGTGCGTGGAAAGGTGATGGGTAGATGCACCCCCATCGGCAATAAGAGTTTCAGTCCCCTTGCGGGGATTTAGTGCGTGGAAAGTCCAGCAAATAGGTGATTGGCGATTAAGGGGCTAGTTTCAGTCCCCTTGCGGGGATTTAGTGCGTGGAAAGCAAACGACAAACCACGCATCCCCAACCACTGCCGGGAATTGTTTCAGTCCCCTTGCGGGGATTTAGTGCGTGGAAAGGATTGAGCTGGACAGCCCGCTCATTAAATCCTTGACCTTCAATGTTTCAGTCCCCTTGCGGGGATTTAGTGCGTGGAAAGAAATTAGCCACTTTATCGCGACTAAATTCCTTACCAATAGTTTCAGTCCCCTTGCGGGGATTTAGTGCGTGGAAAGGCTTCACGCCACTTCACCCCATAGCAACAATGCTCACGTTTCAGTCCCCTTGCGGGGATTTAGTGCGTGGAAAGGTTCATCCCGTAAGTGAGCAAGCGGCTAACTTTAATCAAAGTTTCAGTCCCCTTGCGGGGATTTAGTGCGTGGAAAGTCAAATGGTTCCATCAGTTACTCCCCTAATCGATTTGTTTCAGTCCCCTTGCGGGGATTTAGTGCGTGGAAAGCAGAATCCCCATGGCAGAATGCAGAGAAAGCGATCGGTTTCAGTCCCCTTGCGGGGATTTAGTGCGTGGAAAGAGAGTAAAGATTTTATTCTCAGGCAAAGTCTTTATTGTTTCAGTCCCCTTGCGGGGATTTAGTGCGTGGAAAGGTTCAATCTTGATTCAATAATTGCTGCAAGCCTTGTATGTTTCAGTCCCCTTGCGGGGATTTAGTGCGTGGAAAGCATCAAATCAGATGGCACTTGGTACAACTGGTTGGCGTTTCAGTCCCCTTGCGGGGATTTAGTGCGTGGAAAGCTAGCGCAGCTACGGGATGAAGGAGAAGTGATTGCTAACAAGTTTCAGTCCCCTTGCGGGGATTTAGTGCGTGGAAAGATTGTGTCTAAGACATGATCAACGCGATCGCCCACCGTTTCAGTCCCCTTGCGGGGATTTAGTGCGTGGAAAGTATTGTAGCAATGCAAGGGGAAGTCCCCACCCGATGTTTCAGTCCCCTTGCGGGGATTTAGTGCGTGGAAAGCAATCTCGGTTGGATTAAAAGACATATTTCATTTAACGTTTCAGTCCCCTTGCGGGGATTTAGTGCGTGGAAAGTCTCAATATCTCGTTAATTTCAGCTTGGTCTAAAGGTTTCAGTCCCCTTGCGGGGATTTAGTGCGTGGAAAGCCCGCCGTCTGAAACTTATACAGCGGGAGGATTCTACAGAGGCTTTTCGTAAGTCTCTTTTTTACCCTCATTTCAGCCACGCTTATTGCAAACACTTCGCATTTACTGAGCAACTGAAAATGCTCAAACTCTTCAGTTGTCAAGGTTCTAGCCTTTTTCGTGAGACCCCTCGGAAATTCACCCCCGCTTTGCCTTACGAAAATTTTCGCTTACCCAATTATAAGGTAATACGCTGAAAACCCCGTGTCTTCAGACCGGGGATGAAAGCGAGTTGCAGGATTTATCCTGCAAGAGGAAGCGTTTTGATCAACTCGCGTAAGACTTTTGCGGCAGAAATTTGTCTGGATTGAGCGTGAGAATCTAGTTGTTGTCATTCGTCTTCAGTAAGCCTTTATTGATAAACTTTTGGTCTTTTTCTCGTTGACATGGTAGTTACAACGTACTACCATTTCCGAGAACAGGTGGGGTAATCAACCTGTTAAAAAACCCTAGTACCTAAACGGTAACGCTGTACCTTGACAATTGAATCATGGGTTCTACTTTGTTGTTCTAGTCGCTCAACTTAATAGTTGAGCCGCCTGAAAGTAGGTAAAAGATTCACAGGAACTAGACAACTAGCAATTAACTCAAACAAATTTTGCAGCAATGCAACTACCGGAGGGCATCCGGGAAGTAACGCTTCAGGAGAGAACCACCTCTACTTAAAGTACCGCAAGGAGCTTTAAGCAAGTGGACTCGACGAATGAAGAATCCCCGTGTATGAAAGACCGGGGAGTGTCAAAGGATGATAGTTTGATCTTGGCGAGGCTGTTCCGAACCGTAAGTAATCGTGCGCTTCACTGCCCCCGCATCCAAGACATAAACTCGCACCGAATCCTCTTCGGGTTTAATCAGCTTCTCAATAGAGATTTGCAGCGAAGTAAACCGCATGGCATCCAGAAAGCACTCAAACACACTATACTGCATCCACTTTCCATAACCAGAAAGCAGTTTGTGCAACCGCGTGCGCCGCTTATTCCCGGCTTTCGTATCCGGTACATCGTAGATAATCAGGTAAAAGAGAGTGTTCTTCATCGTTGATAGCTCATCGTTGATAGTTCATGGTTAATGGTTCATAGCAACGAACAATGAGCAATGAACCATTAACCCGCCAAGCGCCCAATGAACTCAACGCAAGACCAAAGGCTTATAAGGGACACCCTCTTGCAGATGACGACTCAACAGCCGTGCTTGTAACTCAACCGCTCGTCGATAGGTACAGCGATACTCAAACACCGGATGCTTAATCTCGTCGTTCATCTTACGCTCAAACGCTTGGAGAAATGTCTTGCGTCCCGACTCCGACAAACGATAAGCGCCCAAACTTTCCGTAAAGTCCTCCGGCTGGAGTTCGCGATGATTCAACACCGATAGCACCAAGCTATCCGCAACTAACGGACGGAACTCCTCCATCAGGTCAAGCACCATTGAGGGCTGTCCGTGATGCACCTCATGCAGGTAGCCAATATACGGGTCTAATCCCGCCAAGTGTACCGCCGCCGTCACCTGCATCCGCAACAGTCCATAAGCAAAACTCAACAAGGAGTTAACCGGGTCAGTGGGAGGACGACGATTGCGTCGCGGGAATGACCAAGGTTCTTTCAATAGGGCATCCCAACAGGCAAAATAATCTTTAGCCGCCAGTCCTTCCACACCCCGCACTTGGTCGAGTGTAGTTTGCTCCCTCACCAGTTTTTTATGGGACTTGAGCGGATTATCCCCCACCTTATGGCGATAGAGGATGAGGTGCTGGTTGTGGATTTTGGCAGTAACGATCGCTTTGACCAACTCCAGCCGCCGTTGGGTATCGTGATACAACGCATACTGAGCCAAGCGCAGTGGGCCATTGCGAGAGTGTCCAGGTAAAGCACTACCGAGATATTTACCAAACCCAGAAAGATAGTGAATCGGCATCCCCAATTCCAAAGCATAGACCAAAGCATCTCCCGTCACCTGGGGATTACCCATCAAGACGACCTGTTCGACTGTTTGCGCTGGGACAGACCTTTTCTTCCAGGAACCATCCTCCTGCTTAAGTGCCACTGTAAACGCTTCGTAAGTCTTACTTAAAACAGCTTCAGGTTGAGTCACATAAAGTATAGACATCGCTTAACAAACCTCACGGAGTAGATGTTTCACTTCAAAGGGCAGACAAATTCCAATCAAGCTACACGCCTGACACTTCTTGGGCTTGTCGATAGGTGGAGGCATTTTTCCTTGGGCTGTGAGTATTGCTGATGCGATCGCATTTTCTGTTGCCTCACGCAGTTGAGGAGTAAACATCACCTTCTGCCGTCGTCGATTGCCGTGGTAGAAAATTTCCCCATAACTAATAGAGCAACCCAGGCGTTCTTCCAAGCACAAAGCCGCCGCACACAGTTGAAAATGGTCATTCAAGTGCTGCGCCATCTTGCCCTTTTTGTATTCCACCGGGACTAATTCACCGTCATGTTCTTCAACCGCATCAATGATGCCACTGACCAGCAAGCGATCGCTCCACACCCACTGCTGCTGATAAATGACAGTGCCTTCCTCTTGGGTGATTCCTGCTTCATCAATGTTGCGGTGGATATGGCGACCTAGGAGAATATGCTCGTTATCCTCCATTTCTCCCAACTGATATTCCAGGTAGAACCGACGCGGACAATATTCCCAAGCATTGAGATACGCAAGCGGTAAGTAGTTTTCAGTCATGGTTCATAGTTCATGGCTTTGAGCAATAAGCAATCAACAATGTGCAATGAACAATCAACGGATACGGACTTGCCCCATTCCCATGCCAGTTTTGCGTCCAACTCCAGCAAACTCAGCAAAATGAGCCAGGATAGTAGCCACCTTTGCCTGTTGAGAGTCGTTGAACCGATATCTCACCCACCCAGTTGTCCCAATTTCCGCCGTACCATTAAGGGTTAAGGTGCGAGTTTTCAGGTTGTATGCAGAGACAACACTTTGCCACTCAAGGGAGGGAAACTGTAACTCGACAGGGGCAAAGGTATTCCAGCGACGTAGCAGATTGCTGAATACCAATTCGGGTAAGGGAAAGGGTTGGATTGTTTGACTCTGCTTGAAACTGGTGGGCGAAAGAAACTCAAGCGCGATTACCTCTTGAGAAGGCACTTGACAAAGGGATTCAAAACTGCTTTTGTGCGCGATATCTACCCACTTGCCCAAGCGACAAGGAATGTCAGCCAGGAGAACCTCAGTTCCTAAAGCGTCCCTCAACCCCCATAGCAAGGGTGCTAACAGTTCTCGTTGCAGGAGGGTTATCCTCAACACTAAGCCATTAGAACCGCTTGATTGAACAGCGACAGTAAAAGGAGGGCAGTTATCTCGCTGCAATCGGGAGGCTAATGCAGCGTCAGCAGTAGCCAGCCAGTTGAAAACGAGGGCGCGAATCGCCCCTCCTAAATCTTGGGGCTGTGGTGCAGTAAACGAGAGAGCAATTTGTAGGACGTGCAGAGACTCTTTGTTAACCTCTATCCCGGTTAGTTCGTAGGACTTGCCCCGCCACTCCACAGCTTCTTTGAGGGTTAGAGACTGCCAGATGGATTCAATTAAAGCCGGATAGCACCCAGAGTTAGGAAAAACAGGCATAACCCTGGTTACTCCCCAAGCGGGGATTAATGGAATCCAAGTTGGTGCAGGTTCTAGATGTGGCAACCAATCACTCAGCGAAGTTGACGCCACACAGTTGTAAATTGAGCGCAACGCCAAACTTAATCCAGCAATTCCCGATTCAGATTCGTTGGTAGAAGTCATATCGCGCACTAGAAGCTGTTAGTTCGAGGGGTAAAAATCCCGGTTTAATCACTCGGTCTTTGTTCAGTTGAGCTTTCTCAGTGGAAAAGGGATTGATTCGGGAAAACGTGCTTTTCTCCCCCAAGTCATCCATTGGTTGAACCGTGAAACTTTGGTTGGGATTGGGTTGCCATTGGGGTTGATTTGTTTGCACAGTTAAGGAAGGCAGATATTGAAAAAAGCAGCCACGTTTGCCAAAGTAGTTAATCTGGGCAAACAATCGTTCCAACTCTTGACAGTGATGAGTGAGTCCACAGCAAATTTGTAAAGTTCCCTCCAGATACACCCACTCCCGAAACACGAAGCCATCCTGCATTGGCACCGTGGGTCTACTTTTATCCGCTTTATCAGCCGTTTGGTCGTAGTAACGGAGTTTGTAGCCGTTGCGATTCACGACTAAACGTTCTGGAGGCTGGATATAGATTTGCAAGTCGCGAATCCAAGTAAATTGCTGGTCAATCCAGGTTTCAAAGTCAGTACGATGCAAGTATCCTTGACCTTCCAGCAAGACTTTCAACAGTGCCATTTTGATAGCATAGGGAGTTGGTACCAAGTTTGTTCGTGCTGCCATACTGGTGGCATCCGAGCGCTTGAGGGAAAATAGACTCACTGGCTGATAACTGACATTGAGCCACATAGAAGGTCGAGTATCAGAATCAGTTTCCTTCGAGGTGACGTTTGATTTACTCGATCGCTTCGGCATCGTCACTCTCCCAAGGTTGCGATCGCTCAATCAATACCTGAATCTGTTGGGCAAATTCTGCCATTGTCTCGAATGGGAACAACTGAACCGTCCCGTCACCATTGAGACTATTTAAAGTATTTGCAAGACTCTCAATTTGACGGCTGTAACTCTCCTCCAAAGGACTCACCATCGGTGCGGGACAGCGGCGGGTACTAACTGTAATTACTCCTTCAAAGAAATCGGGATGAGGTAGATGAGTATTCCGCTTTGCACCATTGGGTTGCAAGTAGGTGTAGAGTACGCTCTTAAGCAACGCATCTAAACGCTGTTTCCGTTGGGTTGGCGCGATCGCATAATCAAAACTGTGGGGATTGTAGCCAATGCGAAAGGCTTCTAAATGAGCAACGGTGGCATATAAACCCGAACTAACTTGTACATTGTAAGGCGTTGGGTTATCAACGCCGTACTTGGCATGGAAGTAGCTTTGAGTTTTCACCAATGTCGGTAAACCAACAATTGCCCCAAACTCAATCACCGACTCCCGCTTTAACGTCTGCCCCTTCTTTTCTGTCACCATAAAGCCTTCTAAATCGCTGATGGCACAACGCTGGAGGACTTGAGCGGTTTTAGCAGATAAATCAGCCGCTTTATCGGTAAAAATTGGCAATTCATTGTCCAAATCGTAGCCGATTCGGTCAGGGTTAAATCGCTTTCCTCCTTCAGACACAGGTAAATCCATTTCCAGAGAAATGCGGTGTAGGTGTTCGGCTTGAATGTGCTTGAGCATATCGCCGGATATTCCATTGACGTACTCCGGTTCATTCATGCCTTTCTGGATAATGTAATAACGCCGAGTCAGCGATTGATTTCCCTCGTTTCCTTCATTATTCAGGGCGTGTAACTGCCAGGATAATTTGCCACTAATGGAAACGGAATAAACCTTAAAATTGTCCTTATTCATCTTCAAAATCTCCTACTAATGATTCTTCAACTGGACTCAATTCTGCTTCCCCTGCCTCCCCTACTTTCCCAGCTTTCCCAGCTTCTCCTGCCTCTTTTGTCCACTTTGCATAGCCATAGGCAATCAGCAGATTAGCAACCAAAACGGTATCGAACTCTTCGACCAATTCAATCAATCGGTCTAAATCCTCCTTCGTTGGCCACACCCGCATGAGACGCTTTTTATCTTTCTGAAGCTGTTCGGATAGGCGTAGGTTTTCGTGTTCGTACTTGGCAAGAAAATCAGTGACAGCACTAATAAAATCTTTTTTTGAACCCGACTGACTGCTTAATTGTTGGGCTAGTCCGTAGTTACGCTGCCAATCTAATTCGATAAGTCCTTTCTTGGTTTGGACTTTACCAGCAAAAACGGTTGCCTGATTAATCGCTTTGGCGATGCGGAGAAAACTGGGGTCTTTAGTAATTTGAGTAAAGGATTGCTCTTTTTTTGTCATAAGATTGAGTCCGGAAACAGAAAATAAACGGGGAGGTCTAGCTTTTGTGTCGGCTAAACGTTTGAGGACATACTCGGCATAGCTAACTTGAAAGGGGAAAAACTTGCGGAGATTGTTTCCCGTGATAAAGTCTCGATAAGCGGCTAAGAGTTCGCTATGATTCTCCTCGGTAGAAAGAGAACTAATAACGGCTAGGTGTTCGTTTAAGACAAGGTGATAGTCAATTAATTCACTAGAGTTAGATGGACTTATCCAACCTGGAAGTCCTAGCGTAAAGACTTCTTTAACACCGTAAACCTGTCCTTTTTGTCCGAAATGAGTGCCTATAAAGCGGCTGACAAAGTGATTGACACTTTCCCAAATATCAAATTCGTCTTCAGCTTGTGCAGAGGCTGGCGCTTGATGATAGTTCAGCAGGGACTGGCAAAAGCGCAGGACTAATTCGGCATCAAATCGGGCGATTCCATGACCTCCTCCAGGTGGATTATATTGTCGGAGGTGATTGAGTACTTCGCGGTATTTCGTTAAAGAAATATCTTTGGGTTCAAGCGTGGTGACTCGCCAGTCGAAAGTGCGATCGCTAATTTTGACTCGTTCAGAAATGCCGAAGCTAAATACTCCATTGGCAATTAGCCATAGACTCAGCCAATCTACCTTTTGAGCATCAAATTTGTTTCCATCTGCCTTCACCCGATTGATGCCTTGGACGGCGGTGGGAAGATAAACTTTGACGGCACTTGCTTGCAGCGGTAATTTACATCCAGTGGCAGCGAAAAATAGTTCAGTGACTTGTTCGCTTTGGGCGTTGAAAGTCGAGTGATTGTCTTGACTAAAGGCTTGGAGGATAGAGACAATTAAGGCTCCATAATGGTCTTGAAGTTCCCAGCTTTGTAACCACAATTCATTATGGTTTTTGTCATGGCGCATGGAGGTTAAAATTGCGCCATTCTGGGTGCTGGGATGAGGTGGCTTAGGAGTCTCTTCTCCGGTTTCTCTTTTTCCAGAATTTTGATAGAGATACTCCCGGTAAAGTTTGCGAATTTCTCCCTGTTGGACAACATCAAAGATTGGGGTTTCAGGAGGAAGTTTAGTGCGATCTGTTTTTTGACCGCAGACTGGGGGAAAGGGGTTAGTATAGGGAAGTTTGGCAATCGGTTCCAGGTTGATTGGCTTTTTGAATTGGATGCGGTAGTGCGTTCCTTCATCGCTAAGCTGTATGGATGTAGTTTGTTGGGTTTGGGTTAGGGCATATTCTGCCAGGAGTGCTAACCCAAGCATGAGAAATGTATCGGCGTAAGAGCCGAATTTTTTGCCTACAAACAGGCTCGAAATCATCGCGTCGCTGCTCTATGTAATGGAGATTTATTTTGTAAACAGCATTCTACTCCCCCTTGGAAGAGGGGTTTATGTTATTCACAACGTCTACAACATAAGCTGGCAAATAATTTTTTCTTTGTAGATAGTTTCTACAACGTTGAAATTCAACCTTACACTCATTAATCCTTACATCCCGATCTAAAAAAGCCCTGGCGGTTGACCAGGGCTTTTTTGTTGGGGCGATTTTTACTCAAACCATTGATTGACAGCTTTCAGAAATGCTGAACAGCCATACCCACAGTTCGGTATGGTTATTGCTCTATGTATAGCCTTTAGCTTGAATAGATAGATTTCTACGAATTTTGCCTAGAAGAACACAGCAAGTTCCTCAGTTCTTCTGGAATCTCCTCAAAATGCTCCAACAGAAAATCCATCAGGGCAAGATGACGTAAATCATTAGCCGTAGGATAGCGACGGGTGCAACCCCTACTAAACCAGCGCCCAACAGTACCCTTTGAGCGTGAGCAGATTAAAGCGATTACTTCTTGGGTTACATCCCACTTTGCGTAGAACTGCTGGGGTGTCATCCCAAACTGGCAGTGAGCATAAAGCTGAATCAGATTCTGCTCTCGTTGAGTAATCGAGCGTGGATTCATGATACTTCCTCCTCAGCTAAAGGCTCCAAATTCTGTTCCCAAGCTGCATCGGCAACTCCTCAACCGATTAGCGTAGGTTGGCTGAACTTGTCTAAGATTATCGCTGTTTCGCAGTTTCGGACAAACTAGTTACCGCGAAGCTAGGAATAGCCAGTGTGCGAGAATTACAGAAAAAGCGAAACAGTGATGGGGTATGGGTAAAAAATCGCCAGATATGGCGGAAATCAATGGTTACATTCCCAAGGAGTTGAAGCGAAAATTCAAGACAGTCTGCGCTGCGGCAGATAGGTCAATGTCTGATGTCTTGATTGAGTTGATAGAGGGCTGGATAGAGGAACAAGAGGCACAAAATAACCCCCCTGCTAAAAAAGGCAAGGGGATAGAGGATGACAGTGACGATTAACTATCTATGAGATTAAAGAAATCAAAGAACGCTGCTGAAGAAGAATTGGTGATGCTCATAGCTCATAAATGAAGGTTACGAATTGTTGATTTCATGAACGGAGATTACCAAGATAAATTGGACAATGGAACTATTGATTGTTTCATTTTGTTTTGAAAATAACAAACAAGGCTCACTTAATGAAGTAGCCTCTGTACGAGGAGGACTTTGAATTTCTGAGGGAACTCCAAGAGAACCTGGCTAGCGCAGCATAACGTCGCCACCGCTTTTCAAAGGTGTGAGACGGGTATTTTGAGAGGTGATTGCTTCTCGTACTCTTCAGCTTTGGGAAGTGGACTTGGGGAGATAGTGTAAGGCTTTGGACAATCAGTACATTGTCGAGTAAATAAAACATCTTCCAAGTTGAGCCGTAGCAGCCAGGAATTTTGGATGGCTTACCAGTCTTAAGTTCATACAAAAACCTGGACTTAGATAATGGCGCTTCTTTCCTTCAATGCCTCTAACATTTCTTCACTCAGCCCTGTTACCCCTGTTAATTGCAAACCCCGGTAATTCTTACTCGTAACAAAAGTTTTAATTAACATTCCGTCATCCAAATTCCACATTCTCACCGTACAGTCTCTACTTCCCGTAACCAGATATTTACTATCTTGAGAGAAAGTAAGGCTTTCGATGTCTGCAAGATGTTTATGACTTCTCCAAAGTTCTTGGTCTTTGACTCTATCCCAAACTAATATATAATCCTTACCAACAAAGGCTATCACATGCCTATTGGGACTTAATTCGGCAAATAACGATTTCCCTAGGTCTACAGGAAAGCTATTTGACTGCCATATTAAATCCAAATTTTCGATATTATAAATTTGATAAACGTTTTTCTTTACTTTGTAGTTCCAACCTCCTAAAAGTAAATGAGAATCTTTATCTGTACTTATACTGAAATCTATAAATTTTGCTTGGTTAGTAAAGAATTTGGGCAGCTTAAGTTTTTTTATATGCTGGTTCTCCTCAAAACTCCATAAATCTACTCTATGGTTATAGTCTAAGGTTATCCAAGCATTTGCTCTATAACAGTATTCAATTTTTGCAAATCCTCTATTGTGTTCATAGTGATCAATCAATTCTCCATCAGATAATCTGTAGACACGAAGGCTGTTATCTATCTCATTACCTCCACTTACTGTAATTACATGATGGCTATCTCTATCGAAAGTAATATCTGCCACACAATCTTCATGATCGTGAATCTTAAGAATTAGCTCAGAAGTCGCTATGTTATATACAACAACATCCCCCATATTATCTCCAATGGAAATTAGTTTGTTGTCAAAGGAAATAGCAAGACATGCAATCCAAGCCATATCTTTTATAATTGTTTCCTCGCTACCGTCCTCAAGAAACCATAGTTTAACAGAACCTTCAATTCCACCAGCAACTAAAAATTTTCCATCAGGACTTAGAGCAATCATTTCATAAAAGTGACGTTCTGAAAGAAAACCTACAGAATTGTCAAGTGAGGCATAAGCTAAATTAGCATTAACAAGCGCAACTTCTGCAAACTCCACGTTTTGAAGACAAGCGCCTTCAAGATTAGTTTCAGACAAATCAGTAGCTTTGCAGTATTTCCTAAGAGATGGAAGCCAATGTTTTTCAGCAAAATCAGCATGGCACAGATTTGTGTGAGCAAGATTACGACCTTTGAGAGCCAGTGGGTTACGACAAACGAGCAGGGTGGCAACGTTTCCACCAACAAAACTTACTTCTTCCGTAGTTTTACCTCTTGTTGCCTCGATGAGAGTTAATAGTTGCGCCTCAACTTCTTTCTCGTCTAAGACAAACATAGTCTGAATCAAATCCAGTATGGCTGTAGTTAGTGGCTTTCTGCCTAAAGTATCTGTCAGTGCATCTACCTCTTCACCTACAAACTTTCCTAAAGCTGGTTTGGGTTTGATAGCATTATGTTTATCTACTTCACGCCGAAAATAGGAAGACCATCTATAGTCCTGAGGAGGAGCAGATGCATCTAAGTATGATGGCAGTTGTCCTTGAGCTAGTTCCGTGAAATCTGGGGCTAAAATACCTAACTCAGCAGCAAACTTATAGGCAACAAAGAATTCTAAAAATGAACGGTGGGCTGGAGTGTAGTCGCCATCATCATTACGGATGAGTAGAGTCTGACCTAGCATGTCATAACGCCAGTGGTCTAGATCCTTTTGCTCTTGCACGGCATGACCAAATAGACGACGCAGATGATCGGGAAATTGCCGATAGTTGAGGCTCATTTGGTCAGTAGATAGCATTTCCCACGATAGTTCACATAGGAAGTAAAGCTTATCGGCTAGTGAAGTAAATGTTCGCTCTGCTTTGATATCCCGCTCCATCTTGTGTCGCACTGCATAGAGATAGATACGTGATATATCTACTGGCTTTCCTGCTTCAATATCTGGTAGTGCTTCCAGAATTAACTCGGTCATCACTGGGCGACGGGCTAAATTTAAGAGTTGGGGATTGCCCATCACTTGTTCTACCGTGGCAGGTTCAGCTCGGAAGGATATCACCTTGCGGATCTGGTCATCATTGAAATACTCCAGTTTCAGCACCTCAAACTGGGGCGGTTCACCAGTCAAGTTAGTAATGGATGCTTTCAATTCCGCATTAAGCAGGGCACGACCTTCTTGGGCTTCTGGAAAGTGTTCAGTACGACAGGTAAGAATTGCCTTAGACCCAGGCACGACGACTTTGGCTAACTCCCAAAAGTTATCAATCATCTTTTGCCGATCTATCTTATCTGCCATCTCGTCAAAGCCGTCGAAGATAAGCAGTAGCTTACCCATGCGGTTGAGTTGATCAAAGACAGAGCTATTGAGACGAATGTTGTGTTTATTGAAGAAGAATCCAGCAAGGACACTTTCGACATTGAGCGCCTTAGCATAGTCACGTAAAGGGATGACTAATGGCAGGCGAGGTCTTTCAACACCTCGTTTTTTTGCCTGAAGGTATTTTTGTAGCGTAATCCAGGCATAGTGCAACACGAACCAAGTTTTACCCGTGCCAAATTCTCCCAGAACAGAAATATGCTCCTTAGCTGGATCAGCTAGCCAACGGTCAATATAACCCTCAATCCAGCCTTCACTTTCGTCATAGCGACTCTCCTCTATTTTTTCCTTGGTGGTTGGATCAAATTCTTCTTTAGTGCAAGCTAGAGGAACATACATTGTGTCGATGCCCTTGCGTTTGACTTCAGCTTCTAGCCAATTGATATAGGGGCTAAAGTCAGCCTTCTCATCTAGTAGTTCATCGAAGGTGTAACAAGCGAGGTTCTGGTTTTCCTCCTTTTCAACCTCGTTACGAGCAGCACGGCTAATTCGACGAACTGCCACGAGACATCCCTGGTCAGTTCTTTGCTCGTTCACTGCTTGGCGCAGGGCTACAACGTCGCTGATTTTTGCTTCACCCTGAATGCCACGCACTAGAATGCGCTCCAGTCGCCGCCATGCAGGGATATTGATAATCCACTCAAAATAACTGTCTTCCCAAATCTCGTGTTTCTCGAAACTGTAGCCTACAGTCTCAAACCAAGTCCTCATTTGCTGAGCTAGGTTCCAACCAATAGAGTTTTTACCTTGCTTTAGGGGTTGAGTACTGTCCTGTTTTTTCTCCTCTAGCTCAGGTTCTATGTCTCTAGGTAAATCAGCAACCTCTTTCCATTCTAGATTGAGCTTAAAGCAGATTTCCTTGAAAACATTGTGGTCAACTGCTTTACCTGAGAGGAATTTCCCTATTGGCTGGCGAGTACTCAAGTCCACCTCGCTTGCCAAGTTTGCTTGTGTAAATCCCGTACTAGCAAAAGCTCTTTTGATTTTTTCCAGTTTCTCTGGAGATACTCGGAGTGATTTCCTAGCCATACCTTGACCCTACAGTCTGTATTTACCATAGCCTTTCAGACTGTGAAAGTCATACCTAACGAATACGCCAAATCACTCTTTACCGAATACCCAAAATCACTCTTCTCCAAAACCTTACCCAGACTTAATCTGAGACACGCGCTAGCGAAGCTTATAGATGTAGTCAATAACATAAAGGATTAAACAGTCATGGCAGACAAAGCCACCCCTGTCAAAAACCAGAAGACTCATCGCAAGCCAGAAGTGAACATTACACGTGCGTTCCAGCAAGTGTTTTTCACTACCGTGAGCTTAACGCTGCTCTCCGGGGGAACATCACTCTGGCTTTCCTTCCAAGAACACCTATCCCCACAGCAAATCAGAGTCTTTGAAAGCTGCTCAGCAACTTGGCAAATGGGGATAGGAGCGGTTTTCGGACTGCTGGGAAGTAAAGCAACACACCTCTTTCATCAAGAAGAAGACGAATAACACGAATAACCCTTAGACTTACATCTGCCTAAAAGAGAGCGGGAGAGGGAGAGAAAAAAGATTTTTATCCCTTGCTGTGAGTAGCAGCTTATGGGTGTCTTGCACTAACCCCATGCACCCACTCCCGTTTCCTTTCTTCTGCATTTATTTCGGTAAGTTGTCAGCTAGCTTCAGTAGGCATGGCGGAACTTAGTTTTGGATGCCGTTGGCACGACCAAACAGCGTGTTATCTCTCGCGGGACGTAATTCAACGTAGCTGGAACAATGGTTTTACGTTGTTTTCATTTTCTACAGCGTGTTGATTTAAAACTGTAACTATTATCCTTCACTCGACACAAGAAAGCCCTGGTTATTGCCAGGGCTTTGCTGTAAGGTGCGACGTTGATTTAAAACTGTAACTATTATCCTTCACTCGACACAAGAAAGCCCTGGTTATTGCCAGGGCTTTGCTGTAAGGTGCGACTCTTACTCAAACCTGTGACTGTCTTGACTGTGCGCTGTCCACCAGCCGCCGCAACAAGAAAAGCGTGTTGCAACGGGCAAGCATCAATGTTAGGGAAGCAAAGCAAGCAGATTTAAGTTTTAGGTGGATTGTTGCAAGCGTCTAATTTTAAAATAGCAAACTCAGCTTCTTTTAGAGATTGCTGTACAACGGATGGTAAGCTATGGATAAAATCGTCATAATCCGCATTATTTCTTCTTCTACGCAGACGAAACAAGTATTCACCTATTTGAAATAATTCTCTCTCTTCTTTGTTTTTTCTACTTCTAAGGTCTTCTATTACGTACTCATGGACATTAAAGTGTTTAGTAGAATATTTGTCGCGTTGCAGTCTTGGATCTTGCTCTATATCCCGTAAATAAATTCTGGCTTTACAGAAAGCTGCATAGTAAGCTCTGCTAATTGAGGAGCGAAGTTTAGCTTCATTTGATTCGCTACTGTTACTACTAGCTAACTCTTGAGCTAGGTCTAAGTACTTACTCCAATTAAAACACATTCCAGAATTCATTCAAATTCCACACCTAAAGAGAGTTGATTACCAGCCGGATTAGACATAGCAGCATCCAGCCACCAATTTTCATCTAACAAATTCAATTTATTAAATGCTTCATTTGCACTTTCCTTCGTGAAAATAGAAATAACAAGCTTTTGCCATGAAGAAGATTCTGTATCAGAAATAACTTCTAGAATCAGCTTTTCACAAAGAAAATATTTTTTTATTTCTAAATGAGCTTCAAATAGCAAAGGCAAAATGTCTGGATATTGGCTGATAAATCTAAGTATATCAAGTGGCTCTTTTAATTCATAAATCCTACTAAGTCTAGCTAGAATATTCTTCCTAGAACTTCTCGAAATTCCTGTCTTGCTCTTTAAGCTTTGAAGTTTTTCTAAAGTACTGTGTTTTTCTCCTTTATTCGCTTGCTTGTCACTATAGGTAACGTAAATGGTATTTTGGGATATCTCATTCTGTAAATACGAGTAATAAATATATTGTTTTTTTGCATAAGGTGTTTCAGATGGAACATTCTTGAAAGAAATATTTTTCAATTTATTCCAAGTAGAACTGTTAACTTCAGTCTTTTCCAGCTTCTTCAATAATTCTTTGTCTCGGCTCATAGCTGTTGACATTTATTCATCTCCTTCTTCTAGGTCACCTAGCATATCCAAGAAAGGAACTTCTGTTTTTTTCAGCATTGCCTTTATAGCTTCTGCTTTTAGGTTAGCTCTTTCTAGCTGTTCAAGTAATTGAAATATATCTAATTGATCTAAAGCTACAAAAAATTCTTTCATGCCTTCTATGTCTCGGTACTCTATCTTCATCATGTGAACTATAGCTGCTGCCGCTATACCTTCGTTTGGATTTGGTTTAAATACAGGTCGAATTTCAGTTAAAATAAGGGAATTCGTAAACACACGCTCATGGTCGCGTACTACGCGAACCGCTTTTGATGTAACATTAAGAACACTATCAACTTCTAGAAAATTAGTTAATTGCTTATCGAAACGTTTCTTTTCCTCATCAGAAAAGCTTGAAAATTCCTCGTCGTCAGCTATACTTAAACTAATCCCGCTCACAATCTCTTCAATCGAGTCTTCAGAGTGGTCAATCTGAGAAGATAAAGACAATAAAAATCTTATTATTTCAGTTAGATCCTTAATCTCAATACTTTTAACGTAGGAAGCTACTGAGAACACTAAATCACTAGTGTAAAGTGATGGAGACGCACACTTCAAAGCATCTAGCAGTTCATCAACTGCTTCATCATTAAGGTTTATGAGCTTCTTTATTCCAGGGCGATACTCTTCAGAAACTCTTAAGTTTTCCATGTTTTTATTAGTTTAGATCTCATGACATAAAATGGAGTGAAATATACTCTATAAGGTAAAAATATTAATCTTAGAAAGTCTCACATAAAGCTAGCACGTATACTTGCCTCTTTACATCCGTATATAAGCTTAGGTATTAAATAGAGACTTATTTAATAACTGGATTTTATGAAACTTTTCGAGGTACAGATGTACTATTGCAAAATAATCCTATAGAAGGATTAAACAGCACCTTACAGACGCCTGTGGAACCATTACGGTTCTTGTCTACAGCCACCTCCATCACTCCTTTATCTGGCGTGCCTGGATTATAATATTCGTCTCTATAGAGAAGAAGAATCACATCAGCATCTTGCTCAATATCCCCACTATCTTTGATGTCTGCCATCGTTGGGCGCTTGTTGGTCTGCCCCTCCACACCTCGGTTGATTTGAGCCAGACACACAAATGGGATATCGAACTCTTTTGCCATGTCCTTGAATGCACCAGAGAACGAGCCAATTACCTGCGCTCGATTACCTGCTGCTCGGTTCCCTAACTTCTGGATGTAGTCGAGTACCACTAATCCCAACTGACCCCGATCTGACTGAATTCTTCGCAGTACAGACCGCATTCTGGAGGGAGTCTGAGCGCTTGCTGGAGTGTCATCAATGATGATGGGCTGTTCCGATATAGTTCTCACTGCCTTGCTTAGCACTTCCCACTCGCTCTTGTAGATTTTGTTCTGAATCAACCTAGAAGAGTCAATTTTTGAGTGCATCGCAAGGAATCTTTTCGTTAGCTGCGATTTACTCATCTCGGCACTAAAGAACACGACGGGCAATCCATCCAGGGCTAGGTGATTAGCCAGATGACATGCCAACCAGGTCTTACCCATTGATGCTCTAGCCGCAATCACAATCAAGTCTTGTCGAATCAATCCACCTGTCAGCCCATCTAGGTCGAGCAGACCAGTGGAGATTCCTGAAGTCTCTCCTCCCTCAAGTTGGTGGAAGGCAGTAATCAGGCAATCACCAATCGACTCTGGCTCGAATCGGTCGGCTTGGTACTTGGTCGCGTCAAAGATTTTCTGCTCTGAGTGTTCTAAGACTGTCTCCAGTTCGGTGCTGGTATCTTCTGCCAGGATAATGACTTCGTTCGCCGCTACCACTAGTTGGCGTCGCTGGTACTTTTCGAGGATTAGTTCGGCATAACGGTCAATATTAACGGCTGATACAGTACGCTCAACCAGTTGGGCTAATTTGGACTGACCGCCAATCTTCTCCAATAGTTCGTGGTCGTACAGCCAGGTGGTTACTGACATTAGATCGACCAGCTTGTTCTTGCTGTGAAGCACCAAAGCCGCTTGATAAATACGCTGGTGAGCGGTGATGTAAAACGCGCTTGGAGGCAGGATATTAGCCACAATGCTGATGGCACTTGGGTCGAGCAAGATGCCACCTAGCACCCCTTCTTCAGCGTCTATATTCTGGAGTACTACGTCACTCATCAGTCCCTCCAAGGAGGTGTTTGAGTTGGTCTAGTGGCACCAGTTCTTCGTCGGGTTTTGGTGAGGCAGTATAGATTTCTGGCTGGCGTTGAGGAAGTTGTTGTGGAGAGTCTTCTTTCGTCCATCTCTCAGTAATTGCTCGAACCAGGAACCCACTGGCATTTTTAACATTGCCACTGCCCATTGCTTCCTCAAGGGCTGATAGGGCATTCAAGACAGTTTCTTCGTCAGCCGCCTTGATTTTGCGCGTTAGAGTACTATTGAGCTTGATTCCCAGTCGGTCTAGCTCGTCCTTGATTCGGTCAGTGATACCTCTGGTTTTGCCCTTGTCGATGGGCGTGACCTTGGGATTGTCTTCAGGAATAGGGGCAGGCTCAACCTTCAAACGCTCCTCAAGGTCTTTGATTCGCTTGCTCTGGCGTTCGCACAATGCCTCCAGTTCAGTCAGCCGATAGACCCGACCCGCTAACCCTTCGTTGATTTTGCGTAAATCTGTTAGCTCCTTCTCTAACTGCTGAATGCGACCTTTGAGCCGACTGACGATAACCTGATGCGACTTTACCGAGGCTGGCTCTGGTTGCCTCGGTCTAGGGATGACCGACTGCTGGTTGCGAATCTCCGCAATCCGAACCTTCAGCTCTGGGTACTTATAGAGGTAACTGACACTAACATTAGCCTCTTGGGCGATGGTTTGAAAGTTAATCTTCTTGCCCTGCTTGCTCATGCGTTCCAATGCTTGATTGACCTTGGCAAGTGCCTGCTCTTTCCGCTCCGCCTGCACTCTAGTTAAGTTATCAATTCTGGCTTGTTTAGCATCTGCGATAGTACTCATGTAACAGCCTCCTCAAAACTTGCGATGACCACATCTAAGCTATCTGCCTGTTGTTTGAACTGGTCAACTCTTGCGGTTTCCCCGTTTTGTTCTGCTCTAGCCTGCTTTTCACGGAGTTGCTTACGAACTCTCATGTAATCAGGTAATAGTTCGCGACGAGCAACGAAACTAGGGCATGTGTAACAAGCCTTCCAGTGTGGGCAGTCATGGTTCAAAGGCAGTCCACAGTAACCATAAATGGGTGTATTTGTCTGGTCGTCAGGAATGGCTAGAGTATGTGCCTTAGGGTTCTTCTGGAGGGTTTCTGGCAGGTCTTTAGGATTGACAGGTTCGCCTTTGATATTGACCAAAGATGCCTGAATCTTGGCTGTTTCCTTTCTTAGCGTGTGGTCTTTGACATGGACATATTTCTGCGTTACCTTCAAGCCTTTATGTCCTGCCCACTTGCTAATCAAAGCAAACTCATGCCCAGTTTCAAACAAGTAAGTTAACCTGGTATCCCTTAACTGATGGGTCTTAAAATGCCATAACTCATTATTTTCATCTCTAATATTCTCAGATTTAATTAAGCAATTAATACAAATACTGAGTAAGTCATGGCTTGCTACTCTTGATACAGGTTCAAGATTTCGTTGGTCTATATTTTTTTTTGAGACATTAATATAGTCACAGAATAGATAATTAAAATTGTTATTAAACTGCTGCTTTATATATTCCTGTTGTTGTTGGATTATTTCTGCTCCATGTCTCGTGATTGGTAGTATGTGATAGTCTTTATTCTTTTTTCTCCAAAAAGTAATTATCCATTGCCCTCGACTATCTTGTTTAAGACAATCTAGACTACAAAGCTGTAATTCACTAACTCTCATGGCACAGAAAAAACCAACCATCCACATCCGAGCTATAGGGTCTGGAAGTTTGTATAAATTCTCTTCTATATGCTCTAGCACACATATAGGAATGTCATTTGGTATTCCTCGTTTGTAATTGGGATAATCTTCTAGACGGATTAGATTTTCAGAAACCGTAAACCATCTCTGTTGATTCCCTGTATCAAAAAAGTACCGTAGAAATGATAACTTGTTGACTATAGTTCTATTACTTGATTGTTGGGATGCAATAAAGTCCAAAACAATCTGCCTACTAATTTTATCTATACTATTAATTTTTTTGTTCTCTAAATATAAGGAGAACTCACGAAGTAATCCCAGTCTTTTACGAACCGAGCCGAAGGTAGAGCCAGATATAATTTCTTGTTTAATATATTTTTTAACAAGTATTTTAAACCATTCCATTTGTACTGTAGTGAAGTCCAAACGTATTGTTATTTCTGTCTCATCTAAAGAGGAAATTAGACTTCTAGTATCCCAAACATCATCTTCAAAACAGAAAGGTTTAACTTCTTTCTCTCTTGAGTCTTTGAATGAACAATACTCTACTATAGTTTTCAGGCAATCCCAGCACTGATATCTTTTTTTCTCACCTTGACACCCAGATTTATGAATTTCTCTAGATTCACAATGTGGACAAACGAAACCCCTTGTTTCCTTTTTAGCTATATCTATTGTGTAATGTGATAAAACAAATTTATGGCAGTCTATACATTTGTATTGCTGCCGTCCAAATCGAATATTGCTATTGTAAATTGCTGTAGAGTCACAAAACGGACAAATAAAATCACCCATTAGCATTCTCCAAAGATTTAATTATATTAATTAGCTTCGCCTCATCCTGCTCAATTTCTTTTAGTTGTCGGATATATCCCAAGCGTTCACTTTCTTCTTTTAATTTTTGATTCCGTTCTAGATGCTGTGTCAGTGTTGGTAAATCATCTTCATCTAATCGAAAATGCTGACAATCCATACAGGCGTTGGCATGAGGACATGGCTTTAATAACTGAGGTCTGGCGCAGAAACCCATAGCTAATGCTTTGGGTTGCATCTTACTCCGTAACCACCGCAATTCAATATCGTTCTCTATCTCTGGATTACTAATACTGACTTCTAAACCAGTCACATCTACTATCTTTTTACGCTTGTGTAATCCCTCAATTTCTTTCTTAAAAGTTGATGGAAGAATATGAGCATAGTGCTGCATCATATCCGGACTATGATGCCTTAAGTACCGTTGGATAATGTATTGTCTAACTCCTTCATTAGTCATTTTAGTAGCTACTGTTCTACGAAATTGGTGAGAAGTAAACTTCCATAGTTTTCCTGATTCATCACAGATATTACAACTTTCTGCCCACTGATTTAGATAAATATTAAATTGCTGTAATAACATAACTTTTGATTTAGCTTTGAAAAATTTAAAGCCATTTGATTCGTAAGTATTGGCACAAAATAAATACTCGAAATCTTCCCCCAAATGTGTTCTGATATAAGTTTGTTGTTCTTTAATGATTTCTGCTAGTTCTGGAACTATTGGTAGAACATCATGTCTTTCTTTAAATTTCCAGTTAGTAAAATGAATTTCCCAATCTCCACTCATCCGCTGTTTCAGGCAGTCGAAACGCATTTGAAGTAACTCACTGCCTCGCAATCCTAATGCACGCAGCAAAAGTACCATTCTTTGTAAGGGTTTTGCTAATAAATATAAATATATATCTATTTGGCTTGAAACTTCATTAGGGATGTAATTTATTTTGTTATTTTTAGGTTTAGCATCACCAAGTCTACCTCTAAACCAATAAGTTGATATTTGAAACCAATTGTTGGAATTACCTAATTCAAAAAAAATTTTTATATGGCTTAATCGGTGCTTCTGAGTTTTCTCGCTTAGAGAATGCATATTACCTAAATACGAAGACAATACTTCATCTGTGATGTCTGTAAAGTAGTAAACACATTGAGTTTCCAAGAATCTAGAAAAATGCTGTATTGCTTTAATATATTCTCGCAATGTACCAAATGATTTACCCTGATAGCGTCTATACAGAATGTAGTATTTAGTTATATCTTTTAGCCAATTTTGGCGAATGTTTCCAAAATAAATACTTTTTACGCCTTCGTGTTGATTGAGCCTCATCCCTAAGTCTTCTTCCCCATACCATCTATCCTTTTGCATTAAAGACTTTTCAGTCTCTTTTCTTTCAGTTTTAAGGGAGATATTACTGGTAATAATAGTGTGTTGTTCTTCATTCATAATTCTGCTCTTCTTTCTGCACAATACTGTTTAAGTCTTCTTTGCTTAGATGTCCATAAATATCTATTGTAGTATGGATAGATGTGTGTCCCAAACGCTGGCTAACATGATAAATATCTACCCCATTTTTTATTAATTCTGTAGCATGAGTATGTCTAAATAAATGTGGATATACATGAATTTCAGTCTTTTTATCTAATTGCTTAAACAATTGGTTTATTGCTCTATAGTTGAGCGGTTGTCCTATCTCGCCCTTCCAAATATTGACAAAAACATAATCAGAATCCACATCTGGATACTCTTCAATTAAGTAATTGCTGTAAACCTGCATCAATTCACGACTGACTGGAATTACTCGTCCACCACTTTTAGCTCTAGCTTCATTAATATTGGTTCGCTCAACGATAGAAATCTCGTTCTCACCAGTGGTTCCCATGTCTTCATGTCGCAAACCTAGAAGCTCTCCCTTTCTCATGCCCGTTTCATAGAGAAGTTTGATAATTAGCTTGTCTCTTCTGGTGTTGCAGGCACGAATTAGGGTCTTTACTTCTTCTGAAGTTAGGCATCCGACAAACTTCTTAGGCTCCCTCAGTCTCAGCAAAGACTTTCTGACGGGTTTAGCCTTGGCTATCCCTGCCAAAAATGACTTGTATCCCTTCCCCGTTGGGAGATTGAACCGAGTGAAACGCTTGTCATGCCCCACTGTCCCCAAATGATGGTGAAACTCGTAAAATCCTTGAACAACGGTCATAGCGTGGTTAACCGTTCTCTCTGACCGAACAGCCTGGACTGGCTGCATGGAGATGATATTTGTGTCACCGACTCTCAGCCAGTGCATATACTCGCTCAGGTCTTCCAGGCTGACGTTACACCACTCCAGTCTTCGCTCAGTCACGTACTCCCAGTAGACCTTGAGATATCTGGCATAAGACTCAACCGTATTGGGCGATCGCTCTAAGTTGACCAAGTGGTTTAGATAGCGCTGGATTGGTTCCACTGGTGCGTAGTCCTCACCTAGCACTAGCCATACAGGACTGCTAGTGTCCGGGTCTATTCCCTTTTGGAGTAAGACTACCATTTACTAGAAACTGCGAAACCGCGAAACATAATCCACATTATAGACAGCGAAGAATAAAGCGGCAACCTCTTTACACAATGAGAGGTTGCCGCTTTGTTGTTGTTGTTGTGTAAATGTAATTTAATTACTCACATAAAGGGGTATTCCAAACGAGCTTTTTTAAAACTAGTTGTTCCTAGGATGGGTAGCAGGGGATAATGTTGTATCTCGACAGGATGAGAAAGTTGGATTATGCTGAATGCAGCAACAATTTTCGTAAGGCAAAGCGGGGGTGAATTTCCGAGGGGTCTCACGAAAAACGCTAGAACCTTGACAATTGAAGAGTTTGAGCATTTTCAGTTGCTCAGTAAATGCGAAGTGTTTTCAATAAGCGTGGCTGAAATGAGGGTGAAAAAGAGACTTACGAAAAGCCTCTGTAGAATCCTCCCGCTGTATAAGTTTCAGACGGCGGACTTTCCACGAACTTAATCCCCGTAAGGGGACTGAAACATACCTAACACCAATCCTGGCTCTGTACCTGGAGAACTTTCCACGAACTTAATCCCCGTAAGGGGACTGAAACTTTATATTATGAGTTAATAACGGCACAGTATAAGAAGCTGCTTTCCACGAACTTAATCCCCGTAAGGGGACTGAAACACTCATGCATAATCAGGCAATACAAACAGCAGTAACAGCTCTTTCCACGAACTTAATCCCCGTAAGGGGACTGAAACAACTCTTTTGCTTCACTAACAAATTCTATAGGCGCCTTTCCACGAACTTAATCCCCGTAAGGGGACTGAAACGTATGTGGACTGTGGTTGACCTTCGTTAAGCCAGTTCTTTCCACGAACTTAATCCCCGTAAGGGGACTGAAACCATCAATGGAGTGTTCCGAATTGCCTATCGAGGCCTTTCCACGAACTTAATCCCCGTAAGGGGACTGAAACTTGTAGTTAGAAGAGCAACAAAACGCGATCGCGACTTTCCACGAACTTAATCCCCGTAAGGGGACTGAAACAGGCTTATAGGTGCAGGAGGTCATTATTTGTAAGTGGACGCTTTCCACGAACTTAATCCCCGTAAGGGGACTGAAACATGGGGTGGCAGTTTGGGGGAGATATTTCGGGGGCAGTGGTGCTTTCCACGAACTTAATCCCCGTAAGGGGACTGAAACCAGCATCTTTCTGAATGCGCCGATTTGAACGGTTCAGTTTGCTTTCCACGAACTTAATCCCCGTAAGGGGACTGAAACGCGATAAACGTATCTACAATCAGGCTTAGCTCTGTATCCTTTCCACGAACTTAATCCCCGTAAGGGGACTGAAACGTCAATGCCACAGGCCATCCATGCCTCTCATGATGCTTTCCACGAACTTAATCCCCGTAAGGGGACTGAAACCCCTGTAGGACTACTGATTGCCCGTCAATTTTTCCTGCTTTCCACGAACTTAATCCCCGTAAGGGGACTGAAACACGTTATCTGCAACTGTCAAGTTAGTGCTACCGTCTGTTAGCTTTCCACGAACTTAATCCCCGTAAGGGGACTGAAACCTCGTTTGGGAAAAGTCTCGACGAATTGGAGCAACCTTTCCACGAACTTAATCCCCGTAAGGGGACTGAAACCTTTCATAACGCCTAACCCGTTCTGCGCTCGAACTCTTTCCACGAACTTAATCCCCGTAAGGGGACTGAAACGTAGGGTAACTAAAACCAAAATTAATCAGGTTAAAGCTTTCCACGAACTTAATCCCCGTAAGGGGACTGAAACAGGAGAACTTGATGTTAAACAGTGGGCAAAAGAATTGCTTTCCACGAACTTAATCCCCGTAAGGGGACTGAAACTTTTCGAGTACTACCCCCCTCTAGAGGTTGCACAGATTGCTTTCCACGAACTTAATCCCCGTAAGGGGACTGAAACGCTATTATGTCATCAACTACTGGGTTGATCAGGTCTGAACTTTCCACGAACTTAATCCCCGTAAGGGGACTGAAACCTTTAACTAATTCATCTCCAGTTATTCCAGATTCTTCGGCTTTCCACGAACTTAATCCCCGTAAGGGGACTGAAACTTTGAAGAGGAGGCTTTAGAGCTAAAGCGGCGCAACTTTCCACGAACTTAATCCCCGTAAGGGGACTGAAACCGATCGCATACTCACCAGAGTTGGATGGTTCCCCTTCTTTCCACGAACTTAATCCCCGTAAGGGGACTGAAACTTAGAGTTCCTTTGATTTTGATTGCTGAGATTATCCTTTCCACGAACTTAATCCCCGTAAGGGGACTGAAACAAAAAATGCCTGATGCAGTAACAGGAGACGCGGCCTTTCCACGAACTTAATCCCCGTAAGGGGACTGAAACAAGTTTCAAAAGGATTGCTGTGCCCTGCAACAAGGGTCTTTCCACGAACTTAATCCCCGTAAGGGGACTGAAACTCTTCAGTTTGCTCATCTTCTACTGCCGCATTTCTGTAACTTTCCACGAACTTAATCCCCGTAAGGGGACTGAAACTCGTTTGGGAATGTCCTGCCCAGGATGGGTTCATGGCTTTCCACGAACTTAATCCCCGTAAGGGGACTGAAACGCTAGTGGTTTTGCTCGTTTGACCTTGTCGCCCTGCTTTCCACGAACTTAATCCCCGTAAGGGGACTGAAACGAGACATGAATTTGTACGTTCTCGTTGGTCGCGGTCCTTTCCACGAACTTAATCCCCGTAAGGGGACTGAAACGCTGCAATAACTTCAGAGAAGTCTGAGGCTTCACTTTCCACGAACTTAATCCCCGTAAGGGGACTGAAACCTGATACGGGAGGGAGCAAAGTTCCCCAGCGCCTCCCGACTTTCCACGAACTTAATCCCCGTAAGGGGACTGAAACTAAAATCCTTAGTCTTCTGAATGCCACCTATAATCTTTCCACGAACTTAATCCCCGTAAGGGGACTGAAACTTGCTTGGACTAGGAGGAGCGATCGCGTTTCCAATTGCTTTCCACGAACTTAATCCCCGTAAGGGGACTGAAACTTTCAGATCAGGCAATATCACGCCTACGCTTGGGACTTTCCACGAACTTAATCCCCGTAAGGGGACTGAAACTAGGGATACGCAGCAACAGGCGTTCGAGAAAGGTCTCCAGCTTTCCACGAACTTAATCCCCGTAAGGGGACTGAAACTTAAGAGCAACTATATAATCTTTATCATTTCTAAGACTTTCCACGAACTTAATCCCCGTAAGGGGACTGAAACGATATCTCAGAATGGCAGCGTGACGACAGCGGACAACCTTTCCACGAACTTAATCCCCGTAAGGGGACTGAAACGCGAATATCCACTTCATTGACCCGTGCATCTAGGAAGCTTTCCACGAACTTAATCCCCGTAAGGGGACTGAAACATTAGTTATCCAACTGTAGGTAACTGTTCGTGGAACTTTCCACGAACTTAATCCCCGTAAGGGGACTGAAACGTTAGCCCATTTTCGCCAGGAAGCTGTTTTCTGAGCTTTCCACGAACTTAATCCCCGTAAGGGGACTGAAACAGTTCACACCGGGAGACGAGGTACAGTTCAAGGGCGGCTTTCCACGAACTTAATCCCCGTAAGGGGACTGAAACTAGCGGTCATTTGCCCTGATTCTAATTGTGGTGAGAGTAGACTTTCCACGAACCTAATCCCCGCAAGGGGACTGAACACATAGCTTTAAAGCTCACCTGAACAACTGTTACACTAACCACCAACCAGTGAACAATGACCAATAATGAATGACGGATGAAAATACAGAAGAGTTAAAACAGCAAATAGAACAGCTTACCGATGAGCTAGAGGCAGCCTACGAACAAATAGCGATCAATATAGAACGTATTAGCGAATTGGAAAGACGGCTAAGTCAACTAGAACAGCGACTGGAGGAACCTGCCCCATGACGAGAACTAAATTAAGCCAACGACTTCACCCTTATAAAGAGCGCATAAAAGCCGCCAATAAGAAGTGGGAAACTAGCAGTTCTCAAAATACTCAAACCCTTTCAGTAGGAGAATACTCGATTGTCACAGAAAAAGGCACCCTAAGACTTATCGTTCGACCTGATGAAATTGAGATTCATTCGGATGATAAGACATTGGCACTAGAACAATTGAGCGATTCGGCTGTTCTTTTTAAGTAACAGCAGCGCTGAATAAGACAAATCAAGAAAGTAGTATTTCGGTTCTAGCCCAATAGGGCTTTAATAGGGATGAGCCTGGAGCCAAGCTGCAATCTTTGGTGTCTCGCTCACTGTCTTTTTCAACGCCTCAAGCTTTGGATATGGCTTGAGCAGTTCTTTGGGGAGCCGATAAGGTCCTGCTGGCTCCGGGATGTAGAAGAATGTAGATGGGGTTGTCCAGAGGGAAGCCGCTTCATCTAATGTGGAAAGAATGTCAAACACCGCAAGCTCTGCCCATGTCAGCTCTTGTCCCACAAGGAATGGAGAGTCTTGATTTTGTGTAATTAGAAGCTCAAATCTTCTCAAGTGCATGGGTACAATCACGGCAAAGTACTCATCCAATCGCTCCGCCCTCACCGCTGCATCCCTCATTTTCATGATCAGCCGACCCTTTTCCACAACCCGGTCAACATAACACCCGTACAGAAGGTCTAGCAGATCTCTCCATGCATCAACCACCATATCTGATAAAGCTGCCTGTACGCTGTCGCAAGGGTACAATCCGGCTTCTTTTGCCGCATACCGAGCGATCGCGCAGGATTGGCTGATCAGGGTTCCACCAACTTCGAGAATAGGGAGCTGACCAAATGGCAATTCTCTATTATCCCGCATCTGTACATATTCCTGGAAGGAAATTCTTCTATCTTCAAATGGGACGCCGCCATAGATGAAGATGAGACGAACAAGCTCGGCTCTGCCCTTCCCATCACCGAAATACAGCAAGATTGGGTGCTTGTTCATCAGACTTGGTCTTGTATTGCGAAAGTTTAGCTTCCCAACTCTAAGCCAGTAACTTGAAAAACTCAACTCGTCAGGTCAACGATTAAGACTTTGCTTCGATGGTTCTTTAACTGGAGGCAATTGAACCGATCGCTGATCGCACAAACGCAACGCTCTAACTACCAGCGAGTACAATTGCAGGTACTCAATTTGAGCCGTATCAAATCGATTCAAGTCAAATTCCTTAGTGACAGCGTAGACTTCCCGACTCAAATTGGCAGGTTGTAGCGGTAAAGTCTCAGGCAAAAACCGAGCAATGCTGCGCCAACTAGAAGCGATCGCATTGTTCGCCCCTGGATGCAATTGAATCTTCCCCAGCTTCGCCACATCCCCCATTTTCCATCCACCCGCCCAAGCCGAGTGGTGACGACCTGCCGCCATAATTACAGCATGGAGAATGCAGCTAATTTGCTCAGAGTCAGCGTTAAAGCCGTCGCGCAGCAAGGGTAACAGAGAGTTTTTCAGAATCTCCCGCGACAGGAAGGCACTTTCTACAGCATGGTTGGGGCGCTTATGTTTCTTCTCGTATGCCTTGAGTCTGTTTCGTTGTTCCTTGTCTTCTGGGTTGTAGTCTGTATGTGCCAAGAGATGCGAATGGGGATTTGTGCCCTTAAATGAGGAGTGTGCGATCGCCTGCCACCCACGCATCACATTTTGCCACTTCACCTGAAGCTTACCCAAATCATGGGTCAAAACCGCAAAAAACACCAAATACTCAAATAGAGCCTCAGCCTCATTCTCCGCTGCATCGGGAAAAATTTTAGTTCGGATAAACCGCCCACCCGCTTGCAAGAGTTCATCCCGCACGCTACTCATCTCAGTCTCGACCCATTCACCATTTCGCTTCAGCGTCGTGGGAAATGCCTCGCGCCAGCACTTCCACATCAAAACTAGGTGTCCCACATAGTTATCCATGCGATAGCTGTACTCACTTTGATGAGTCCGCTGAGGCTTATTGGGTGAAACGAAGTGATTGCCCACAACATCGGGACCAATTAATAAACCAATTTGGTCATCGTAATAGACGTAGCGCGGATTGACCAAAATCCTGACGCTAGCAATTAGAGATTCGCGAGAGGTAATTGGAATGCCATTTGGCTGACTGTATGTTTCTATGTATTTATCTTTTGGGTTTTCAATTCGCTTAAACATCCAATCAATTTTGTAACCGAGATTTTTGACATCTTGCCAAACTTTACATAGGGTAGAAATCGGGAGGGAGAAGGCTAATAACTTCTTGGGGTCAATTGGCTCATCATCCAAGAAGATAGGTTCTTCCCAGATAAACACGCTTCGTGCATCGACTAACCGAATTAACTCATTAGCTACTGACTGCTCCCCTTGGAAAAAAGCCGCATTAAACTGCTGCTCAAAGTTCATCTGATTATTTGCCCGACGCTCGTGTTGCAGCAGCGTTTCTTCTGTGTGAATCGTGTTAATCCACTGTTCTTCTATCCGAAAGCCAACATTTTCATTAACTTGCTCGGATGCCGTATGCTCTTGTAAAACTGCCCAAGTTAATTCACAAATTTCGTTGGTATAGGGCAGGAAATTTTGCTTCTTTTGGGTTGGTTCTTCCGGTGTATCCTCCCAATCAGATTCAGTCAATTCAGCATTGACTGGGTTAACCTGAAACGAGCGATAGATGTAAACTTCACCCTGTTCGCCCCCAAATCTAGCACAGCGTCCCGCTCGTTGCAGCAGGGAATTCATTGGACATAGATGCGTATGCATCACTTCGCAGGTAATATTTAATCCCGCTTCAATCACCTGCGTAGAAATCAGAACATGACAAGTGTTATCCTCTTGCTGTTGCCAATCTTGAGCAAATATCTCCTTCAAATAAGCTTCTTTTTCGGCTCTATGTTCAGGTAAAAATCGGGAGTGCAGCAGGGTAACAATTAACTCGCCATCAGAGTTCAGTTCGTCTAAATCTCTAAACAATCCCTGAGATTGAGAAACCGTATTGCAGATGATAATGACACGCTTACGTTGATAGTGTTCAATATCATTGACGAGAACTTCAGCCGTCAAAGGTTCAGATATTGCTCGAAACGTCCGACAACGGTTTCCTTCAATGTCTTGTAAATCGGTGTCTTCAACCCGAATAATTTCCATAATGCAAATTCATTGTTGATTGTGCATCGCTCATTGCCCATGAACCATGAACTATGAACCATCAGTTAATTGTTTAATCTGGGCAGCAAGTTCATCTGTTAATGTGGCGGTCATCAGCAGAAACGGTGAAATGCCTTTGACTTGTTCCAGCACTTTGAGGACAGTAGCAAAGGAACGGTCTGGGTCGAGTAAGTGCAGTTCGTCAAAGACGAGATAGGAGGCAAAAATTGCCCCGGCGTTGACATTGGCAGAACCGCGACCGACTGAATAGGGGATATTCAGAAAGCTGCTTAACATCTGGTCGATGGTGCAGAATACGATATCACCTTCAAATCGGGGGTCTTCTGGGTTCTCTCCGGTTTGCAGCGTCACCACCAGAGGGCGAGAGGAAGGGGTAAAGGTTTCCCAGGTTCTTGCTAAGGTTTCTGCCCGTTGCCGCAAGCTGTTGGCGAGGGTTCTCAAGGGGACGACGTAAATCAGCTTGTTGGGGAAGTTGCACTGTAGGGTTTTGGCGAAGAGGAAAGGTGCGATCGCGGTTTCGGTTTTGCCTGACCCTGTGGGGGCGCGGAGGAGGACATCTTGGCGGTTGAGGAGATGTGCGATCGCTTCTTGCTGGAATTGGCGTGGGGGGAATCCCGTTAGGGTTTGAAAGTATTGGTCAATGGTCATGGATACAATAAAATTAGCTTTCTTTTGTGTTCTAGAAAAATTATGTTGCTTACTCAACGTCGCGCTGACCGAGTTGTTTTGCACAACATTAGTTGGCAACAATTTGAAAATTTACTAGTTGATTTAGGCGAAAGCCGTGCTGCTAGATTTGCCTATGATGATGGAACGTTAGAAATTATGACCCCTTTACCCGAACATGAATATTACAAAGAAGCGCTTGGGGATGCCATTAAAGATATTGCCGAAGTTTTAGACCAAGACTACGAAAGTTTAGGGTCAACAACTTGGAAGCGCGAAATCAAGAAAGCCGGGGTAGAACCGGATAACTGTTTTTATTTTCAAAATGAGCCAAGAATTCGGGGAAAGTTAGAATACGATCTCAATCAAGACCCTCCTCCAGACTTAGCGCTAGAAATTGATGTGACGAGCAAGTCTCTAAGTCGCTTTTCCATCTATGCTCGTTTAGGTGTTCCAGAAATTTGGTGTTATGACTCTGGTGAACTGAAAATTTACCAGCTACAGAATGAGGGATATATGGAAGTAGAAACCAGTTTGGTGTTTCCTACACTTCCCGTTCAAGAACTTCCTGCACTAATCGAACAATACCGTCCTCAATGGAGACGAGCAATCCGCCGTGCTGTGAGAGAGTGGGCGAGGGAATAGGGGGACAAGGAGAACAGGGAGACAAGGGGGATTTTGCGTAATATCTATGTCCTCAAGGTTGAAAATTAAGCTGCTACCTTCTCATCAAGTTGCAATTCGCACTGCCGGAAAATATAGTTAACAGCGGCAAAGAGTTTATCTAGCTCCTGAATGCTGTAGAGGGTAATATTTTTGGTAAAGGTATCGGCTTCTAGTTTGCCAAATTGCCAGATTGCTCCGTTAGAAACAATGCCAAAAACCATCATTTGCGGGTCTTCATTCAGTCGTTGTGCGGCAATCATTTCGGCTAGGCACTGACCCCAACCCTCTTCAAATTTATCTTGCTTGGCTTCCACTAAAAGTAAATAAGGCTTGTCAAAGACAACCTTTCCCAACGGAGAGCGTTTCGCCAAGATATATTCGGGAAAGCCTGAAAGATTCTCATCATAGGTGAGTGACTCGTGACTCCACAATAGGAACTTGCTGCGATAGCACTTCCAGACTTCTTTCAGGACAGGATAAATTAAATTTTCACAAATAGCGAATTCTGAGTTATCAACGACTCCTTCCCGCATGACAGTTTGTAAGTCTTCTCGGAAGTAGTCGGGGATGTTAAATTCTATTTCACCGATGAAATCTGCTTCGGTGTATTTAACCTGAAATTCTTTGACAACTGCACCAATACTCTTATAACTACTGAAAGCCATATGTTAACCCTCATCTACTTCTACAATTAGCAATTCAGGAACACTAACGCTTTGGTGGTTTGGGAGGTCTGACAAAAACTGAATTGCCACCGCCCTTATCCTCTCGCTTTCCTTTTTGTATTGGGTGATTAGACTGGATGGATTTTTTCAAAATAGGCTTACCCACATTTGTACCTGGCTGCGGTGATGGAGTAGATTTGTTGACCTTCCGATTATCTTCCCATTCCATCACTTGCAAGGGACTAGGTAAGACGCGACGCTCTTTGTACTCGTTTTCATCAGTTCCAATACGTGGCTCTCGGTTACGCTCAATTTCCATGTATCGCGTTGTACGCTCAATATTTGATGAACCGGGCCAACTCAGCATTGCCAGGAGCATTTTGATACGCGGTAATTCTTCTAAGTTTGTGGCTTTACCTGTGTTCGGCTGGTCTGCTTCACTGATATGGTCAAGAACATACTTTTCAAAAGCTTTCACACATCTTTCATGTGTGTCACTGGTATTGGATATTTCTCCAATGTTCCAGTTATTATCCTTAAATAGCTTTGTGTATCGCTGTTTGCGATCGCTTAGATGTAGCTGATGAGTAATCTTGACTGCTCCCATCCCCAGTGGTTTACCCATACCGAGCGAGAGACGGTACTCTTCATCCTGGTATTTCTTGGCATGATTCAGCACCCAAAAGACTGCACCAAGCTCCACATCAGTCAGATTCTCAAAATCAATAGTGAATGTAAAAGAGACTCCAGCTTTAATAGGCTTAATCTGAGTTGTTTGGCTTGCTGAAGCTTCCGAGTTATCACAAACAATAGAAGGTGAACGTCCCTTGTGCCAGTAGAGCTTATGTCCTCTAATGACTGTTGCCTCTCCTGGTTTATTGGCATAGTGTTTCAGTTCGCTCTTTCTAGCTTCTGGGTCAGTCTGAACTAAGTAGTGCTGAAAGGTTGTAGGTTTAGGTGTAGAAAGAATCTGTGGTGTAATTGTTCTTTCCGGATTACCAGTGAACCAGATATCCTCACTAGCTGCTTTTTCACAAACAGCATCACTGATAAAGACTCGTCCAGCAAGAGCTTGGTCTTTTTCACGTTTTTCGTTTCTGACAAAGCCGAAGATAGCATCTGCAATATCAACAGTATCAGATTGTCCCAAATCCTTTGGAATGAAATCAACGGCTGAAGCAGCACACCCATCATGATTAGGAGAATAAGGAATACGAAAGTTTGGGCTGTGACCAAACAGCGTTACCTCTATTTGACCGTCTTGAGGTTCGCAATAGAAAATAGGGCGTCCCTCTTCCTGCAAAGCTCCCATCTTTGTGTCAAAGGGTTCCTGCTTCTGAAAATCAGTAAGTGCGCTGCAATAATGTTGAATTGCTTCATCATTAATTTTCAGTAAAGCCGCGCTTTCATCGATAGTTGCAACAATGCAGTGGTTTCTGCGGTGTAGGTTCTCAGGATTATCTGAAGCTTCTAGCATATTGCCGCTAGTAACTAACACCCCTTGATGCGGATACAAACTGAGATTAGTGCTAACTGTTCTGGTAAATCGACGAGGGGGTTTTGGGTCGGTTTCTCCGAAGCTAACATTTATATGCTGGGGACGATAACCCGATTGATTCATTTTGACGAGAGGGCGAATCCTTGATAAATCTCGCTCTTTGACCCAGATAAATGGAGAACCATCAATAGCCTGAGCAGGACGGATATACCAACCATCGTTTTGTTTAATCAAGTAACCCGCTTTTACTTTTTTAAGAAGACTTTTATATTCCTCGCCCAAGGAGTCAGATTTCCGGTTGGCTGCAACGGCACGGAAGAAAAAATGTTGCTGGTTAGATACCCTCTCGATTTTGCCAAAGCTGACAATTTCAACTAAGGTACGCAGCATTCCGCGTAAGCTACTACCAGGGATAGTAAGTTTATGATTGGCGGGATTGCTGAAAAATTCAGCTCGTTTTAGGCGTTCTTCTGGTTCGAGTTCTTCATTTGGTTTGTCACCAAACTCGGTAAAATTATCTGGCGTTAGCCCACAACGAGTATAGAGTGGTGATTCAGTGGTCAATGTACATTTGATTTTGCCAGTGTGACGGTTCAGGTTGTAGCAATTGCAATTGTGTAAAGGTTCTGCCGGAACTACTTTGTCAGGTAATTCCACAAAATTGTAGGGTGCGATCGCTTTACGGTCTTCCGGTACTTCTTTAAGATGTTTAGGGAGCATTGATTAATTCCTTTTCGGTAGTGAGGTCTACAATACGGCTGAGGTGAATACGAGCTACCCCTGAATCGTCATAGTCAATGAAGTGATGTACCATCAAGCGCACTCGGTTAATCAGCCGATTACGCTCGTCCAATGCAATATCGGTAAATGGCACGGCGTGCTTGAGTCCCTGCGAACCGTCCCAAAGTAAGGTGAAGTTACCTCGCTTCTCTCCGTGAGTCCCCCAGAGAATTTGTCTTTCTGGAATTTTGTCTACCTCTGGATTATCTTGAATTAGACGCGATCGCCATGTTTCACCAGTCCGCCAAAGCAACACCTCTCCGTTTTGACCAAAGACACGGCATTGCTGAAGAGTGAGTATTCGTAGCGTCGGAAAATTAAACTCAGGCTGGTGAAATACCTTTTCAGCCGTAGTTAGACGATAGTTATCGAAGCGACCCCAAATTACGCCGTCTTCAGCATGAGCTAGCAGATAGTTGAGTTTCCAATTTCTTGCTTGCTCCTCCAACCAAGAAGTAAGTGTCCCTTGGTCTACAATCCCATCAACGGAAAGCTTCTGACATAACACTTCGCTCATGCTGCCACCTCTCCAGAGAAATCACTCACGAATGCTTCTAAAGCATCAGCATCAGCATCAGCTTCACTCACCTGGAGACGTTCCCCGTCTTGAAAAATTGTCCAGGTTTGTACTGCTTCTCCTGGAATCTGTCGAATTATCGTTGCTTTGATTCCCTGCAACCGTCCTCGTCCGATACTGCTCTCACCACCTACAGGTAAATCACTCGTCCACAAGTCTTTGAGCAATAGGAGTAGCAAACCAATCTCAGCCTTCTTTGGCTGACGCAACTCTAGTTCTAAAGTTAGGCGTGTTTCATCACTACCAAATATCGGCTGTTCGCTAAACAATGCACCGTGGTACGCGCCACCAGTAAAGCGGTCGATAGCGATTCGATTTTGCACCAAGTCAGCCGTATTTTCGATGACGCTTTCATGTACCACTAGGCGACTTGCTTTTGCTTGTTTGCTGTCTTCCTCCACAAAGCCGAATAAATCCTTGACAATTGCTTGATGTTTCCCCAAAGTGTTGACAATGCGCTCGGCTCGATGCCGTAAAACTCCTGCCAAGCTAGTACCAGACAGTACAGGTTCTAATTGACCGTCTCGATGCGATCGCAAATGCACAACATCGGGAGCGCAACCAGTGGAGTCTTGACCAGAGCGAATGAGTAAGGGACTTGCTAGTTTAAAGGTAGCTTGGATGGAGAAGCGATCGCGTTTATCCTGTTGCTTTATGGTTACTCCAAGTGCTTCTGCAATGGATTCGCTGATGTTGGGTTGCTTGGCGTATGACTCTGACCAAGAGCGATCGAAAGTCAACCAGGCAAGGCGATCGCTATGTTTGTTGAAATCAAATTCCCATACTTGCCATTCGCCCACATGACAGCGACCAAAACCTCGCCGCTTTTTCATGCCGATGCTGATTTCACTAGACTTTAACCCCTCTAAGGCTAGAGCTAGTGCTTCTCTTAGCTGATTCTCATCGCTTTCCTTATCAATCAGTAATTCAAAGCTAAGTGGAAACTGAGTTCCTGCTGTCAATAATTCCAGGTCATACTTTGCCTTGTCAGCCGCTGTACCAGTTGCACTATCGATTTTGACTCCATCTCGCAGCTCAACTATAGGAATATCACTGCTGAGAGCATCATTAATAATCAAAGGGCTTTGAGTATCTTGCTTCTTTATGTCTAACTTCTGTTTTTCTGCGAGATGTTTCTCATCTTCATAGGCAAATAAGTCGCCAAACAATTTTGCCGCTATGTCTTGACGACGTTCAATTTTGCCGTAGTCACGCTCATACTCATGTAAATAATTCCGCAAAGCTCCAGCAATGGATGAGCCTGTCAATAAAGCTTTAGGACTGATACTGTCACGCAACAGCATCAAGTCAGTTGGGCCTTCAGCATCACCATTTCCCAAACAAGTGGGCGTATTTAGAACCAATACACCACGCACAATAATGCGCTTGATAATAAGTCGCCCCTCACGTTCTCTATTCATTCTTGCTCTCCTTGGTTGCTTGCTTTGCAACTGCCATGATCAGGCGTAGCGTGTATTCGAGTTTCAACCTATCGACCTGTTCGGGTGGTACTGATTCGCTAGCAACTCTAACGTCTAAATTCCGTAAATCCAGCCAATTGCTTGGGTTATCTAACCATTCACCAATCTGCTTTTTAAGTGCTTTCCCATTGACTTTTGTATTTTCAAATTGAGTGTTAGCGTTCTTGGGAAGATTGTTGAGCAGTTCAAGTACTGGATTTTGATTCTCCTCAGCAATAGCCTGTCTTGCTACAATCATCAGCCGAGAAAGTTGGCTGTTGGTCATCTTGTTGGGGTTAAGCTGGGTAGAATTAACTTTCTCTAGAAGTAGCCTCTCCAGCTTCTGCTCCAACAACCGCTTTGCCATCTGTTTTGCTATTTGACTATCTTCAGAGTTGGGTTCTAGCTGTGGCTCAGTCCAGTCAGTCTCTGAGTCTAGTAAGCTGGCAGTAAATCTGGGATAATCTTCCAGCCAATTCACCGCTACTCGTCCGAAACCATCAACCCGCCTTTCACCAATCCCTTGATTTTCCAGGTGAAGAATTCGGTCAGGATTTAGCTGACCGTTATGATTGAATACAAAAACACTACCTGCTGCTAAAGCTGGCACTTGAGGTAAAGGCAATCCCCATTTTCGGTTAAATCCCCCCACAATTAGACCCGTGGTATAGCTGGATTGTGGCTCTAGCTTCACGTCTAATAATTTTTCAAGTAACTCAGTTAAAGGATTAATTGCTTGAGATATTTCATTCGAGCCTGAATCCGTTAGCGGTATGACTACATACTGACCCCATTCATCTTGTAGAATCAAGTCACTAAGGAGAGTAATGCGTAGAATCTCGCGATCGCACCGTTCTTCAGGGTCAGCTAACTCTATCCCCAGTTCGTGCCAAACCTCAGATTCTTCTATCCGATCAACCTTGATATGCCCGTAACCTGCACTCTGAGAACCCCCTAACCATAGTTCGTTTGGTTCTAGTAAGGGCTTAATTTTCTCTACATCGTCAGCCTCATCGAATAGAATTACAGCCTGAAATGTTTGCCCTGCATCTAGAGTCTCGTAGCGAAAGACAGCACCGCTTCCTTCAATCCCTCTACCTCTTTTGCGATCACGTTTGTTATGAATATTGATTCGTCGTTTTTCTTTGCAAAGCTTTACCTTTTTATCATCTACAATACAGAAGTTTGCATCTAATGACTTTGGTGAAATATCTTCTTCGGGTTGCTCATAGCTGAAATCAAAGACAGTTATCTCTTCTAATTTAGAAATATCATCAACTTTCCTCCTAAACCAAGAGAGCGGTATAGGTAGAGTACGTTTTTTTTCTTTATTACTATTATTAGTATACAGATAGGCATTTAAGTAGCGGGTACTGCTATTAAAGAACAACCGCTTCACATCTGGGAATTTTGAGCCATCCAAAATATCATCAGTGCTTCGCAATCCGTGGTGCTGAAAATATCGACCAATCAACATCCCTCGAATCATGCTACCGGGGATGTACGAATAAGATACGTCACTGTTCGGATCGCCCTGAAGTGAAGTTGCTAAGAGAGGCTGCTGAGTATGCAATAAAAACGTGATAGCTTTCATCCCCTCGTCTCCTGCTCAAAATAACGGAGATTGTCTTGAGTAATTTCTTTACCAGTTGAGTCATGCAGCGCGCTGCATACATAACCCCGCCCCC
>JAESFV010000218.1_pt1 | contig 61268 bp, 50 predicted proteins | sample 9269471 | NCBI WGS metagenome assembly JAESFV01 (sample SAMN14502647, study PRJNA617108) | algae metagenome | isolation source: Symplocastrum torsivum CPER-KK1 and co-occurring heterotrophs from... | place: USA: Central Plains Experimental Range, Colorado | collected 2001-01-01
ACGCTGTAGAAAATGAAAACAACGTAAAACCATTGTTCCAGATACGTTGTAGACGTTGTAGACGACATAAAACTTGGTTCTCATTGACGAGCTTCCTTGAAAGCTTATGTAGAAAATCTGCTCTTGAGTTACTCACTCGTTCGTGAACCCTAGCAACAACCTTTCTATACTTATGTCTTGACTTGCTTCCTTTTTGCTTTCTGGCTAGCTTTTGTTGTTTGCACTTAAGGTTTTTCTCATGCTTGACAAGGTGTCTGGGGTTATCGTACTTAGATACCTTGCTACCATCGCTGGTCACGGCAAAGTGCTTCAAACCCAAGTCAAGACCAATCACTGTGCCTTCTGTTGAAACAGCAGGATTCTCACCTTCTATCTCAGTCAAGATAGATGCATAGTATTTTCCTGATGGCTCTTTACTGACAGTGACAGTCTTGAGTGTTCCCTCAATAGTTTTGTGGATTTTGGCTTTTACTGTACCTACCTTGCCAGGTAGCTTGACCGCATTATTCTCCACCTTGACGTTCTGGGGGTACTGAATTGACTGCTTGCCGTGCTTTGATTTGAATCGTGGAAATCCCGCACGACCTTCAAAGAAATTTTTGTAAGCCGTTGTCAGATTGAGAGTGACAGCCTGCAATACCTGACTATAACACTCGCCTAACCATGCAGTCTCCTCATCCTTCTTGAGCATTGGCAAAAGCACATTGAGTGCTGAACGCCCCAGCCCCTTACCCGTATCTCGGTAAGTTTCAATAGACTTATTGAGTCCGTAATTCCACCACCAACGCGCACAACCGAAATGCTGATCTAGCAGCATCTCTTGCTCTGGCGTTGGGTATAAGCGGACTTTTACGGCTCTATGCAGCATTCAATTTACCTCATAAGCACTAATCTTACCATCTATCATGATTAGAGATAAATACATAAACAAAAGTTTGGAAGCCCCCGTGCCTATGGCTTCCGTGCTTTCATCCCAAGCGTGTCTACCGACTCAAGGGGATTTCCCGCAGGTTATCGTTAAAGAATAGTGATGAAGAAGCTGGGAAGCAGGAAAAGTCGAGGGAGCAGGGGAAGCTTGAAGAGCTATCACGATATATCGCTAAATAACTAAAGCATCAGTTTTTGCTGCCAGTTTGTAGAATAGATTCCATAAAGTTAGAGGTAAGGTGAGCTTATCGAGACTATCTACGGCAACCTTCAGGGTCTAAAGTCCAGCCAGCTTAAGCAGCTACAACGGTTGTATACCCAGCGCGTCCCAGGCGATCGCTTTACAACGCCGGAGTTTGCCCAGCGACTGGCAGCGATCAGCGTGGATATTAAACAGCCGTTATGTACCTACATCAATCGCCGAGGACAGGTGATTCGTGTGGGTGTGGGTACACTAAATCAGACGAAAATTCCGCCTCAAGAATTACCGCGCTACGGTGCTGAACGTTTATCTGGAATTCGCTGCATTTCTACCCAGCTCAAAGCAGAAACCCCCAAAGAATCGACCTTAACGGCAATGCTGATTCAGCGATTGGATGCTTTGGTGGTACTGAATGTTACTGAATCAGGATTTGAGCGACGGGGTGGTGGTGCGACAGGGTATGTCAAAGAAACTTACTTGGCTCATTTAATCCCTACTGCTGAGTCAGGAGTACAAGAGCTTGATGATCGCGTTCGGGCACTTGACTCGACACTCAGTTGGAGCTTGTCACCTGCCCTCAGCTTGGACATACTGACTAAACAGGATTTTCTGGATTTGGTCGAAGGACTAGAAGCCGAGTTCCGCCGAGAATTTGTCGCTCAACAGGTCGATGCTGACCAAGATAGGGTGCTGATTGTTGGGTTGATGACGGATGGCATCACCAAAGAACGCTTTGAAGATGGCTTAGCCGAAATTGGTAGATTAGTGCAAACAGCGGGCGGAGAAGTGTTGCAGACAATGCGACAAAAGCGATCGCGTCCTCATCCCCAAACCGTTGTTGGAGCAGGGAAAGTTCAGGAGATTGCCCTAACGGTACAAACAGTAGGAGCCAATCTTGTCGTATTTGACCGCGACCTCTCCCCGGCACAAATCCGCAACCTCGAATCAGAAACAGGTGTTCGAGTTGTAGACCGTACCGAAGTTATTCTCGATATCTTCGCCCAACGTGCCCAATCCAGGGCAGGAAAATTGCAGGTGGAACTTGCCCAGTTAGAATACATGCTGCCTCGGCTTACAGGTCGTGGTCAGGCAATGTCACGCTTGGGGGGTGGTATTGGGACTCGTGGCCCTGGTGAAACAAAACTAGAAACGGAACGTCGTGCCATTCAACGCCGGATTACCCGCTTGCAACAGGAAGTGAATCAGCTACAAGCCCATCGCTCACGGATGCGGCAACGGCGGCAGAAACAGGAAGTTCCGACCATTGCTGTAGTTGGTTATACCAATGCTGGAAAATCCACGCTGTTGAATACATTAACCAATGCCGAGGTTTATACTGCTGACCAGCTCTTTGCGACGCTTGACCCAACTACACGACGTCTACCAATTCCTGATGCCGTAACAGGGGAGCCAATTTCAATTTTGCTGACCGATACGGTTGGCTTTATCCACGAACTGCCCCCACCTCTCGTTGATTCCTTCCGGGCTACCTTGGAAGAAGTCACCGAAGCGGATGCCTTGCTGCACGTCGTCGATTTATCCCATCGGGCTTGGCAAAGTCACATTCGTTCAGTCATGTCCATTCTGTCGGAGATGCCTGTCACACCAGGACCGATACTGCTAGCGTTTAACAAAATCGATCAGGTAGACGGCGATACGTTGGTGCTTGCTCAAGAGGAATTTCCTCAAGGGGTGTTCATTTCAGCTAGTCAGCGTTTAGGACTCGAAACCTTACGCCAGAAGTTGGCTCAGCTTGTTCATTACGCACTCGCTTGAAAATAGGTGAGAGGGGACAGGTGGTAGGTGGTAGGGAGAGGGATTTTCATTCTTTCGTTGTGAGCGTAGCTCATGGTGCCTCACTTGAAAAAACTTTTTACAAACAACCAACAACAAATAACCAAGTCGGCGGGAAGACAACATCCTTTTATGTGTGGGAGGAACACCATCCGCCGACTTTTTGTGACTGGGATCAGGGGTAGAATTGCTGTGGATGACCACTAATCTTCACAAAAAAGGCAAAAATTAGAAATGAAGACAAAAAATAACCTCGCAGTTTGATGCTTCATTCCGGCGACACCGAGATTTTGAATTTTCTTGAGCAAATCCAGCTTGCCCGAAATGTTACAGCGGGCTTACGGTGCTACCGTCTCCGAACAATGTGTCTACATTTCGGACGTTGGCTGAAATTAACTCAAGAACAAATGCGTCAGCTAATTTTCTTGAGTTACTGCCATGGTTTGGGGAAAATTGGCATTCCTGACGCTATCCTACTCAAACCGGGTACTTTGAGCGATCAGGAGTGGGCGAAGATTCGAGAGTACCCAGAAGTCTCAGCACTCATGTGTAGTCAGCTTCCGATACTCAAAGAGTTTGCCCCCTTAGTGCGATCGCATCAAGAACGCCTCAATGGCACAGGATATCCGGATGGCTTGACTAGGGAAAAAATTCCTTATGTTGTTCAAGTCTTTCAGTTGGTGAATGTGGCGGATGCGATTATTAGCAAACGCCTACATCGCGCCCGTAACGCTCCAGCCAGCGATCGCCCCTATTGGGCACAAGCCGTAGAGGAAATCACTAAAGAAATGCAGGCGGGAGCAAGAGATCCAGAACTCTGTGAGAAGTTTTTCCGCTTTCTTGAGCTTTACTACCGAGGTGGTAGTTGAGAGGATGACTACTTGCAAAGAACTATCAATCCAGGAAGATGCCAAGACCATTATGAACACTAGCCGCTGTACTCGGCGCACGATTAAGAAGTTGACCGCCTAAGGCTAGACTTGTCGAACTACCACCGTCTAAATTTAGAGCCTCAACTGCCCCTAATTGCTGCATGAGTTGGCTAGTTTCTGCTAGGGTAGGGCCACTTCCCCCGATGCGGTTGTGGATTGTGGCAATCATCAACTCGCCAGACGCGGAAATCCCAACAGCACTACGAATTGCCGCTTGTTTATTAAACGCCTCACTGAAGCCTTCCACCTTAGCATCGAGAACAACTTGTTGATTTTGCACCAGCATTGGCCCTCCACCCAAGATGTGAGGGAATTGGCTAAAATCAGCCGGAACTGTGGTGCTTTCTAGTTGCACTTTTGTCCCAACGGTTAAAGCACTTGCTGTTTCTGGTGTGACTCGTAAGGTGAGTAAGTAGCCATCACGAGGTATCGTAATCGGAGTTTGACCGACTGCACCTCCTGGTGATTGGCTGGTTACTTGGTTATTCTGGACAATGACAAGAATTTCGTTATCAGTCAAAGGAGTGTAGGTAGTTCCCCAATCAGGCGTATAACGAGCAATCCCACGCTGAACATAGCCAGTGTTGAGTAAGACTAATGGGAGACGCTGTCCACTGCTTGTAATCAAGGTTTCCATCAGCGTCAGCCGAGCAATTTTAAACAAACCTGCATCATTCCAGGCGATCGCACCTCGGTTGAGAATGGGGCCTGATAACCAGCGATTTTCCCGCCGAATTGCACCTAATGGTAACTGATTATTCCGATTAAAAAATCCCCCATTAATCGCTGCTGCTACCTGTGACTTTTGAGCGATTGTAATTAATGGCGCGATTCCTGTCATCGTGGTGGGGTTAGTCCAGATTGGTTTAATAGTTAGTCCAATAGAACGCCCATCAATGGTTAGCCAAACAATTGGGAAGCGAGTTGAACCGAGACTAAGATACTGCTGTCGCCAACGTAGTCCCTTTGCCCAAAGAATATCTCGTTCTACTAGCGCATCCGATCGCAACTCAACAACAAGACGATTTGGGTTAGATAGCGTTGAGGTGCGAACTGACAAGCCATCAGGGAGATTTCCTCGAATAATGGTTTGGTTATTGCCCTTCTCGACTGTTGGTGGTAACGGTTTTTCATTACTACCGCCTGTTTCTCCCTCATTCCTATCCTCTGTTGTGTCTCCGGGATTGGCTGGAGGCTCAACCGGACGAGGCTTAAACCGTTCTACAATCGCTTGGTCAACTAAAGCATCAATTGTCACTACCCATTGCTGGTTTTGTTGACTGAGTTGCCAGGGAGTTGCTCGATTTAAATCAACTACAAGGCGCGAACCTGGAGATTGTTCAGTAAAGGTAATGTTCTCCACGTTGCCGATTTTCGTGACGAGATTCAGTGTGTTGCCGTTAATCTGTATCTGCCAATCGCTAGTGCTTACCCAATCTGTGATATCTAAGTAGCGATTTGTTCCATCCCGCCTTGTCGCCAAATTCAAGGGATTGGCTGATGAGGAAAACCACTGTCCTGGTTGTTTAGTTGAATCAGTAGTATTTAGGAGTTCTACCCCCAGTGTTTGCCTAAGTCCCGTATCACTAATCCCTGTGCGAGGGAAAGCACCATTACTCCACTGACTCCACGAGGCAGACATCGACCTACCATTGACAGATACAGTCATCCCTTGGCGAATTGTTCCAGCAGGGAAGACTTCCACAATATACTGAGATGCGATCGCACTGGCTTGTCCTATAGACACCAATGCTTGGTAGATAAACGCGGCTACTTCACCTCTTGTTGCGGGTTGGTTTGGGTTGAGTGTGCGGAGATTGGGAGAATTTACAACAACTTTGGCACGGGTAGCAGTTGCGATCGCGTCTTTAGCATATCCAGGAATCTGAGATGCATCTAGATAGATTTCTGTCAAGGGGGATATTTGGCTTGCTGTATTCACTGTTGAGGCAAGTCCTAAGCCAGCAACCAGAGAAACTAAAACTTGCGCCCTGGTAATCTTCTCTTGAGGAAGAAATCGTTTATCGGGAAAACCCGACATAAATCCCATTTCAAAGGCTTTTTGAATTGCACTCGCTGCCCAGAAGCTAGAGGGAACATCTACAAAAGGCGCATACTGCCGTAGTTTGGGACGTTGAAATGCCCTTTGTACGAGCGTGGCATACTCTGCCCGTGTCATCGCTTGATTAGGTCGAAAAGTCCCATCACTAAAGCCGTTAACAAGATTACGCGATCGCAAGCCTTGGATAAAAGAACTTGCCCAATGGTCTTGAGTATCAGGAAAAATTGGTAAGGAACTGACCATTCTAGTAAAAGAGGGTTAGGTATTACTTCAAGAAAACTATGGTGAGAAAGATTGGCTTTTGGTTGTTATGGGCTGGATTTATTGTCTATGCCGTGTGGTTTTCTCCGGCAGGTACCTCATCAAACATCACGTTGCTGAAAAATTTATTCACACTGCACTGGACACAAATCAATCCGATTATTCTGGCGATATTTGCCCTCGTCGGAATCTGGCTACTCATTTATAGCTGTCTTTTGTTCATTGATGGCAGGATGCAAACGCTCCCATTCTGGCTGTTTGCCGTCGCTTCAGTTGGTTCAGGGGTAATTGGGTTATTACCTTATTTAGCTCTGCGAGACGATAATCAGGAGTTCTCTGGGGAAAAAGATACGTTCCTCGAAATTTTCGACTCTCGTGGGACTGGGGTAATTCTTGCGATTAGTGCGATCGCTTTAGTGGGTTTTGGCTTGCTGTTTGGCGACTGGGGAGACTTTGTCGTGCAGTTTCAAACCACTCGCTTCGTCAATGCAATGACTATTGCCTTCGGAATATTTTGCCTAGTGTTTCCAGCCGTCTTGGGGGATGATATGGCGCGGCACGGGATTAAAGATAAACGAATATTCTGGGCTGTAGCTCTGCTACCGCTATTTGGTTCAGTTGCTTATCTATGTCTGCGTCCACCCATACCCTCGGCTAGTGCTAAGGAGAGTGTGTTGGAAAGTTGACAAAATGACATAGTTTAACCATTGAAGCGCGTTTTTAAAGGCGTTTTTTGTAGTGCGATCGCACTGTAGCTTGGCGGTTGAAACCGCATCTACACAAACAAAACCCACCTACGCGGGTTTCAAAAGTCTTGAATCTGACGGGGAAGGTAAGAAAACACGCCCTAGTCGTAGAGACGTTCCGCCGGAACGTCTCTACAAAGATTTGTGGATTGCCTATCTCAACTACACCGTAGTAAGCTGCCATCGTCCTCGCACAAAGACAATTACAAGGATAATTGAGCGAAAAATCCAGTCGCAAGTCGAACCCAACCAGACTCCAACCAAACCGAAACCTAAAGTAAACGCAAATAAATAGGTAGCACTGAGACGGACAACTAACCAGCCAGCAAGAGAAACATAGAACGCTGTCTTGGTATCACCTGCCCCCCGGAGTCCCTGAGCGAGTACAGTGCTAATTGCCATAAACGGTTGAGCCACTGCTGCCACATAAAGACAGGGAACACCAGCTAAGATTATTCGCTTGTCCGGCGAGAATGCCGATAGGAGCAGTTTAGGAATCAACATAAATGCTAAACCACATAAACTCAACAGTGCGATCGCTAAAGCCGTCGCTATCCATGCGCCAAAGGCTGATTCTTTTGGGTGTTTAGCTCCTAGTCGTTGGGCAACAATTGCTGCTGCCGCTACTCCAAACCCATCAGCGGAGAGAAAACAAATTGATTCAATACTAATGAGTGCTTGGTTAGCTGCCATCGCGGTGCTACCTAGTGCGCCAATCATCGTGATAAATCCGATGTATCCCAAATGCTGTACGCCACGATCCCCGAAGGCAGGAAAGGAAATTCTTAGTAGTCTTTTTAGGGCAGCACTTTCTCCACCCCAACCTCGAAAGGTTAAGGCACTTTCCCGACGCGCCAAAATCATTAGCAGGATACCTGCATTTAGAGCCAGGGCAACGGCGCTACCAATGGCTGCGCCACGCACTCCTAGTTCAGGCGCACCCCAGTGACCGAAAATGAGAGCGTAGTCGAGTATTGCATTGACAGCATTGGCAAGCATCGCGACTAAAAATGGTGTACGAGTATTACCTGCTGCCTGTAGCATTGCCGCTGACACCATTGACAGTAATAGCAATGGCATTGCCAGTAAAACAATACTAAGATACCTAGCAGCTGTAGCTTGTACTGTTGTATCACCCGCACCAAGTAATGCTAGGAGGCTGTCGAGTCCTACCAGACTCAGTGCTGAGGCAGTGACTCCAATTCCGACTGCAAGTAAGATGCTAGTACGAGCTGTTGCTGCTGCCAAAATGCGATCGCCACTGCCAATTGCCCGTCCAACTAGCGCCACAGAACCAATTGAAAATGCTCCCAAGACACTGGAAATTGACCAAACGAGAGGACCACTAATTTGCATAGAGGCAAGTGACTCTGTACTATGACGCCCTAACATTAGTCGGTCTACCAAAAATACCAACGTTTCGAGCAGCGATTGACCAATTACAGGAAGAGCAAGGCGCACAACATCGCGACTGATGGCACGACGATTAATTGGGGATGTTGCATCATTCTTGTCAAAGATTTGATTCAGTTCTTGAGGCACAGCAAATTTTGTCACACAGACTACGATTCCTTCTGTAAGCTATCGCGCAAAACTTTAACTTGCACAAAGGCAGAAGGCAGAAGGCAGAATGTTTATGGTGTTTGAAGCAAGAGACCGAGCAAGAAAAGCAAAAAAGCTGATAGCTGATAGCTTTCTGCTATATCGCTATTCTTGAAGTTTTTTGATTTGAAATTGCGCGTTGTTATAGCCAGGAATTCTGCCGTTATCTAAAAAGAGTTTAGAGGCTTCCTGAAAATCTTCAATGGCTTCCTCTCTGTTTTTCATCGCAGCATGGTTTAAGCCTCGACCGTAATAAGCTACAGCACTATTAGGGTTGAGTGCGATCGCTTTTGTATAATCTCCAAGTGCGCCGGGATAATCTTCGAGTTTCCGGCGAATATCTCCCCGGTTACTGTAGGCAACGGAGTTGTTGGAATTTAACCGAATCGCTTGCGTATAATCAGAAAGTGCCCCGGTCGTATCGTCTAGTGCCTGACGAATATCTCCTCGGTTACTATAAGCGTTATCGTTATTAGGATTAATCCGAATCGCTTGGCTACAATCTTTGAGTGAGTTTTGATAATCCTTGAGATTAAAGTAAGCAATACAGCGATTGTTGTAGGCAGTATCGTTATTCGGGTTGAGGTTAATTGACTCGGTACAATCAGCGATCGCTTCTTGAGAAACTCCTAAGTTTAGTTGAGCGCTACAGCGGTTTGTATAAGCATCTGCATCTTTGGGATTGAGCTTAATTGACCGTGTGTAATCCTCTACAGACCCTGTATAGTCTCCTAAGAGAAATCTCGCTCGTCCTCGGCTGTAGTAAGCCTTGGCATCATCAGGATTGAGTGCAATGGCTTGGGTATAATCTTCCATGGCTTCCTGCTTATTCCCACTCGCCGCACGCGCTAGTCCTCGTGCTTGATAGGCTTCGCTGTTTTTGGGATTTAAGCGTAGCACTTCGTCAAAATCTGCGATCGCAGCTTGATAATTCTCTAACTCATAGTTAGTTAAACCCCTTTTGTAGTAAGCATCAGCATCAGTTGGTGCTAGCTGAATCGCTTGGTTGAAATCTGCGATCGCTGCCTTGTAGTTTTCCATGTCATAGTAAGCCAGCCCTCGGTTGTAGTAAGCACCCGCCTTCTGGGGCGAAAGCCGAATCATTTCGCTATAGTCCTCAATGGCAGCTTGATAAGCACCCAAGTCATACTGAGCATTTCCCCGGTTGCCATAGGTTAATGGGTCATTAGGATTGAGCTGAATTGACTGATCGAATGCCTGAATTGCGCCTTGCAAATCACCCTTTGTAAGTTTTTCGATACCTTGTTTATAAAACTCTTTGGCGTTCGTTTGAGTTGAATTGCGAAACAGCAACACCCCTCCCAAGACAACAAACAGAACGGCTGCCCCTGCCAAAGCAAGCCAGAGGCGCTTGTGTGACGAGTGTCTTTGCGGCTGTTGAGGAGGGGACACATCTTGCAACAGTGAATGATCAGAATCAGTAGTAGGTTGCTGGGAAACGACTGGCTTCGGGGTCTGTCCCGATTCAATAGCCGGGAGCAAATTCCCGATTTCTAACATTTCTTGCATCCGGAGAACCCCTTGGTCTTCAGGTTGGAGTTGACCCGGTTGTCGTTGTGGGTTTAGGGGATGACCTGGAACAGATTCTTCTACCAGATAAAACTTTTGGTCTTCCACGAAATAATCCAAGATTTCGGGACTCTGGTGGTTTTGTGCCAATCGCTCCAGAGTTTGGGACTTGTGTTTCAACAGAAAAAGCAGGCGGTTCAGGGCTTCTGAGTTTTGTCGAGGAAGCTTTAACTGCCTGATCACATAGACTGGGAAGTCAGGGTGGCGATTATCAGCGGCTAGATAAATCAGTCCTGAGGTACCTGAGCCTAAAACCCTAACGATCCGATAACGATTATTTAAAACCTGATTAATCATGGCTTTTTTGCACCCCCCGCCCCTACTTTAAGCCGATTGTAGGTGAGAAAAAACTTAGGCTCTTAGCATGAGCTTAGTGATTATTAACACGCACTCAAAAATGTCACACAAAAATTTTGGCGTAGCACATTAACGGTATGAAATTGTGTGAGCGTATGCCATACACACGCACAATCTGTTACATAGATATTAAAAATTCTAAGTATTTTAATTGGATAGGTGAGCCGTAGCTAAAATACTGTGCAACTTGACCACATTGCCAATTACTGCGATCGCAGGTGCGCTGAACTGATGAGCCTCTACAGCAGCGACAATGGTTCCCAAGGTGCCAACGAGTTCTTCTTGTTCTGGTCGTGTTCCCCAGCGAATTAGGGCAACGGGTGTCTCTGGACTCATTCCAGCGCCACACAGTTCGGTCACGATATAGGACAGATTGTGAACGCCCATATAAATCACGATAGTTTCTGAACCGTGAGCGATCGCATTCCATTTCACCTCCGGTCGATACTTTCCTGCCGATTCGTGACCTGTTACAAAGGTTACTGAGGAACTATAAGCACGATGAGTCAGAGGAATCCCTGCATAAGCGGGTGCGGCAATCCCGGATGTCACCCCTGGAACAACTTCCACTGGCACCCCAGCCTCCACCAAATCCTGCATTTCCTCTCCACCACGCCCAAACACAAACGGGTCGCCCCCCTTCAGCCGCACCACCACAGCATTGTTTTGTGCTTTTTCAATCAATAATTGCGTGGTTTCCTCTTGTAGCCGAGAGTGACGCCCCATCCGCTTCCCCGCATCAATCTTCTCAGCTTGAGGATTGATCATCGCTAAAATTTGGGCACTCACTAAAGCGTCGTAAACTACGACATCGGCACACTCTAATAGCCCTTTTCCTTTCAGTGTCATCAGTCCAGGGTCTCCTGGTCCAGCACCCACTAAATACACCTTACCTAAGCACCGATTCTGCATTTCTTCTGTGTTTTTCTCGTCTATTGCATTCATGACGTTTGATTCACCCTAATTGGTCAACGTCCCTTGGATTGGGTTTATCCTCGGTTAGCTCGACAATCAAATTCGCTAACTGTGGACTGACACCGATAGGATTAGCAAGACTCAACTCTAACTTGGGAAACCGGGCTTGGAGGCTTGTAATAGATTTCGCGATCTGCGCTTCGCGGCAGCGCTTCGCTATCGCATCCGTAATTCCCCCACAGAAGAGGAAGTAAGGCACAATTGCAATCTGTTGATGACCCGCATTAGCTAACGTGACAATCTGCTCTTCCAGCGTGGGTTTTACTGACCAATACGCTGCCACAGCCCCTAGCTGCTTAGCAACAGCTTCCACTGGCTCATTGCCCCCTGCACGGCGTGTTCCATGAGCAAGCATTATCTTTGCTTCGGTATCTACTGCTGCTAATTGGCTTGCAAGCATTGTTCCTAAGCTAGGGTGCGCTCCCAAATGTGGGCGCTGATGGATTGTAATCGCCTCACCCAAACTTTTTTGCGCCAGTGCTACTTCTGTGGGGATATCTTCCCTCACATGCACTCCTGGTAGGAGAAATATCGGTAGTAACTGCACTTCCTTGCAGCCAGCGGCTAGAGCCACACTTGCAAACTCACAGATTTGCTCATGTAGGGGAGTGTCAGCGAGTTCCAAGGTTGCAGTTCCCACAAGCGGATGTCCAGCACGACTCACTAACATCGTACTTCCAGTGACTCGGTGAGGCTGCCGTGGAGATGCTAGCGTGTCTGGAGTCGCTTTCAAGACACTGATACACAGTGGTGCGGCTTCTTCCGGAATGCGATCGCTATATGTTGCCTCCTGAATTCTCAACTGAGTGCGTACCAACTCAGCTAGTTTTTCCATCGCAACCTGAGGACGTGGGTCACGGCTCCCGTGAGAGACTAATAGATAAGCGGTTAACAAGGGCAATAGTATATCTAAAACTTCTATTTATGTTTTGTTGATTGTATCGTTTTAAGGAACATAATTTTGTATAAAGTGTTTCCAATTGAAAGTAGTCCTAAAAGGAAAGAGCCAGCGTGTAAATATACGCTGGCTCTTACAGTTTTTATTACTGCTGCTAAATTCTGCTAATTACACCTAGTCTTGGACAGGATTAGCAACATACTTGAAATTCTCATCTGAGTTCCAAGGTCCACGCTCATCTTTGCCATTTGTGGACAAATTATAGTAGATGTCTACTGTTTCATCCGGTTGGATATTACCAAAGAAGGGGTCAGTCAGTTTACCCATCGAATCCAGCGCTTTCATGAACATCTTGGTGTGAGAGATTTCACGAGTCAGTAGATGCACCAATGTCTCTTTCGTACCTGCATCCGGTGCTAGCTTAATCAACGATTCGTAAGTTTGACGTGCCCCTGCTTCCGCCGCAATATTCGCTCTTAGGTCACGCACAACGTCACCTCCTTCATTGATGTAAGCCGCAGTCCAAGCAGAACCCTGGCTATCGAGGAAGTGTGGTCCTATACCTCGCACAGCAAACAGCGTACTATTAAATGCCTCAGTTTCGTTGGTACCTTTTGTATGAACTTCAATAAGCTTGCCAACCATTTCCAAATGGCTAAATTCTTCAATGGCAATATCTTGAAGCATATCCTTGATGCCAGCATTTTCTACATGAAAAGACTGCACCCAGTATTGCAAAGCCGCAGTCAGTTCACCCGTCGCCCCTCCAAATTGCTCTAGGAGAAGTTGGGCAAATTTAGGATTGGGTGTATCAACATTAACTGTCTTAGCAATCAGTTCTTTTTTGTGAAAAAACACGAGTTTTCCTTTTTTGAAAGATGGATTTAAGCAACAAAAATTGCACCAGACTTTTGCAAGCCAGTGAGAAGGCTTTCTTCACCTTTATCAACTTCAGCTATGAAATCAACATTAGAACACCCACCATGACCAAGCGTACATCCTGAGATAGAATTTACTATCACATATCTCTAACTACAGGAGAGTATTGTAATTAAGTTAAACTTAAAATTTCTCGTTTTTCCTAATCTCAGATAGTCAGAAAAAAAAAGCTGATGGCTGATAGCTGAGGGCTAACTGCTACAAGCAATGCCACAGTTTTCCAGCTTTGCTGCCAAAATTTTGGGATGATGCCACCAGTTGTAGCCACCTAGCCAACGGCGTGAGGGCAAATGACCAACAGGCGCTCTTAGATTAAATTTCAGTGCTGATTCTTGGGAATAAGAATTGTGGAGAGACCAACCAACGCGATCGCAAAAAATCGTGTAATCTTCATCAGCCTCTTGATAAATGCGGTTCTGGACACTAAAACCAAAGTGTCCCTCGCTGTACTTCACCCAAAGCTTATCCATTGTTTGTAAGTCGCGACAGGGCAATTTTTCAATATCACTGTTGAAGAGATATTGCCCCTGTGTCTTGCCTAGCACCTGACACAAAACATCCCAGGTTTGTTGGTCTGCCTCTTTCCATTTTTTTCTCGCCAACAAGTTTTGTAGTTTGGTGTAATCAATCCCGACTTCTGAGACTAAAGCCTTATTGATATTTCGCTGAGGCGGTAGCAGGGTTGCTACCTGTGTTGAGTTCAACGCTTGTAAGACTTGTTCGACAGATTGATAGCGGTTTTTGATCGTACTTTCTAGTAACTTATCAAGGATTTTACCTAAGCGATCGCTAACTCCCTTGCCGTTGGGTAAATAGTCACGCCATGCCCAACGGTTATTGATAATGTCAAATAACTCGAAGGGAGAAACACCTGTAAGTAAGTAAATACAACTTACACCTAAACTGTAGAGGTCACTTGCTGGGAACGCTTTACCCTTCGTTTGCTCCGGTGCCATGTATTCTGCACTGCCTACGGTTGTACCCGTATGAAATAGCGCTGTGTTAGTGATGAGTTTAGCTACGCCAAAATCAATGAGAATCGGTCTGTGATCACTACGGCGTCGGATAATGTTTGAGGGTTTGATGTCCCGGTGAATCACTTTGCGATCGTGGACAAACTTCAACACAGGTAATAAATCCCTTAGCAGTTGCCAAATCTGCGTTTCCTCAAACGTCCCCACCCGTTGCAATTCCTGCTCTAAAGTTTCTCCCTCAATCAACTCCTGTACCAAATACAAGTGCTTATTCTGCTCAAAGTGAGCCAGAAGTGCGGGGATTTGCGAGTGCTTTCCCAACTCATCCAGTCGTTCGGCTTCTTGATGAAACAAATCCACTGCCTTTTTTAAAACCAAACTACCTTGGTGTAAATAGAGTTGCTTAATTACACAGCGAGGCTTAGAGGGGATATCTTCATCCACAGCTAAAAAGGTAATGCCAAATCCGCCGCGACCAATCGGCTGAGTTGAACGATATCGCTCTCTCAATAGCAGTTTAGAACCACAGCTCAAACAAAACTTGGCTTGGTGAGGATTTTGAGGCGTGAGACATCCAGGAATAACACAGTAGCTCATTGCAGCATTTGAAGGAGACTTTTATGAATCAACAAAACTTCTGCGACCCTGCACTTAGTGCGTAGCCACTAGTATTACTGCTCCGAAGCCTGATAAATGTAAAAGTTTTGAAAAATTCCTAATGACTACAACCTCTAACAGCGAAGTTCCCAGTTATAGCCCAAAGCTATCAGTAGTAGGGTGCGTCACGGGGGATGATATAGTTGCCAACGCCTTTGGTTTTGGAAAACGCATTTAATAGCAACAGTAAATGAGTTAGTCGTGAATTATCCCAAACGTGCGAGGCTCAGTCTCATTTGAGCTTTTATCAGCCATTTTGCATTATCCAAACCAGTTTGCCCAAAATTTGCTCAACTGGCGGCAGTGGATAATCAGTCAGGTCGATCGTAACAGTTTGCCCTTCTAGTTTGAGAAACCGCCAAACTGTACCACTCGTCACCGTTCCGTAGATGGTTGAAATAGGCTGCTGCTTCTGTTGATTAAAGCGTTGAGCAGCCACCATTTCGGCTAAACATTGTCCGAGTGCTGGTTTAAGGTCTTCTTTCTTCGCTTCCACCAAAACTACCGTTGGGGCTTTAATAAACAATTGCTCTGGAGAGCGACTAATCAGAAAATCAACATAGCCCGTCAAATCAACTTCTGGCTGCACATTGAACTCTTCACCCGAAAAGACACTAATTTGTCCTTTGAGCTGACGTTTGACTTCTAACAAGACTGGATTGATAATCCCTTCAGAACGTGCTTTTTCAGTACTGACTGCGATCGCCCAAGGTAGCGTTTCTTTCAGCGTATCTTTGAGTAAAGAACTTGGATTGACTGGGGGAACCTCTGGAAAAAAGCGATCGCCTTCAACGATAGTGAGTTGAAAATCGTCTACAGCTTTGCTAAGGGTAAATTTACTATAAGGCATAGAAGGTTTAGTATTACTGCTCCGAAGCTTGATAAATGTAAAAGTTTTGAAAAATTCCCAGCGTCTCAAACTGGTAAACAGGCAAAAAAGGACCAACGTTTAAATTGGTTCGATAAATGCTGAACAGAAGAAAGTTCTGTCGCTTTGTTGTTTGAGCAATAATTTGCTGAAGTTGTGGTCGTCCTGTATCAACCAGTGATTTGCATTGATTCTGGAGTATATCCCCCAAAACTGGAGGTGCTTGCGTGCAGCCTTCGTTTTTTAAGTACGTTGCCAGTTGCTCAACAGCATACTGCTCATAGGTATCCTGACCAGGATTTGTCAGTGCCATCGATGCTCCTAACGCCACCAGAGCAGCCCCACCAACCGCTGTAACAACTTGTAAAACCTTCATGCTACTTAGTAAACCATCTATCCGCTATGACTACACCCTCTGAGACGAGAGTTCCCTGTTAATTGAAAAGAGATTGATTAACCAACAAACCAGATGTTATATTAGGAACTCAGATGGCGAGCGTAGCCAAATGGTTAAGGCAGTGGTTTGTGGTACCACCATTCGTGGGTTCAATTCCCATCGTTCGCCCTAAATGTGTTGTACAGCAACTAATTAAGTATCGTCGGTGACAGAGCTGGGGTCAGCTTTAAGCTTGGGTTTTTGTCGCCAGGTGTCAACTTGTAGTTTGTATTTATTTCCCTTGAGTGACGCTCATCCCTTGCTTGCGATAAAGTCATTAAGAACTTGGCAATCTACTGACTGGTCATGAGCGGATACCTCGAAGCATCTACCCCTCCCAACGAACCCAACAGTTCTAAGTCAACTCGCGCTACCGAGAAGGCACAGCGTGTAACAGCGGAAAACGCTGACTATCGGACGGTAGATCGTAGTAAACTAACGCCGATGATGCAGCACTTTGCTGATATGAAAGACCAGTATCCCCATGCAATGTTGCTGTATCGAGTGGGAGACTTTTATGAAACCTTCTTTCAGGATGCCCGGACACTATCGGAGGAACTGGAACTTGTCTTAACGAGTAAGGAGGCAGGTAAGGGGATTGGGCGAGTTTTTATGACAGGAGTCCCTCACCATGCCTTGGATCGCTACTGCACGATGTTGGTAGAACGCGGGTTTGCGATCGCAATTTGTGACCAAGTTGAAGATGCGGCAGTGGCAGCGAAAGAAGGGCGTCAGGTGCGCCGTGAGGTAACACGCATTCTCACCCCTGGTACCTTACTGGATGACGGGATGCTCAATGCCCGACGCAATAACTTCCTTGCTGCTGTAGTAATTGCTGGTAATCACTGGGGTTTGGCGTATGCAGACATCTCTACGGGCGAGTTCTTCACAACGCAATCCACAGATTTAGAACTCCTCACCGCAGAATTGATGCGCTTGCAGCCTTCGGAAGTATTAGTTCCCACAAATGCACCGGATTTGGTCAGTATGCTACGACCAGGGGAAAAATCGGAGCATTTGCCGGAGTGTCTACCCAACGCATTTTGCTATGCCTTTCGTTCACAAACCCCATTTTCTGCCGGGGAAGCAAGACAACGATTGTTAGAGCGATTTAGAGTGCGATCGCTTGAAGGGTTAGGTTGTGAACATCTTCCCCTCGGTGTTCGTGCGGCTGGTGGCTTGTTGGAATATCTGGAAGACACCCAAAAAGAAAATTACGTCGCTCTCCAAACCTTACGCACTTATACCATTGCCGACTACTTAATTCTCGACCACCAGAGCCGCCGCAATCTGGAAATTACGGCAACAGTCCGGGACAATACGTTTCATGGTTCCCTGCTTTGGGCACTAGATAGAACTAGCACGGCAATGGGAGGCAGGGCACTACGCCGTTGGCTCTTACAACCACTCCTGGATATTAAAGGAATCCGGGCGCGGCACGATACGATTCAGGAATTATTTGAAAATGGCGGATTACGGGAAGACTTACGGCAGTTATTGCGTCAAATCTACGACTTGGAACGGCTGACGGGTCGTGCAGGTTCGGGTACGGCTAATGCGCGAGACTTAGTAGCATTGAGCAGTTCCCTTTTGAAATTACCGGAACTCGCTGAACTGGCTGCCTATGGCTCTTCTCCCTATCTCAGAGCTTTACAAAAGGTTCCATCAGAACTTGAGCAACTAGGAGAACAACTCCGGACTCATCTCGTTGAGTCGCCCCCCTTACATCTCACAGAAGGGAACTTAATTCGACCTGGTGTTAATCCTCAGCTTGACGAAATGCGGCTTACTGCCGAAGCAGACCAGCAGTGGATTGCTAATTTAGAAGTAACGGAAAGACAACGTAGTGGCATTCCCACGCTGAAAGTGGGTTTCAACAAAACCTTTGGTTACTACATTAGTATCACTCGCACTAAAGCAGACCAAGTTCCTGATAACTACATCCGCAAGCAAACTCTTACAAATGAGGAGCGCTACATTACTCCGGAGTTGAAGGAACGGGAAGCGCGGATTCTTACGGCACGGGAAGACTTGAACCGCTTGGAATACGAGGTTTTTGTTGGTCTGCGAAATCAGGTTGGGGAGCAAGCTGAACAGATTCGCAATGTGTCCCGTGCGGTGGCAGCCGTTGATATCCTCTGTGGTTTAGCAGAGGTAGCGGTATACCAAGGTTACTGTCGCCCGAATATAGTGGAAGGTCGGGAGATTACCATCATCGACGGGCGTCATCCGGTGGTGGAGCAATCTTTACCTGCTGGTTTTTTTGTGCCGAATTCCGCGTATTTGGGGAGGCAGTCAGTCGATTCCTCCCAACCTCCCTTAAAGAAAAGTCAGGTTACTGAACGTCCTGACCTAATTATTCTTACAGGCCCGAATGCGAGTGGAAAGAGTTGTTATCTACGGCAAGTGGGGTTGATTCAACTGATGGCGCAGACTGGAAGTTATGTACCTGCGTCGTCAGCAACATTGGGAATATGCGATCGCATTTTTACTCGTGTCGGTGCGGTTGATGACCTTGCTACAGGTCAATCTACCTTCATGGTGGAGATGAATGAGACGGCAAATATTCTCAACCATGCCACGGCTAAATCTCTTGTTCTCCTCGACGAAATTGGGCGTGGGACAGCCACCTTTGATGGACTTTCAATTGCTTGGGCGGTTGCAGAATACCTAGCAACGGAGATAAAGGCAAGAACTATCTTTGCAACCCACTACCATGAACTCAATGAACTCGCTTCTCTCCTACCAAATATCGCTAACTACCAGGTAACAGTGAAGGAACTACCCGACCAAATTATCTTCTTACACCAAGTTCAACCGGGAGGCGCTGACCGCTCTTATGGGATTGAAGCAGGGCGTCTAGCGGGTTTACCTACACCTGTTATTCAACGGGCAAAGCAGGTGATGAGCCAAATTGAGAAGCACAGTAAAATTGCCGTTGGACTGCGTAAAGGTGGTCAAAAAAAATCTTCAGCGGCTATAGTTGACGCTGAAGAAATACCTGTGGAACAGTTAGATATTTTTGGTGATTGATACTTGTTACTCTCTTCCGCTCTTGAGAATATCTAAGCTGGGGAGGCAGGGGAAGCAGAGAGGAAGGGGATGATAGATTCTTTTAACCTTTAGCTTTTTTCCTTATAAAGTGCAAAAGTTCCATTCCCTATTCCCCATTCCCCATTCCCCAACCTATCGAATATCAGGTGGTCGGTTTTGCTTGAACGAGTCTAGCCATTCCCGAACTTGACCCGCTGCAATATCGCGACCTCCTAAACCGAAGGCAAGTGCGATCGCAACAGCAATTGCTCCTAAAAGCAATCCAAATGCTAAGTTCACAATGTTGCCAGCAATGCCCATTTGTTGCAGTGCCATTGGGATAACCAAGGCAATGATTGCAATTCGAGCAGCTTGGGCAAGGAATTTGGCTTGGCGAGAGCCAGAGCTAATAATCAAGTTAAAGGCGAGATTTGCTAGGTATAAACCAATCGCAAATACGATTAACCCAGCCAGAATCCGCCCAGCGATGAGAACAATGCCACTGACAATTGCGGTCAGAGCAGTGATCTCTAGGACATCAACGGCTGCAACAGTAGCAAACAGCATAACGCCGACTAGCACAATAATTCCCACCAGTTCGGATGGTGTCCGAGTCGGAACGGGTGTAGTCTGTAGCCTAGTCTCTGGCCCCGTTGTCGGTGGTGGTGGTGGTGGGAGTCCTAAGTCATCCCTTGGAGTTCCCGTTGTTCTGCGGGCGCTGCGGGGTGTGGGCAAGCCAATCCACTGAAAAATGTTGTTGAAGCCAATGCTTGTCAGGATATTGGTTACTAGGTCACTGAGGAACTGCCCTAATACATAAGCAATAACCAGAATCAACCCAGCGGTAAAGATTTTGGGAAGAGCGCTCAGAATTTGGTTGAGCATTGCGATCGCAGGCTGTGAGATTGCCTCAATCTGAAGCGCATTCAAAGCCGCGATTGCTGTGGGAATCAGGATTAGGACATAGACAATTGTTCCGAGAATCCAAGAAAGTGATTGACCACCTGGGGTTGCCCGTAGTCCAAATCGGCTACCTAAGCGATCAGCACCTGCTGCCGATAGCAAGTTTGTAACAATACGCCGCACGACTTGAGCAACCAGCCAACCCACTGCTGCGATGACAATCGCTGCCAAAATATTCGGCAAAATTGCCAGAATTTCATTGAGCAGTTGCTGTACCGGAAGCAGCGTTCCTTCCAAACCTAAGGTGCTTAAGATTGCTGGAAGAAACAGGAGAAAGATGAACCAATACAACGCATTCCCAATCGTATCGGCGAGTGAGAATTGGCTCGTTGTTCTAGGTGGAATCTCGTCCGGGTTATCTGGAGTAGTTCTGACTTGTTGACCTAAACGCTCATCTAAGCGAAGCGCCCGCAATCCCCGTGTTGTCACAAGCTTGACGAGGGTTGCAATCAACCAAGCAATCCCTAATAAAATCCCCGCCGCAAAGAGCTTAGGCAAGAAGCTGAGGATTTGGTTAAGGAATGTATTTAGAGGTTGAGAAACAACTTCTAGCCGTAGAGTATCGAGAACCGCTACGGCAGTGAAGATCATTACGATCCAGAAAACGGCACTACCTACCCATTGCTCAACTGGGGGAGGCTCTGATCCTGCTTGCCGCCCGGTAAGCCAGTCAGCAAGTTTGTTGTCAAGATTGGTGCGCTTGAGTATACCCTTTGTTATCGCTGAAGCGATGAAGGCGATGATCAGACCCACCACCAAAATTAAAATCGCCGCCAGCAAGCTAGGAACAAAAGCGGCTATATTTCCGAAAATTGATTGAAGATAATCTGTGCCATTCTCAACTATCCCTGGTTGAGCCGATTGGGCGGGTGTAGCAGTCGGCGTAGCCTGCGCCAAAATTGGATGCACCTGGATTGGTACACCCACTCCCACAATTTGGACAATACCTTGCCAAAGGTTATTCATACCTCTTCCTTCTTGCGTTATTCTCAAACTTCACAAGGCTTCAACTTGGAACTTGTGATACCCGTACTGCTGTGATTGATGCTATCTATGCCTCTTAACCAATCAGTGCCAACGTCACGAGGAATGCATAAAATTAGAAAATTTAAGATTAACAGCCTGAGATGTTCAGGCACAACCTTAAACTGAAATTCCTAGCTTTACCTCTATCCTTATGGATAATTAAGCCATGAAAATCTAGGATTTGCTGATTTTTGGTCATTAAAGTTTTTGGTTTTTGGCAACATTACTCTCATAATTGGCATGGTATTAACAAGAGCAAGATTACCAGTTGTGAGACGCTGTTAAATTTTTAAATGTCAAATACCCAGGTTTTTGAGCAATCAATTCAAATCAAGGCAAGCGCCACAGCCGTCGAGCGCTGTATCACTGACCAAGCTTTGATGCACCGTTGGCTCAACCCAGCTTTGCGTTGTGAACCCATCGGCGACTGGAGTACAGAGATAGGCAGTCGTAGCCGCTTCGTGATTCAAATTCCCTTAGTGCAGCCTACCCTAAAAAGTATTGTCGTAGAGCGGGAACCCGGTTTAGTCGTCTGGGAGTTCAAGGGATTTTTTCAAGGACGCGATCGCTGGGAGTGTCAGCCAGCACAAAAAGGTACACGTCTTCTCAACCGTTTCGAGTTTGCCATCCCTAATCCCTTAGTTAGCTGGGGCTTCAACACCTTTGCTGCCAACTGGACGCAAAACGATATGAAAGCCCAACTCAGGCGCCTTAAGCGCGTTGCTGAGGAGACATATCTAGGAATGAAGTGAGAAATTGGGAATTGGGAATTGTAAGCTAAGCGGTATTAGACTCCTTGCATAAATAGCCAGGACGGGCAAGATGCCCATCCCACAAGAGTTTTTTTTCTTGTGGGGTAGACATCCGCCTCTCGCCCATTCCCATTCCCTATTCCCCATTCCCGCTTACACCTCCCGCCGCAGTTGTTCAAGCAAGCGGTGAATCATATCAGCATCGTCTGCATCGGGAACCATCGCTAAATATAGTTCTAAATCCTGAGAAGCTCTTGACTTATATCCTAGTTGGGAATAAAGCAGCCCCCGATCTCTCAGTTCTGTGGGACTATCAGGAAACAACAGCAAAATGCGCTCAACCGCCGCTACAGCTTTGAGGAAATCTTGGCGGTTGAGGTAAATAAATTTGAGATTTGTCAGCATCCGTGCTAGTAGCTGCCGATGACTCACTGGTTCTGTGAACTGTGGTTGCAGTGGTACAGAACGCCCGTACATCTGGGTGAGTCGTTCCTCACAGTCTTGTTCAAATAAAATCTCACCCCGATTAAAGGCATCAACAAAAATTCCTACATCCTGAAACTCTGGACGAATCAGAAAATGTCCAGGCATGTTGATCCCAACCATTGGAAAGTCAAGGCGTCGGGCAACTTCTAGATAGACAACAGAGAGGGTAATCGGGATACCAATGCGTCGGTCAATGACATCATTTAGGAAGCTGTTGCGAGGGTCATAGTAATCCTCGGTGTTTCCGGTATAACCTAGGTCATCATAAAAGTATTGATTAAGACTCTGGATAATTTTTAAAGGATATCGTTCGACTGGCAAGCGCTCCTCTACTTCCATGGCCATAACGTCAAAGGCGTTGAGGTAGGCGGCAGTATCAAGGTCAGGGTATTCTTCTTGGGCAATATACAGGGCAGATGCCCCTAAGTCAATTTGGGTGTCTGACTGCTGTATCTGTTGAGCGAAGTTTTTACGCCCTAAGGAAAAGTCCATAGGAAAGGCATTTTTGGCGAAGCTTTCTTTTTGATTTTAGAGAAGAGCCTCAGTCTTGATGCTTCCCAATCAAGACTGAGGCAAAGGTATTGCGATCGCCAATAATGGCGTTTTGTCTATGGTTTATTGTTCAAAGTAGAAGATATAGCAGTAGCCACTTAGGTTAGGGCATTAACGGGAGAAGAGCGTTCCTTAGAAGTGAGCCGATTTGATTGAAAGCTGACCGCACCAAAGCTGACTGCTGATGGCTATAGGTCGCTAAGTCTCTTCCTGATTCATTGGATAAAGTCGAGCAACTCATCCAACTAAAGCAGCCTAAACTGTAACAGTGTTTACACCAAGGGTTATTTTTTGACTTCTATCGCAAGATAGAAGAGAGAATGTTGTGATGACACTGCCCTTGGTTCCGCTTTTAGAGAGTTACCCCGGCTCAAATAATGCTATTAGAGAATAATCGCCTTCACCTAAATCGCTACATGATAGCTGCTTTTGCCGTTGTACTAGCGATGCTTGCTGTAGGAACGGCTCTGTTGTTGACACTCTTGTCAGGGTCACTACTGAAGCCAACTCCAACACCTTTATTTTTTGCAGCTGTGATGATTAGCGCTTCTTGGGGTGGACTGGGATCGGGGCTGCTTGCAACAGCTTTATCGACCTTGGCGATTAATTACTTTGCGCTTCCACCCTATAACGCTTTGAATGTTCATGTAGACGATCTTTTGCGTTTGAGTGTGTTTGGGGTGGTTGCTCTGTTGAGCAACTGGCTCGTTGAAGCACAGAGGCGAAGGGAAGAGATGCTGCGGGAGAGTCAAGCCCAACTGCATCTAATCACAGATGCTCTGCCTATGCCGATCGCTTATGTTGATGCCTCTTTGCACTACGGTTTCAATAATCGAGCCTATGAAGATTGGTTTGGAGTCTCTCGGAATGACATTGCTGGAGAACACATCGTGTCAGTTTTGGGTGAGACAGCGTATCAAACCATTCAGCCTCGGCTAGAAGCGGTGTTGGCAGGAGAACCTGTTAGCTTTGAAGCCCGGATGCTGTATAAAGATGGCGATCGCTATATTCAGGCGACTTACATTCCTGATTTTGGCAAACAAGGAGAAGTTCGAGGATTTGTTGCTCTAGTCAATGACATCACCCAGCGTCAGCAGGCACTACAGCAACAAGCCGAGTCGCTAGCTTTAATTGATGCACTACTAGCAGCCGCCCCAATTGGCATTTGCTTTTTTGACAAAGAACTACGCTATATCCGCATTAATCAGGTACTTGCACAGATCAACGGCTTATCTGTAGAACAACACTTGGGGCAACGCTTTCGAGAACTCTTACCAGAGATGGCAACCCTGTTTGAGCCACAAATCCAAAACGTTTTGGATACAGGTCAACCCCAGCTAAATGTGGAATTTAGTGGTGAGGCACCAGGACAGGCAGGACGCTTAGGCTATTGGCTAGCTAACTACTACCCGGTAAGGGGTGAAGCGGGGCAAATTGGTGTTGGTGTCATGGTGGCAGATATTACCGAAAGTAAACGGGCAGAACAGGCGCTGCGTGTTGCCGAGGAGCGACTTCGGATTGCGATTAAGAACTCGCCAATTACTTTATTTAACCAAGACCAAGAACTTCGATATACGTGGATTTATAATTCTGCCTTCGAGCATCAGGTGGAGTCAGTGCTGGGTAAACGAGATGAAGACCTGATGCCTCTTGATGATGCCTTGGTTGTGACTCGTATCAAGCGCAGTGTATTAGAAACGGGCATTGGGATGCGAGAAGAGGTGAAAATTACGCAACAGGAGCGGGATTGGTATTACGACCTTACTGTGGAGCCACAACGGGATGAAGCGAGTTCTATTATTGGTGTGACTTGTGCCGCGATTGATATTAGCGATCGCCAAGCTGCACTACGCGATCGCAACTTAGCTGAAGCTGCACTACGCAAAAGTGAAGAACGCTATCGGGCTTTTGTTAAGCAGAGTACCGAAGGAATTTGGCGCTTTGAATTAGAAACGCCTTTGGCAATTGAAACTCCGGAAGACGAGCAAATTCAGCATCTTTATGAGTATGGCTATCTAGCGGAATGCAACCAAGCCATGGCATCAATGTATGGCTTTGAGCGTGTCGAAGAACTTGTTGGACTTAGAATTGGAGACTTCCTTATCCGATCTGACCCCGATAATGAAGAGTACCTACGTGCTTTTATCCGTTCTCAGTATCGACTGAGCGATGCCCAATCCCACGAGCTAGATCGATTTGGCAATTCTAAGTATTTCTCGAATAACTTGGTTGGAATTGTTGAAGATAGTTTTTTAGTAAGAGCTTGGGGAAATCAACGGGACATTACTGAGCGTAAACAGGCAGAGGACACCCTACATTTTCTCGCCGAGACAAGTAGCATCCTTTCTGCTTCCTTAGACTATGAAGCAACCCTCCAAAGCGTTGCCCAAATTCCAGTCCCTCGTTTGGCTGACTTGTGTTCCGTGGAAATTGTGCAGGACGATGGCTCGATTAAACGCAAGGCGATCGCATTTACCGAGTCATCCCACGCCGAGGTGTCACAACAGCTTGCTCTGTACCACCCTAACCTTGATAGCGCTAACCCAATTGTGAAGGTAATTAGAACAGGTCAACCTGAACTCATCCCTAAGATTTCCGACTCATTGCTTGTGGCAGCGATTCCTGAAGCAGAACATTTGCAGCTTGTGCGTGGGCTGGGACTTGAGTCAGTGCTGATTGTGCCACTGATTGCCCGCCAACGGATACTAGGTACGATCACCATGGTTACTGCCCAATCAGGTCGCCGCTACAAGACAGATGACTTGGCTGTCGCCGAGGATTTAGCCCGTCGTGCTGCCCTCGCGATTGATAATGCAAGGCTTTATCGGGAAGCCACAACTTCACGCCAGAGTGCAGAATTTGCCGCTAATCGTACAGCCCTTCTACAAGCTGTCACAGCCGCTTTTTCGGAAGCACTGACTCCTGCTCAAGTGGCTGAAGCTGTAGTCAATCAGGGAATTACGGCTTTAGGTGCGATCGCAGGCTCAGTTGTCTTGCTCGATGATTCGGGCAACTCTCTCAAACTAGCAGCCACAGTTGGCTATCCTGAAGAGATGTTTGATAACTGGGAGTGCCGTCCTGGAACAACAGCAACACCCTTGGCAGATACAGTGTGGCAAGGAGAACCGATTTTTCTAGAGAATGTTGAAGCCTTTGCCACTCACTATCCTGATTTAGCTCACCTACCAGCCTTGACAAGTAGTTGCGCCTTTGCCGCCATTCCCTTAACAGTCGAGAGACGCACAATTGGGGGGTTAGGTTTGAGTTTTGCAACCCCCCAGACGTTTTGTGAGCAAGATAGAGCATTTATGCTGGCATTGGGACAGCAGTGCGCTCAAGCGATTGCCCGTGCCTATCTCTACGAAGCTGAACAGTGTGCAAGAGAGCAAGCTGTTAGTGAAGCGGCACGAAGTGCCGCGGCTAACCGGATTAAAGATGAGTTCCTAGCTGTCCTTTCCCATGAACTGAGGACTCCCCTAAATCCGATTTTAGGATGGGCAAAGCTTTTGCGTACCCACAAGCTTGACGAGGTAAAAACGGCTTATGCCTTGGAAACAATTGAACGCAACGCCCAACTACAAACTCAGCTAATTGAAGATTTGCTGGATGTTTCGCGGATTTTGCAAGGCAAGATTCACTTAAATGTCTCTCTAGTTGATTTAGTAACGGTGATTGAAGCTGCACAAGAGACAGTGCGTCTAGCGGCTGAGGCGAAGTCAATTGAGATCAGTACAGTGTTTGATGTCAACGTGAGGAAAGTGATGGGAGATGCTAACCGCTTGCAGCAAGTGGTGTGGAATCTCCTCTCAAACGCCGTCAAGTTCACTCCTACTGGGGGACGGGTTGAAATCAAGTTGGAACGCTTGAATGGCAATGCTCAAATTATTGTTCGAGATACAGGCAAGGGTATACTCCCTGAATTTCTACCCCATGTATTTGATTACTTTCGTCAAGAAAACAGCAGCACGACACGGGTATTTGGTGGACTAGGACTAGGGCTGGCAATTGTCCGACATCTTGTAGAACTCCACGGTGGGAAAGTTACAGCCTCAAGTACGGGAGTTAATCAGGGCGCAACGTTTACGGTGACTCTGCCGTTGATGAATGTTGTGTCTAATGAGAGTGAAGACTTGGGGTTGCCAGGAGACGAGCCAAATCTTGAAGGAACACGGGTACTTGTCGTGGATGATGAGCAGGACACTCTTGAGCTGATTGTCTTCATCCTTGAACAATATGGTGCTAGCGTACAAGCCGTTACCTCGGCGACTGAGGCGCTAAACATTTTGGTGAACGTTAAACCAGATGTCCTGTTGAGTGATATTGGAATGCCCGAAATGGATGGATATATGTTTATCCAGCAAATTCGCTCACGTTGTCCCGAACAAGGAGGCGAGATACCTGCGATCGCACTAACCGCTTACGCGGGAGAGACTGATCATCAACAAATCCTCCTTGCTGGTTTCCAGAAGCACGTTACAAAGCCAGTTGAGCCAGCATTTCTCGCAAATGCGATCGCCACCCTACTCAGAGACAATAGTAATCTTCCGAGACAACAGTAACCTGTAACCTAGAGAGGTATAGGAACCGATGTGGCGGACACAGTAATGGTCACAAAGAAATTCTACTGAGTAGGGTTGGAAAATGCTGCTAGAACTCAATCAAATCACAGTGCCACCAGGACATCGGGTGCTACTTTCTAACGTCAGTTGGCAGGTGATAAATGATGCAGACTCTTTACCTAAAACCTAAAACCTACAACCTACAACCTTTCCTATGCCCCTTATCCCTCAAAATTAAAGGGGCAACTGCTTAAAACCCTAAAATTTCTCCTAACGCTTGCACTAAACTCAAATAAAAGTTACCTTCCAACTCGCGGAACAGCACAAAGGGTGAGCCAGGTGTGCCAAAAAACGGTCGTAATGTCCAAGCCAGTTGTGTTCCGACGAAAGCATAAAGAATTAACCAAAACCTCAGAATACTCATTCGGGTGCTTAAGCCTTCCTCATCTTCCTTGGAAAGCAATTGCATTCCTTGGTAAAGGAATTTAATCCCGATGAAGCCTGTAACGGCAAAAATCACTACATTCAACAAAATAATAAATTGATAGTTAAACGTAGAAATAAGAAAGAATAGCGTGATGGGTGCAAAGCTGAAAAGCAACACACTAATTACTGATACTGCCGTCAAGAGCATTGCAAAATGCTGCCCAAACGACTTACGGGAACCAAACAAGATGTTAAAGAAATAGAGCGTTGGGAAACAGATAATCAGCGTAATCAGGTAAAGCGAAGGTAGCTTCACGGCTGAAGACAAAGCTTGAGCAACGCTGTGGAAGGAGCCAATAATCCCACCATAAACCGCAAAAAACAGCGAACTGCAAATAAGCAGGGAACTTACCTTGCTTTTCAGCTTGATGCCAGAACGAATCTCTTCCAGAAATAAGGAGCGATCGCGTAATAATCCGATTAAGGTTGTAAAGTAGCGTGTTGCCAGGACTTGACGTTGAATCATCTTCTTCTCTCCTAAGGCATACTTAGTTTTAGCAGGAATCTCTTGTCAACTGCCATTAGCGAGAATCCATTAGGAAAACAAGAAAGCTGATGGCTGATAGCTAACTGCTATAACTACTGAAAACCAAAAATTTCTCCCAAGGCTGTAAAAATATCTAGATAAAAGTTTCCCTGCATTTCACGAAATAGCTCGAACGGTGAATCAGGTGTACCAAAAAAAGGTCGCAGTGTCCAAGCTAGTTGCGTTCCGACGAAGGCATAAAGAATCAGCCAAAACCTGAGAATACTCATCCGGGTGCTTAAGCCTTCCTCATCTTCCTTAGAAAGCAAGTGCATTCCTTGGTAAAGGAATTTAACCCCAATGAAGCCAGTAATGGCAAAGATGGCTACATTCAACAGCTTAAAAAACTGGTAATTGTAAGTAGAAATAAGAAAGAATAGTGTGATTGGTGCAAAGCTGAAGAGCAAGACACTAATTACTGATACTGCTGTCAAGAGCATCGCAAAATGCTGCCCAAATGTCTTGCGGGAACCAAATAGGATGTTAAAGAAATAGAGCGTTGGGAAACAGATAATCAGGGTAATCAGGTAAAGCGAAGGTAGCTTAACCGCTGAAGACAAAGCCTGAGCAATGCTGTGGAAGGAACCAATAATCCCACCATAAACGGCAAAAAACAGCGAACTGCAAATCAGCAGTGAGCTTACCTTACTCTTGAGCTTAATGCCGGAACGAATCTCTTCCAGAAATAAGGAGCGATCGCGTAATAATCCGATTAAGGTTGTAAAGTAGCGTGTTGCCTGGACTTGACCTTGACGTTGAATCATCTTCTTCTCTCCTAAGGCATACCTAGTTTTAGCAAGAATCTCTTGTCAACTGCCATTAGCAACAATTCTCAAAACAAACTTTCCGGAATCGGCGTTGATCCCAAAAAGGTGGTAGGTGATAGGTTTTAAGGGAAAAGCTATGGTGCTAGTTAGTAGAAGTAAGGATTAGCGGGTTCAGGAATCTTTTTCAGGGAACTTGCCTCGATGGTTAGCTGACGCTTACCCTTCAAGGTTTCGGTAATCATCCGACCTTCAATTTCTAACCAGGTGTCAGTACGATACGCCTTACGATCTTCCTTTAGTTTCACGGGTAAGCCAACAGGATAGGCATCGGCTGCACAGCAAGTAATCACAAAGCGAGAAATTAAGAGGTATTGTGAGGGTAAGTCTGGGGGATGGACAACGAAACCCTGTACTTTTACCGCTTGCCCTGTGTAGGCATCGGGTTCGGGATAAACATTAAGCGTCCTTACCCATTCAATAATTGAGCGATCTTGAGGATTGCTGGCACTACGAAACGCTTGAGGTTGCGATCTCGTTAAGATTGACGATTCTGCAACGCCTCGCTGGAGTGCAGTCTGACTAGTAAATACCTTCGGTGTGATCAGTAACCCCGCAATTGCTGTTGCTATCAGTAAGGCACTACTCCAACCCGGAGGAAACAAGCTGATGTGTTGAGCTAATGGCATGGTAACAGGCTTCCCTGCCGCCCGTTGACGCATCTGAGTGAATAGCTGTAATACCCTTAACCCTGCCAGTATCAATAAGGCAAAGCCAGTGACAATCACTAGCCAAAAGTAATTGGGGTGAATCAGTAAATTCAACTGACCCCTGAGCCAATATCTCAGCATCAATACGCCCCAAGTTCCCAGGGCGAAGATATCTAAGAGGGGTAATAAAACACTTTGAAAGGAGGAACGGGGGAACCGGGCTTTCCCGAAGTTTTGAGCTGAACTCATAATCTACAGCCTGTATAAGCGCCAAAGCAAAGAGCAATCACTAAACGTCAACTAATATGCAAGTTCACAAACAGCGTAAACAAAAAGGTTAACAGTGTGGCTAGAGCAAATAAATAAATGATTGCCCTTGGCTTAAATACAGAGAACATCAAGCCGAGCGCTTTGAGGTCAATCATCGGGCCAAATACCAAAAACGCCAGCAGAGAGCCACTCGTGAACGTTGAAGCAAAGGCAAGAGCAAAGAATGAATCGACAGTGGAACAAATCGACACCACGGCTCCTAACAACATCATCGCGATAATTGATGTTATTGGCCCTTGTCCCAAGCTCAGGATAATTTCACGAGGTACAAGGACTTGAATTAAAGCTGCGATCGCACTTCCCAAAATCAAGACACCACCCAACTCTCGCAACTCCTGGATCGTATTCTCCAAAAATAGGCGCAAGCGATCGGGTAGGGGTTTGGTTGGTTTAGTTGCGGCTAACGATGCTTGTAAAACCGTAGTATCCATCCGCAAAGGTGCCCCCGGTTGACCAAGTAAATAGGAACCGGACTGTAACAGCATGGGTGTCTGCTCTTGTTTACTAGAGGCATATCTCAAATCACCTCCTCCACCCTTCTCAGGACGGGGCATCGAGCGAGTGATCGCGGGTTTCAGCAGTGGGCGTAAATCTGTCTGAACGCTGAAAACACAACCAATGAAGATGGCAATCCCTAAAGAAAACAATACTCGCAACACCACAATTTCTGGTTGGTCACGAAAGGCTACCCAGGTTGACCAAATCACAATTGGATTAATCGTTGGTGCTGCCAATAAAAACCCGATCGCTACGGGTGTTGGTGCGCCCTGAAGTAGCAGACGCCGCGCCACTGGCACGTTGCCGCACTCACACACAGGAAAGAACATCCCTGCACAACTACCAACAATTGCCCCTAACACGGGGTTTCGAGGCATAGCCGAAATCAGCTTACGCTCATCGACAAACAACAGGAGCAAACTGGATAATAAAACCCCCAGCAACAAGAAAGGAATGGCTTCAACAAGCAAACTTAGGAAGAGAGTGAAAGCGGTGTTCAGCTGATTCATGTGTTGGGCTGATCGTAAGATGTTTTACCTAAATGACGCAGCAAGCGCCATTTTATCGGAAAAGAAGGTATTACTATTAATCCAACCAATGTAGCCCTTGACACAGACGATTTGAGAAAAGTTGCCATCCTGCTCATCAACAATACGGCAAAACACCGACTCTACTCGGTGTCACACTCACTATCTTGTGCGAATGGTATTTTACAGCAATAGCTAAATCTTGATTTACTACTGTGTTCTTTGGGTAGTAAGCTAATGAACTTTTTACTTGTATATTTTCAGATTTTGGGAAAAATGACTAAATTCTCTTCCTATCGCCCTATTTACCATCTCTCCATCCGTCTAACAAGCTTTCTTTAATGTTCGGCAGCTTAGGCTAGGGGTGGCTGGCGTTCTTGTGCAACGTGGCGAAAGTTTCTCTCTAGTTCTGAAAACCAAACAAACCTCGCTCTTGCATACTGGCGAATTATTCCTGCCGACCTGCACTAGCTTAGAGGTAATACCAACAACACTAATTACAACGGTTGATACGGCATTGTATCAAGCAAAATCATCAGGACGCGATCGCGCCGTCTGTCACTTGGGCGATCGCCTTTTTCTCAATCCCTACTTGAGTTAGCTACAATTTCACAAGTAGAACTCCAACCTACTATCTATTTATAGAGGCTTTATTTTTTAACTGTATATAAATTTCGGAAATTTTAGCCCTAAGAACTCTATATACAGATAACCAATAGTTAACCTAATTTTAACTATTGTTCAGGTTCTTATCGAAAACTTTTAGCATAACTCAATCATTAAAGCGGAAACTTGAGTGTTAGATTAAAGCTGGAAGCTTGACCGTCACCCCAATTACTTTTATCCGTTTGGATCTTCTTATGCTTGCCTTAGAGAAGCCTTACACACAATTCTCTCCTTCCACGCCACCTAAGGCAGAGAATCTAAGTCTAGAATCCACCATTCAAGAACTATCACTACACGATTTTCAAATTGATTCTTCTCATTTAGGAAAAGAAGTCACCCAAACTTTTCAGGTGAATCAACTGCTACCAGGAGTCATCCTCACTGAGCAGGGGAAGTTAGTTGGGATGATTTCACGGCGTCGATTTTTGGAACAGATGAGCCGTCCCTATGGACTAGAACTATTTTTGAAGCGTCCACTATCTTCTTTATATCGCTTTGCCAATACAGACGTATTGATTCTTCCTGGTCAGACACAGATTGTCGAAGCAGCTCGTTGCTCATTGCAGCGGTCAGCCAATGCGCTTTATGAACCAATTATTGTTGAATTAGAGACAGGCACATATCGCTTACTGGATGTGCATCAATTACTAGTAGCACAGTCAAACATTCATGAACTGGCTACCCGACTACTCGACGAGAAAACTCAGGCTCAGCTCATTCAAACCGAAAAGATGGCAGCTTTGGGACAAATGGTTGCTAGTGTTGGTCATGAAATTAAAAATCCTGTTGGCTGTATTACCTGTAACTTTGATTTTCTCTTTAGTTACTGCCAGACATTAATAAAAGTATTGTCAGCTTATGAAGTAGAATTCCCTGAAACCTCTTCAAATTTGAGTGGGCTAAAAGAAGAATATGACCTAAAGTTTGTCTTAGAAGATTTACCGAAAATCCTCAAAAGCATGGAGTTAGGCTCTGAGCGATTAACCAAAATTGTGGGTGGATTGCAAAGCTTCTCTCACATGGATGGAACTCATCGTAAGCCAGCAGACCTTCATGAGTGTATTGAGAGTACTTTAATTATTTTAAATAACCGCCTCAAGTCAGGCATCGCAGTCATTAAAAATTATGGCGATCTCCCACCAATTAATTGCTACTCAGGTCAACTGAGCCAGGTGTTCATGAACATCCTCAGTAATGCGATCGATGCTCTAACAGAAAAGCTCAATGAACAAGCCACTAGCTCCAAGACTTGGCAACCTCAGATTGAGATTAGCACTGATATCTTAGAACAATCCAATCGGGAATGGGTATCGGTACGAATTGCTGATAATGGAATTGGAATGCAACCAGCAATTCAGGAGCGGATTTTCGAGATGTTCTTCACGACAAAACCTGTTGGCAAGGGAACAGGATTAGGTTTAGCCATTAGCCATCAAATTGTCACTCAAAAACATGGAGGACAGTTGCTCATGCGTTCTCAGCCAGACACAGGCACAGAATTTCAGATTTTACTGCCTCTTGCTTAACCACAAGGTGGCTTCTGATGCTGTTGAGGTGAAGGTGTGTGAGTACTCTGAGCTTTGAATCAGTGTCGAGTTACTTAAATTAGTGGTAAATAAACTTATTAGTAGTAAATGACAAGAGTATCAAAATATACATATTATTCAAGTCGGAGGTGAGTCTTGTTCATCAACTACATCACACTAATGCTGATCAATATGGTAGCTGGTCTGTTTCTGCTGGCTTACTACGTGTATCAGGGGTTTGAGGATCGGACACAGAGGCATTGGATTCCTGGGTTCGGAATGACTGGTGCGATCGCATTAGTTACTGGTTTACACATGATCTTTACCTGGCCGGTTAGAGGTAGCTTCAACATTGCCTATGGTGAATTGTCAGTTCTGTTCGGCATCATATTTATCGCTGCATCAGTTTCTCTTGCCCAAGGATGGGACTTGCTAAGTGTTGCAATTTATGCATTCTTTGCAGGTGTGGCGGCAATTGTCGTAGGCTTACGCATTATTAATCTAGGCTTGACGAAGCAGCCAGTCATTTCAGGAATTGGCTTTATTTTGACTGGATTGGGGGGTATCTGTGCCGCACCAGCGCTTTATTTAAAAGCCAATCGCACCTTTCGATTGGTGGGTGTTGTTGTATTGGTAGTCGCGGCATTAATCTGGGCAGTGACTGGGATTCAAGCCTACTGGGGTCATTTGGAAGGTTACTCGGATTGGGTACCATCTACTATGCAATCACCTTGAAAAACGCGATCGCCTATCACCTATCCCCCTGAACAGGTATACGAACATTCAACCCGTTTTACAGTTGTTGTGCTTGTGGAGTGGGAACTGGAGAGAGTACCCGTTTGGCTGTCTGAGTATCCGCATTTGTGTTTTCCCAAATTCTCTGTAACATCCCTTCTTGGTTGACTTGAGTGCTAATCGTAGTCGGTTTTGTACTCTTAATGTTTACTTTTGCTTGCGCTTTGATGTCTGGATACTTGGCAAATATACCTGAGAGTGCCTTACCTCGGCATTGGTGGAGTTTATAGTAGCCTTCTAGGCGATCGCATTGCCAAAACTTGAGCGCTAATTGGTGTCCTGCCATGGCTGATTTCATAGCGGCTACTGCCTTAGCTTCACCACTAGCCCTCTCGACGATAGGTAAAGTATTCCTAATCAAGTGGGCATACGTGCTAGGGTTGATGCCGCTTTTAAGCTTGATTTGCAGCATTTCTAGTTCCTCAATAGCAGCTTTGAGGGTAGTAGTGTCTGGTGTAGGAGTGCTTTGTGTTGGGGTGGGTGTGGACTGCGTTTGTGGGGGTGGGGAGGTACAGCCAATGAAGAGAAGAGAAGCAGTAAAGGCGATCGCTAGCTTCAGTAAGTGCATGAGCTGTTGTTGAGTCAAGAACTATCAACTTCAACCTGAATTGATGTCCAAAATCCGGATAACAGTTTTTCTACCACTAAATTTTTCTACAGGCAAAGTTCATCCTGACATTAGGATTTTCCTCCCTTGTGTATAGCAAGTGGCTCAAAGCGATCGCAAGCTACTTGTTCAGTCTTAGATGTTTAGATGCCAAGCTTCAACGGAAAGTTAAAATGAACACGATTGTGCAAGAAGCTTGTTTGAATGATATAAAGGCAAGAGTCTTCGATACACTTACCGCTAAAATTACAAAACTTTATGCACCATCAGAGAGACCCGTGGACACTTACTCTAGTTATCTTCGTGTCTATTGTTGCCGTTAAGATAGGCGTTCACAATCTTGAATGGGGCTTAAAGACAGCAAGTGAAGTTATTACTCAAACAGAGGCACACAGTAACAAGTAGACCATTACTCCCCTAGAGTGAATGCGATCGCGATTGCGTTTACCGAAATAGCAGCAAAGCAGTCTGTAGCAAACCGACAACAAAGCCTAAAACTCCACCTAAATTAACAATCGCTTGCAACTCACTTTTTACAATCCCTTGAATCGTCGTCTCCAGTTCCTCAGCAGAGGTTGCCCTCACTCGTTCAACAATCACCTGATCAATCGATAAAATCGGAATTGCTTGCGCCACAATATTTTCTAAATCTTTCTCCAAATAGCGTTCCAAAATCAACGCCAACTCCTGACTCACCAATCCAAGCGAAGAGTTTACAGCAGCGGAATTCCGGAGCCGATTAAGGATAAGCGCCGCCACATTTGCCCAATCAATCGACTGATTTAACCCTTTTAGGAGTTCACCACCACGCTCTTGAACATAGCTGCGAACTGTATCTCGCGTTGTTTTCCGCAACTGCCGCACTGTTGATACGGGTAGATTTTGCAGCGAGACATTTTGCAGCCATTTTCGCAAGCGCTCTCGAACCGCCAGAGAAACACTTAACTCAGCAAGACGAGCATTTGCCGCATCCCTTTCATCCAAGCAATAGGTTCGCAGACGTGTCAACGTATTGCGTAAACCAAACAGATTTGCTACTACCCAATACGTCCCACTCGATTTTTCCCGAAAGCCCTCATCAATAATTTGAATATTTCGATCAGTAAGGAAGTCAACGATCGCTTGTCGTAAAACATCGGGTGGTAACACCACCTGTAATAGCCAGTCAGAAAGCTTTCGGGCTTGGTCTTCAGTCAGTTGAAAATCCAACAAAACCTGATCAAAAATTTGATTAATCTGAGCTTCCAAGAAATCCTCACGACGAGCGAGTACCTTCAGCAATCGAGGTAAAGACTCACCCAGTAAATCCCGAAGGATACCTGCGAGAATTTTGGCAGTTTTCTGTTCCTTATCGAGCTGGACTTGCTCTAATCCCAGCTTTAACAACCAGAGAATCGCTCCCTGCACCCGTTCTGTTGCTAGCAAACGTCCTGCTAACGTTTGCAGCTCACCAGGGGTCAGTAGTGAACCCATAATGGTGTCAGCAATCCGCTTGGCAAGGCGTTCTTGATTGCGAGGAATCAAACCCGGTGTAAACGGTAGTTGTCGCTTACCGAAATAAATAGCCTTGTAGGGGCGAAACAGCATCTTGATGGCTATGTCATTGGTGAAATAGCCAATAATTGCCCCCGCTATGGGAGGGGCAACGTAAATCCAAAGTGTAGCTAGATCCAAATTCAAGGTGGCAATCCAATACACGGAGGTGAAGGGATAACAGAAGGAACAAGCAAAAATAAGTATCTTTTCTTAATACTTTTTGCCTTCATCCCCCTAATCCCCATCTTAGTTTGTGTATTGGGGACAATAGCTACAACCTAACACCTACCACCTCACGACCTCTCTTGAGGCTTTGTCATCACTAACACTCCCATCATTCCGATCGCAATCGGGTAGTGAGTAGCGGTAAAGCCTGCTTTTTGGGCTAATTTTACCTGCTCTTGCCCTGTCGGAAACCGATCTAAGCTAGGTGCAATGTAGGCGTATTCTTCAGTTAAGCCCAATTGTTCGGCAACTGGTACAACAACGTTATCGAGATACCATTGCTGAAATGTACGCATATAAGGCTGTGTGGGACGATTGAAGTCCAACAGAGCGGCTTTAGCGCCTGGTTTAAGAACGCGGTACAACTCCGAAAGACAGCGAGGAATATTCGTTACATTACGCAAACCATACCCCATTGTGGCGCAGTCAAAATCATTGTCCTCAAACGGCAAATCCAGGGCATCAGCTTCAACCCAGGTAATTGGAGCTGGTGGTGGTTGACTTTCAGCACGTTGACGTGCGATCGCTAACTGAGCGGGTGAAAAATCTACCCCATAAACTTGACCAGTGGCTCTAACCTGCCGTGCTAGCAGTTGGGCTAAATCACCACTACCACAGCATAAATCTAAGCAGACATTCCCAGCACAGGGAGAACTCCACTTTACCGCCATTAGCTTCCATACACGGTGCTGACCCAAACTCAACCAATGGTTTAGCTGGTCGTAAACGGGTGCAATACGGTCAAACAACTCGCGAATTTCCGAGGCAGGGGGTGTCACTGGGCGATCGGTCATCATTGATGAATACGGGTAACGGTGAGCGCTAAACCAACGTGCTGTGCTGACAAATGAATCAGTTTCAATTCATCTTCTTTGAGATGTGTGGTTCTTTGCTTCCACTGAAGCGATAGAACGGCTAGCAATTGATTACGGTAGACAATCGGAACCAGTAGGTGTGCCTGAATATCCGCAGCCTGGTAATGTGCGGTATTCGCTTGCTGTATCTCTCCGGGAGTATAGACCCAAGCCTGAAGTGAATGGCTAGTAAGCGCTTCTTGGACAAGTGGGTCATTCTCTAAACCGTATTCAATCGTGTCAAATGTTGTATAAATCCCCCGTGCCGGGAGAAGCGCATTATTCTCTGCTAATTGTAAAATGCAGCAATTTGCACAAAAGCTTTCACCAAACGCCTTGGCAAGCGGTGCAAGGCAATCTTCTAAAGTATTCGAGTCCTGAGCAACCTGGACAATGGTTGCGAGTAGCTCGGTTTGCGCTTGCGATCGCTGTAGTTCCTCGGTTCGTTGTTTAAGTAGTTCATAGGTTTCAGCCGCACGTTGCACCACGGCTTTGAGTTCATTGGGGTCCCAAGGCTTTGTGATGTACTTGTAAACTTGTCCTGAGTTGATTGCCTCAACCAAATCCTCAACATCTGTAAAACCTGTCAGGATAATCCTCACCGTATCGGGAAACTGGGGTACTGTTTTACTCAAAAACTCTGTTCCCTTCATTTCCGGCATTCGTTGGTCGGAGATAATTACAGCTACTTCCCCCTCAGTGGAAAGCAAAGAGAGGGCATTGTGACCGCTTTCAGCTCTCAGGACGTTGAACTCTCGCCGAAAGGTACGGTACAGCAAATCCAGATTATCTGGCTCATCGTCCACTACCAGCATTTTCGGTTTTTTGGGTCGTTCTAAGTTCATCAACTGACGGCTGATATTGTCAAGATTGGGGATAGCCTTGTCCATAACAATACAATAAACTTCTTGTAGCAAACCCAGGCTAGCAACCAATTTAGCTAACGGCTATCTTTGGTTATATTTGCCAGGAGAAGGCAATTTTTCAGGAAAAAAGCGTTTTTTGTGAAACTGAGCAAGGAAAAGCTATCAGCTATCAGCGTTCACTGCCGCAGCCCTGAAATAGAAGTAAAGATTTGCTCTTAAAAGTTAACAAAGCAGTCAATCAAACCTAGTAGTTTATGCAATCAATGGGCTTTTAGGTATATGGTAAAGTCGATAGCTGAAAGCTAACCGCTGAGTACGCTGAATTATTAATATCCCAATCACGATAAATTAGAGACATCATCCCACTGGAAAAGCATCGTCAATTTTCCCTAAATCATGACTGAAATATCACCCGGCACTCCTGAGCATCAGCCTCAAGCAGACTCAGGAGATGTCAATGTTAAAGACTTACTACAACTGCTGCGACGAAAAGAGAGCAACTGGGTTGAGTGGGGACAGGCTTGTCAGCAGCTACAAAAAGCAGGATACACTTCCCAGGCAATTTTTGAAGAAACCGGATTTGAGCCAATCCAACAAAATCAAGTGATTGTAGCGTCTCAAGTCTACGCGACGTTGGAAAAGGTTGGAATATCTGATGCGGTGCGATCGCGTTTTGAGCGGACGGGTAGTGATTCCTTGTATGAGTTACGCATCCTTACCCAACCGGAACGCGCAGCAGCGGCAGAATTTATTGTCGCAAGAAACCTCGACTCAGAGGGAGCGCGTGAGGTGGCAAAAGCTGTAAAAGAATTTTCCCGCCGTGGTTCTCCACCGCAAGGATTTTCCAATCATCCCGGTGATGCCGTTGCTTATGGGTATTGGAGAAGTGCCAGAGAGCACAATGACTTACAAGAGCGATCGCGTTTGATTGCACGCGCTTTAATGTTCGCTCACACCCAAGCAGCACGGCAACAAATCGAGAAATTGCTGACCGAATCAGTCGGCGGTAAACAGCGTCACGCCCCTCGATTCCCGTTCTACCGTCTCGAAGCCGAGGAAGGAGTGCCAAGGCTGGTGCCAGTAGCAGGTCAACTGCCACTGAAGACAACTGACCTGAAAGATTTTCCGACTCTTAACAGTAGCGGAGCCTTCCAGTTAGTTGAAGTATCTGGCAAGCAGACACTCATGGCAATACCTGGCTGGCAAGTTATCTTACAGGCGCAAGACCTGGTGGGGATTTTGTGTAACACAAGTCAGCTACCGACTCAAACGACAGACAAACCAGAAGATATCCTACTGCTCATCGACAGAACCCAGCAGGAATGGGATGCTGAGAGCTACTTTGTCGTTGACCAGGCAGGACAGCTAGAAATTAAGTGGTTTCCAGACGCACCAGATACCACCCTCTTGGGACGCATCATCTTGGTGTTACGCCCGAAAAAAATTCTGGATGAAGCCTTAAGCCGTGATGTTTGGCAAATTGATGAGTAGACCTCTTGAAGAGCAATAGCTAGGACGGGCTTTTCAGCCCATCCCACTCATAGTCATTTTTTCTTGTGGGGTAGGCGTCCCGTCTGCCCAAAAATTTGATGAAAAAGAATGCTCTTCAAGAGGTCTAGTGAGAAGAGGCTATAGGAGACTAGGGGCTAGCTCCTTTTTGGCACCGATATAACTGATAGGGAAAGCCAATGCGGTAGTACTCACTAGGGTCACGGGTGCAAGGGATTTGATTAGCAATACCTACGTCCGGTTCCGCAGAACCAATCGTCAACTGCTGGGGATAGTCCCTACGCCTTAACCCGGGAGCAATTACCCAGAGATTCATTCGACCTAGCGACGACGCTGGCAGCTTCGACAGCTTTTGCCAGACAAGGTCGTATCCCAACTTACTATCCAGGAAAACAAAAGAGGTATCCTCTGCCAGAAGTTCAGTTCGTCCAGAGTTCATAAAAGTTCTGAACTCCTGAACTCCTGAACTTCTGTATTCTTCTTGTTCAACAGCCAAGGCAACGCTTAATCCCAAAGCGACATCTTGAAAGTTGTTGTATCCCATTGCAATCATCATGGGCACAACTGGTTCTAGGTTCATGTCTTGTGCTATCTGCTGAGGATTGAAGGGCTTAAGAAAGACCAAATTTGAGACGACAAAGACACAACTCAATAATCCAAGACACAGGGGGAGAATTTTTCTCCATTGCCCCATCGTTCTTGTATTGACGGCGAGACTGGCTCCTAGTAGGGCAGTGATAGCTGGATAGTAGACAAAGTTATACCGAGGGGCAACTGTAATGTCTTTACCTAATAGATAGACGATCGCAAAAAATTGCAGGAGTACACAAACGGTGAAACAGGAGAGTGCAAGCGTAGCAACGTGGGTTTCTGGCTGTCGCCACAGTTGCTTAAATCCACGCCAATGTAAACTAACCCAACTCGTAAACCCCAGCATTAACAATGCCATTAGCACCTGAATCCCTAGGGGTTGACCTTCTATTGGCAGGGCAATCACCATCAGTATCCACCCCATCAAGGTTTGGACAAGGGGCATGATGTGTTCAGGCGTTGGTAGCCAACCTGTTTCTGGACGCCCAAAGTCTCCAAACAGCATGGGCAGCCAAGGCAGATAGCTCACCGCTACGCCAACAACGACAAGCCCAACGGCTAGCCAACTGCCCTTTGGTAGCCTCCGGCGATGCAACATTACTCCAATAAGTGTTGCAAGTTGGGCAATAAAAGCAAGGATGAAAAAGTAGTGGACATAGCAACCAAGGCTATTAACAATGCCCCACACTGCCCAAATCCTTGGTCGTGGTAGCTTTCGGGAATAAAGAGTTTGCTGAATTTGAACGAAGCCCAAAAGTGCCAGCGTGGTTAGAAGCACAGGTAGCGTGTAATGTCGTGCTTCCTGGGAAAGGTAGACACCAAATGGAGAGACAGCCATAAGAGACGCCCCCATCAAGCCAGCGGCTGGAGAAAAGACGATGCGATTTAGGCAATAGATTGATGCGATCGCACAAACTCCAATCAAAGCAGGTAGTGCCCTGAGTTTCCAACTCAATGACTGAGCGACTGGTTCTAGCCAACTTAGCCATTGGTGCATCAAGCAAAAAAACAGAGGAGGATGAGTCGATTGACTCGCAACAGCTTGGGCAATTTCAGGACAACTGACATCTGGCTTTAGGGTAAATAGCTGCTGCAAAGTCGAGAGAGGAAACACAACGTCTAGAGGGACATCGACATAGAGGCGTCCTAAGCTCAGCAACGCAGTCAGTACCTCATCTAACCATAAAGGCTTGAGGTCGAGATGCCAAAACCGCAGTATGGCTCCTAGAACCATAACTCCAGCCAACGTCCAGTAATGTGTAGAAAGGTTTTTGCTGTTATTCATCTTCCGGCATCCTTGCGAAACCACTCTACAACAGACGCACGGCTTTATAGCAAAAGGTTGTTGGTTGTTTGTTATTAGTTGTTTGTTTTTTTACAAACAACCAACAACAAATAACTAACAACTAACTATCAATTCTGAGCCATAGTTTGATAAACCTGATCTATTAACTGGGTCATCGACTGGGATGCCCCGCCCACAATACGAGTGGCTACAGATCTCAAGCATGACTCTAGCTCAGAGTTTGAGACATCCTTGTCCATTGCTGCTTTATTCGGATACTTAACCTCTAAGCGATGATCCAAAACAAGAATTGGAGGGAGGTTTGGTAACTGAGCAAGGGAAACTAAGCCTTTCATTAGCGCACAAGAGTCAGTCACGTCCTTTAAACAAATCAAGAGCATATCAGGGCTTTGCTCTTGGAGTTGACGGGATACTTCCGCCCAAGACGATGAGAGTAAGCCTTTAAATCCAGCGGTTTCTAAGTATTGAATCAATCCCTTAAGCCATGAGTAATGTGGCGTTAGGGCTGAATCAGAGCAACTTTGGCGTTGAAGTTTTCGCTGCCGCGTTGTCTTTGCGGTTTGAGATTCGCCCTTTGAGTTATCTGGATCTTGCTGTGCGATACTAACATCCATCACGAGAATGCTAGGTTGCCGACTCATCCCAGTCGCTACTTGAAGGACTTGCAAGATGGCAGAGAACTTTGAATCGTTATCGGCTGCTAAACAGGGATATACCGAAAGTTCAGTAATTTGATTGGCTGCCTCTGTCGTCTGATGGTCTAGCGTTACTAGTGGTAAAGCAGTTAAGTCTGTATAAGATGAGAACTCTTTCAAGTAGTTCGCTGGGTCTTTGAGCGCAGCACCATCAAGTAAGACGACATCTGGATGCCAAACACGAGTTAATAATTCAGCTTGCTCTAAATCATCTGCTTCAAGAACTCGGTAGTTGAGCTTGGAGTGTTCAAGGCTGAGTATGTCAGTCAGCGCAGAACACAAGCTTGGCTGGTCAGGCTGTGTTTCAACGATGTCAGGATGTAGGTGTAGAATTGTCAGACCACTTTGGGTACCTTCCTTATATTTCCCTAAGCGAGTCAGATTTTGGAGTAGGGCTTGCTCTTGTACTGGCAAGTTTAAGAAGCCATCAGCCTTGTGATGATAAGCTTGCTGTTTTTCTGCCTGTGTGGCTGTTACTAAGACTGGGATGTGAAGGGTTTGGGTGTCTGATTTAAGAAGAGTCAAGACATCCCATCCGGAAAGTTGGGGGAGTAAGGGATTGAGTAAGATGACACAGGGTTGCAAGCTTCGAGCTTTTTCGATCGCTTCTGTCCCTGCGCGGGCAATCACAACCCGATAGTCTAAATTCTTGAGCTGTTCTGTTAAACCTTCCAAGTATCGGGGTACGGTTTCAACAATCAGCACCAAACGGTTTTGGTTCTCTTGCTGTCCTTCTTTTTGAGGATTTGGGGTTTGGGATTTGGGATTGCCTCCATTTTCCCAGTTCTGGGTGGCTCCATCTTGCTCACTGTTCTGGGGCGGACAGGGTGGTAGAAGTAGAGTGAACTGGCTTCCTTCATTGAGTTTGGAAACAAAGGAAATATCTCCACCATGTAGGTGAGCAAGGCGTTGGGTTAAGACGAGTCCTAAGCCTGTTCCTTCAAACCGCCGGGTGAGCGGTTTTTCCAGTTGTTGGAATTTCTGGAAGATTAAGTGCTGCTTCTCTGGGGGGATACCGATGCCAGTATCCCAAATTGTGAAAGCAATCCAGTCTTCCCAACGATTGACCCTCAGACCAATCTCACCCCCAGCATCTGTAAACTTGAGGGCATTGGAAAGGAGATGCATTAGCATTTGCCGTAGGCGCAGTTCGTCAGCAATGAGCATCTCTAAACCCGGCTCAATTTCCAGGGTAAAACGGGTTTCGGGTGTTGATTCTTCGTCCTGTTGGGATGCTTCTGGATGGAGTTGTTGGGCTTGGGAGTAAGCGCGATCGCATACGCTTTGAATATGTACAGGCCCCAGTGTCAGTTCTAGCTGGCCTGTTTCCATCCGAGTCAGATCCAAGATATCGTTGACCACAGTCATGAGCTGTCGCCCACTCTGATAAATCAGTTGAGCATAGCGGGATTGACGTTCATTGAGTTCTCCCAATGCCTGGTCTTTTAACAAGCTTGACAACCCTAAAACCGCAGTCAGAGGGGTCTTCAGTTCATGACTAATACAAGCTAAAAACTCATCTTTCAAGCGATTGAGTTGGACTAAATCCGCATTTTTCGCGGCTAGTTCTTTCGTAACTTGTTGCTGTTCCGTTGTGTCTTGAGCCAGCACTAGCCATAAATCCGAGTTGGGTGAGGGATGAGGTGAGCGCCTCAAGTCTTGTCCAACGTTGTTAAAGTGCTGATTCCATGCTCCTGCGCGTCTTCCCTCTCTCGTAATTGGCTGCAACAGGGGAATTTTGACAAATGAGAAGACGCGCTCTTGGATGTTGTTTTTGAGGGTTTCTGATGTTGGTGTCTCAGCGCTATGTAACCCTGATGGCGTTGACAAAATCACTCGTTGTTTAAAGGCTGTTGCCATCATGTGGGGCGTATCAATGGCACAGTAGCGTTGAACGGCTGCCTGAGAAGGCTCATAGCGCTCTTTGATGCTCTTTCCTGTGACCATTGGCGCACTCGTTAATGTTTGGGAAGCCATAGCTTCTAGGGTGGCTACTGTATTCTCCTCTAAAGCCACTTCACCAAAGCTAAGCGGTACTAGCCTCGTCGCGTCATGAGACACCGCACTACTGTGGGACGCTGAGTGCGCCTCAACAGCAGGGAAATCTAGCATAGCGGCGGTGGTTCGTCTCACCCAATCTAGATCTTGTGAGGTTCCAATCTGCTTACGCCAAGTCAGATTTTGAGCCAGTACTTGTCCTGTAGCTGTCTGTAAGCTCAGGGGTAATGGTAGTTGTTCCAATAGTTGTACTAAAGGATAAAGATCGTTTAGCACAGGTGGCTGACTGGTGTTCGCGGTTGGGGACGCGGTAAAACTTGCTGCTGTAGATTTTAAAATCAGCCAGCTATTGAGCAGTCCGAGAAACTTGCCTTCCTCGTCTACCACTGCCCAATCCGGTAAGGCAGGACAAGAGTAAAATTCCCCAACTCTTGTGTTCTTCTGAGTTGTACAGCGTCCGCAGTTTGGCGTGAGTTCATCGCCTGACTCGTCTACATAAGCCCAGAATTGGTTCAAACTCAACTGTGCTGACAAAATGGTGAGCGGTTCAATGATCGACGGCTCAAGTTGAACTATGGGTTGGTGGAAATCTACACTTGCTGTCGTGATATTGCTTTCTCCTACCCTTGCTGGTGAGAGCAAGTAGGGCATGACTTGTTGCAGCTTAACAATTCCCAGAGGACGTTGCTGTTCGCTTAGCACAACGATGGCATCACACCTTGAAGTGCGAAAAATCTCCAGTACGGCAGCAAGACCAGAGGTTTGTTGACACACTGGAGCCGCTTGAGCAAATTCTTTTAGACTGGGAGTTGGCATGGATATGACCAATCTGGCTGCAATAGTAGGGTGATGCCATGGCGGCAGCACATCTTTTTTGGGTGAATTACAAATCAGGTTTAGTAAGGCAAGATTGCTTGATTGATAATTTTTGGTACTCGTAACGAGCAAGTACAGCTCAATTATTGCTCTTAAATGGGGGTAGGGATGGCCTACCAATTACAATTACTTACAATTTCCAGATTGTTTAAATTAATATGAAGTTCTTCTATAAAGAAATTGTTAAAATATTCTCGACTCAATGAGGTCGCTACTGAATTCACTCGCTTATTTTTTTAAGTTGTATTGTTTTGCCTCTCCAACTGTCTATTTGTATGTTTGTACACTCGGAATCGCTAGCTCAGTCGTTGAGCCAGATTTTGAGTAGCGATCGCTATACGTTGCATGTTACAGGCTCAGAATCTGAGTTTTTCGACTTTTTAGAGCAGTACAAGCAGCAGCTCGATTGTTTAGTTTTGCAAGATGACGGTTCATTGCTACCCGTCATCAACCGCTTGTTGGAACAAGGGACATTGCTCCCTGTTGTAATTTTCCCTAAGGAAATTGAAAGAACAGCTCATCGCGCTACGACCCATCACCTACTCAAGACTATCCAGATAACTGAGAATTCTCCACCTAGTCAGGACGACTACCTCTTCCACGCGGCGGAAGTTCAACTCGGTGTCACTCAATCTCCTGAGATTGGCGAGTTCATTGAAAAAGCGATCGCTCAGTTTCTTTCGCTTTCTACTGCCTCTAGCTTACCTGAACCGTCTGCTGCGGTTGATCCCACAGCAGAACTCGCCACTCGGAGTTTTCTGATCCAGCAGCAGCGTCGGTTATCTGAAAAACTCAAAGAGCGGCTAGGATACCTAGGTGTGTACTACAAGAGAAACCCTCAGCTTTTTTTACGTCATCTGTCTCAAAATGACAGGCAGAAGCTGTTAGAAAACTTAAAATTAGAGTATCGCGAAATTGTTTTGAAGTACTTCTCTCAAGAAGATAACCTGAATCAAAAAATCGATAACTTCGTTGATAAAGCCTTTTTTGCAGATATATCGGTGTCAAGGATTGTAGAAATCCATATGGAACTGATGGAAGAATTTTCCAAGCAGTTGAAGCTTGAAGGGCGAAATGAGGAGGTTTTACTTGACTATCGCCTGACGCTTATCGATGTGATTGCTCACTTAGGCGAAATGTATCGTCGTTCTATCCCTAGAGAGTTGTGACCACCACTTTTAGTGCGAAGTCGGTAGCTGTAAAATAATAACCTCTGATTACCCCTATCCTTTTGCCAAAAGGCAACAGAGGTTGTTTAATCTGTTTTGACCACCTTACTCACCAGCATTTAGCGATAAGCTTGATTTGAGCCTCTCTACCCAACCTTGTCTTTGAGTTCATCTCTGGTTGCTATTACATTCTCATCCATGATTGCTAATTGCTAATTGCTAACCTATGAGTCCGCTGAAGAAAACCTATGTTCTCAAGCTCTATGTTGCTGGGAACACTCCCCACTCTGTCAAGGCTTTAAAAACACTTAAAAATATCCTTGAACAGGAATTTCAGGGGGTGTACGCTCTCAAAGTGATTGATGTCTTAAAAAGCCCCCAGTTAGCAGAGGAAGATAAAATTTTGGCTACACCCACTTTGTCAAAAGTTTTGCCACCGCCTGTCCGTAGAATTATTGGTGATCTTTCGGATCGGGAAAAAGTCTTAATCGGATTGGATCTTCTCTATGAGGAGCTTCGTGAAGAAGAATTAGATTTTTAAAGTCTTGATGGTTCTGGTGAAATAAATCCTTCCTAAGGAAAGCGTAGTAATTTTTTCCTGAGTAATATCTTTTTTGATCGAAAATATGAGTCAACTTAACCAAGGTGAGCCAAAGCTAGATAACTCAGCAACGGTAGGAGTTCAGAAAATCCGCACAATGATCGAAGGCTTCGACGATATTAGCCATGGAGGGCTACCAGTAGGTCGGACGACGCTTGTAAGTGGAACATCTGGCACGGGTAAGACTTTGTTGGCTGTGCAATTTCTTTACCATGGCATCACTTATTTTGATGAGGCTGGTGTATTTGTTACTTTTGAAGAATCTCCTACAGATATTATTAAAAATGCCTCTAGCTTTGGCTGGGATTTACAACAATTAATTAATGAAGGTAAGCTCTTTATTTTAGATGCCTCACCTGACCCAGAGGGACAAGAAGTTGTCGGCAACTTTGACCTCTCTGCTTTAATTGAACGGATTCAATACGCTATTCGTAAATACAAAGCAAAACGAGTTTCTGTTGACTCTATGACTGCTATATTTCAGCAGTACGATGCGGCTTCGGTCGTGCGACGAGAAATTTTTCGCTTAGTTGCAAGGCTCAAGCAAATCGGTGTAACAACAGTAATGACCACCGAGCGAGTTGAGGAGTATGGTCCAGTCGCAAGATTTGGCGTGGAAGAGTTTGTTTCAGACAACGTGGTAATTGTTCGTAATGTTCTAGAAGGCGAACGTCGGCGCCGGACAATGGAGATTCTCAAGCTACGTGGAACAACCCATATGAAGGGAGAATATCCCTTTACAATGACGAATCAAGGAATCAATATTTTCCCATTAGGGGCAATGCGCCTGACTCAACGGTCTTCCAATGCTCGTGTCTCTTCAGGTGTAAAAACACTTGATGAAATGTGTGGTGGCGGCTTTTTCAAAGATTCGATTATCTTGGCAACGGGTGCTACGGGTACAGGAAAAACGTTGTTAGTTAGTAAGTTTATTCAAGATGCTTGCTTGCGAGGCGACCGCGCAATTCTTTTTGCCTACGAAGAATCTCGCGCTCAGCTATCTCGTAATGCTTCGTCTTGGGGGATTGATTTTGAGGAATTGGAAAAAAAAGGTCTGATGAAAATCCTTTGCACCTACCCAGAATCAGCAGGATTAGAAGATCACTTGCAAATTATTAAATCAGAAATTGCCGAATTTAAGCCGTCTCGGATTGCCATTGATTCACTTTCTGCTTTGGCACGAGGAGTTAGTAATAATGCCTTCCGTCAGTTTGTGATTGGAGTTACTGGCTACGCTAAGCAAGAAGAAATTACTGGCTTTTTTACGAACACAACTGACCAGTTTATGGGTTCTAATTCGATCACAGATTCCCATATTTCCACAATTACAGACACAATTTTGATGCTGCAATATGTGGAGATTCGCGGAGACATGTCCCGTGCGATCAATGTCTTCAAGATGCGGGGGTCTTGGCACGATACAGGGATTCGCGAATATACCATTAGTGCGGACGGCCCAGAAATTAAAGATTCGTTCCGCAATTATGAACGAATCATTAGTGGTTCTCCTACTCGCGTTACGATCAATGAGAAAAATGAACTCTCTCGGATTGTTCAAGGAGTCCGTGACAAGTCAGGGGAATGATTAAATCTGTCCTAGGAGACCTCTGCTAGGCACTAGCATCCCCGAAGGTAAGGAAAAGAGAAGATACCTGAGGCTGAGTTCTTCAGCGCAGAATGACTTTTGTCTTAAGTCAGTGCCATTCGAGTTAAGTCTAATGGTATAGATGGATTTTGAGGGATAAGCTTAGCCAATGGCTATTTAATGAACTTTTCTAAAGGTCGCAACTGATTCTGCAACTCGGTAACCCGTACTTGCGTAGAATGTGATCTCAAGTTCACTTGTAAACTTTAGGACAAAGAGGACTAATAAATATGGCTGATCCCAGAGATGGAGAGGTTGTTAAACCGTTTTACGATGATCCTTTTGTGGGTCATCTATCAACACCGATTAGTGATTCTCCTGTAGTTAGGGCTTACATCAACAATCTGCCAGCCTATCGCAGAAATGTAGCTCCCTTAGTTCGGGGGGTAGAAATTGGCTTGGCACATGGCTTTTTCCTGTTTGGTCCAGAGACGTTACTCGGTCCTCTACGGGAGACAGATGTGGCTTATGTAGGCGGATTACTGACAGCGATCGCATTAGTTCTTGTCGCCACCGTAGGTATGTCTATCTATGGCATTGTCTCATTCCAAACGGGTAATGAGTTTGAATCACAAAATCCTCGTACCCCTTCGGAACTAAAAACGGCTGAAGGTTGGAGTCAGTTAACGGCTGGGTTCTTCCTGGGCGGAATGGCTGGCGCTTTCCTCGCCTTTTTCCTGTTTGAAAATTTTGATGTTGTGGATTCCATCTTGCGTGGAATCGTTAACAACACCTAATCCTAGCCACTTTTAAACTGGCAAGTATGGCTCGATAACACGTTTAAGTGAATTGAGCCATTGTCCAGGCTAGTTTGATAGGCGATTAAAGCTTAGGTTTTTAACGCCTACTTTCACCGTCATCGTTTTAATACAAAATGTTGGGTTCTGTAGGGGCTAGACAATTAAACACTTTTTTGTTAGGTCACTCAGAACCCCACAAAACGTTAAGAATCTTTAGATAGAAGAAACTGTAGCTCACTTCGCAGTAATATCCCTTTTGTAACCCTGTAAATTTCAATAGGACAGTTTGATATGACAGGTTCATACGCGGCTTCATTCTTACCTTGGATCTTGATACCCTTAGTGACCTGGGTCTTACCTCTGATTGCGTTTAGTCTTTTCTTTATCTACATTGAAAGCGAATCCTAACTCAGTCAAATTTTAGAGCTTGTCCCATAGGGATAAAAGTCTCTTGTAATCGTTGAAAGTTCCTTGCCTTCGGGTAGGGAATTTTCTTAACTAAAGTCGATTGCTTGAGTTAATCAGCTGCCGCGTCTATAACTTACATTGTTGCAGGCGCTAGAAGGTACGGCTCTATTAGCTTAAAGCATTTTGGATTTTGAATTGCTTAGCTTATTCGGTGAAGGGTTTCCTCGCCACAAACAGATAATTTTGGCAAACTAAAGAGAAAGGATAGCTCAGAACGTCATCAAGTAAATCCCAAATATAGGCAAGCAATTGGGAATTTCTGATTGGTTTGGGGAATACACCCCACATATTTCTAGGTAAAAAACCGTAACGCTTAATGTCTAGAACATCAAATCCCGTCTCTTGACAAAGCGATTCAATTGACTTCCCGGTGTAACGATATTGATGATGGTATTTGTTTGGGAATCGAGAAGCGATCGCTTCTATAAGGCTAAACTGATTGGGGAAGTGGTAACAGATAAAAAAGCCACCAGGTTTCAGGAGACGGGAAATTTCCTTTAAGCTAGTGATTTCGCTTCCTCCTGTCTCTCTAACGTGTTCTAAAACACCCACAGACACAATTGCATTGAACTGATTATCTGAAAAGGGAATAGCTGTTGGTTCCTCCCAACTCCCTTGCTTAAATTGATAAGCAACGTTATTTAGACCACTACGAAGACAAAAATCCTCGAAAGAGAAGCCAGATGTCTTATAACCTGAACTGGCAAGGAAATACGAAAAGTGACCATTCCCACACCCCCAATCTAAAACTTCGCTTCCTTGAGGGACATACTTTAAAAAATATTGATAAAGCCGACGATATTGATTGGCACTGATTAAGCTTCTAAATTGCCACAAGCTACAACTACTATTTTGCTCTTGAATTTTAATTAATTCGTTAAGGATGCTAGTAGGGTTTAAAGTCTTCACTTGTGATGTAATCATTGAGGGCTAGGTTGAAATTTAGGGTTATTGCTCTCTAGCTTGACTTTTAGAAAGAGGAGATACGTGTTTATACACATTACTCTATCCATTAAGAATGGGGACGCTTCTATAACGGTTTTCAGTTGAATGAGTCAAAGGTTCTCAAAACCGTTCGCATCAGGAAAACTAAAAAGCTGATGGCTGACAGCTTTCTACTAGATAAAGGCGATCGCATAATTTTAGAAGTTTTCCCAGAAGTATTGCTCATGCTTGTAGACATCCCGCAGTTGTTGCACTTGCCGATACACCAGACTCAACACGATGGCTGCCATCACAGGTAACGTCAGCACCCGACTACGTAAGCTGCGCTCTTTGTTTTTCACTCCTTTGAGATTCGTAAACGTGCCAGGAGTGAGTAACTTACACAACCGGGCTTCAATTTCTTCTGTCGGTGGGGCGGGGGGAGTTACACGATGCCGAAAGTCTGGATTGCCTTGTTTCTTGCGCGGTTTTGCCATCGCTCGACTCGACTGTTTTTGTTGAGTTTAGCGATTTCTGTCCCCATCTTGACAGGCTTTCCTTTTTCTTAACTTGACACCTATGGCGTCCCGCCTGCCCCAAGCCCGTTAGCTTTTTATTTGCTTAGCCCTCTTCTGTCACTCTCCGAGAATTAGAATGAAGAAATAGATACTGTAAACCGCGTGCCTTGTAGGCAGGGCAATGGATGTAGAGTTACAAATCCTAAAACATTTGGCAAGAGAGGCACAGCCGACTGTATCCTTCATCGATAAATATTGTGTGGGATACAGCGAATTAAGAGAGCGAAGATTATCGCAAACATTAGCCGCATTAAAGGGCAATGCGCTCACAGTAGTAATCGATGAAACTGGAGATTTTGTCTTTAAATCAATCTGGTTCAACTGAAGCTGAGATTCAACCGACTCCTGTTGATTTCTCTAGCCATCAACAATGGAATCTTCAAACGGGCTGGAAAAATGTTTTAAATAATCTGCGTTTAATTATCCAGCCGACTCTTGCCTTGTCGCTCATTTTTCCTTGGCTAGACCTTTTCCCTAATCCTTCTTTATTGCTCAGTTTTCACGAGTTAATTCATGCCATGAATCAATTTCAACCTTTTTTTCCTGATGGATAGTTTGGCTTTCTTGTTGCTTCGTATTTCGGAGAGTGACAGAAGAGGGTTATAGCGGTTCTTACACCAGTGAGGTACAGTGAATCCCCTTATCATTAAGCTTTTCAGCTTAAAATATATACCTCATTTGATCGAGAACCGCTATAACTAATAACAAACAACAACCAACCCGAAATCCTATGTCTTTTAGGCATGGGATGAGTTAATCACCAATCGCTGAATCTGGTCAACACTCAACTGTTCAACATTGCTGAAAACGACAGCAGCACCTGCTTCTTTGAGAATTTCCTCATAGGCATGACGGCGTTCTGCTGTTTCCTGAACGTGAGGCGGTAGGATACCAACACCAATCCAACGGCGTTCAGGATACAAAGCTTTGGCTTTCTCTATGGTGTACATATCTGCTACGGTGTCCCCCACATAAATAACTGGTATCTCACTGACAACTGGATATCGCTGTTTTATCTGCTCAATTGTTGCGACTAAACCTGTGGGGTCAGGCTTACCCGGAGCATCTTCCATGGCAAGGAGTACTGGGGACTGAAGACCGAGGCGTTTTTCTAATACATAAGTCGCTGAACCTCGTGTCGCACCGCTAAAAAAGCCCCAGAGTATCCCTGCTGCTGTTAAGTTCTCTAGGTAGCGAGGCTCTAAGAGTAGTGGTTCAGTGCAGATATATCCTGTCCAATTTTCCGGGTTTGATCCTCGGTAGCGAGACTGAAAGAAGGCAACGAGGGTGTCATAGTCGAGAGCAATTTGCGATCGCTCCTGACCCTGAGCTTCAAAGTAGCGGTAAACTAGCTCCTGAGATCCTTCCCAATCGTTGTTCCAAATCCCCTCTGCTTTTAAGTCATCAATTTCTATCGAGGATGGTCGATAAGCGCCCCCCGTGAAATGCTCTACTGTATCAGCGAGCGCACGTCGGTAAGAACCACCCACATCACGCACAACACCATCAATGTCGAAAACAATGATCGCGCTTGAGTTGGCAGTAGGTGTTGTTGCTGTTGGATTCGTCACGTTGCAAATCTCAAATCGGCTGATATTTTAGAAAACGCAGTAGGAGAATAGTTCTCACACGAACTTGCACATTTTGCCAAGTGCTAAAGCTTTTTGCTCTCTTATCGCCAAGGCTTTTAACATCTGCCCTACATTATTTCTCAGTTGCTTGAACCGTAGGTTAAGATTAAGAGTTGTAATGTAATCGAAGGAAGCTTGGGTGTCCTTGGAGGTGTGATTGTCGAAATTTATTTTAAAAGTTCTTTGGTTGGATGAGAACGTTGCCCTAGCCGTTGATCAAGTAGTAGGCAAAGGCACTAGCCCGCTGACTTCCTACTTTTTCTGGCCTCGTGCTGATGCGTGGGATCAGCTAAAAGACGAGCTGGAAAAAAAGCACTGGATTGATGAAACGGATCGCGTTGAGCTACTTAACAAAGCCACAGAAGTGATTAACTACTGGCAAGAGGAAGGTCGGCGTCGTCCAATGTCTGAAGCTCAATCAAAGTTCCCAGAAGTTACCTTTACTGGCAGTGCATAATCAAGGTAAAAGGTGAAATACAAAAGGCAAAAGAGAGAAAATTTTTCTTCCTTTTGCCTTTTTGTTTTTTACGTTCAAATCATCCCACCAGAGGCTTGAAAGCGAGCGCGTGCTCTTTTCAGGGCTTGAGTCGCCTGAATCTTCTCTTGGCGATTGTCGCTGTTTTGGACTTGATTGAGGCGAGTCTGCGCTTGGGTGTAAGCTTCCCGTGCGGTTTCTCGTTCAATCGTGTCTCCTCGTTCAGCACCATTGACAAGAATCGTCACTTCATCATTTTCGACTTCGGCAAATCCACCCATCAACGCGATCGCAACCCAGTCTTTTCCGGGACGAACTCGCATGACACCAATATCCAAAGCCGATAACAAAGGAGCATGACCAGTCAATATTCCCAACTGACCAGTAGTACTAGGCAGAATAACTTCCTCTGCCTCAGAATCCCAGACTGTTTTGTCGGGAGCAACTATACGAACAGTTAAGGTCATCAGTTAGTTGTTTGTTGTTTGTTGTTTGTTGTTGGTAGAGTGAGACAACGCCCACTCTACTCATTTAAGTAAAGACAGATTGATTAGCTGCCTGACTTGATTTTCTCGGCTTTGGCGACCGCTTCATCAATACTGCCAACCATGTAGAAGGCTTGCTCCGGCAGAGGGTCTAGTTCCCCAGACAGAATCATATCGAAGCCTTTGAGGGTATCTTCCAGCTTCACATACTTCCCAGGAGAACCCGTAAAAACTTCCGCTACAAAGAACGGTTGCGACAAGAAGCGCTCCAGTTTCCGCGCCCGCGCCACAATCAGACGGTCATCTTCAGACAATTCATCCAGACCTAAGATTGCGATGATGTCCTGAAGTTCTTTGTACCGCTGTAGAGTTGACTGGACAGCACGAGCGGTCCCGTAATGTTCTTCACCAACAATAGCAGGCTGCAACATTGTAGACGCTGAATCTAGTGGGTCAACCGCTGGGTAAATTCCCTTAGCTGCCAAGCCACGAGACAACACCGTAGTTCCATCCAAGTGAGCAAAGGTGGTTGCAGGTGCCGGATCGGTTAAGTCGTCAGCTGGTACATAAACGGCTTGAATCGAGGTAATCGAGCCTTCCTTGGTTGAGGTAATCCGCTCTTGCAAATCCCCCATATCAGTTCCCAACGTTGGCTGATATCCCACTGCTGAAGGCATCCGTCCGAGTAGCGCCGATACTTCCGAACCGGCTTGCACAAACCGGAAGATATTGTCGATGAACAGTAGCACGTCCTGCTTGTTCACATCCCGGAAGTACTCCGCCATTGTCAGAGCAGAAAGACCAACCCGCATTCTGGCTCCAGGTGGCTCGTTCATCTGACCATAAACCAGCGCAATTTTGGATTCGGAGGGATTGTCTTTATTAATCACCCCTGACTCGATCATTTCGTTGTAGAGGTCATTTCCCTCACGAGTGCGCTCACCCACACCGCCGAACACCGACACACCACCATGATTGGTAGCAATGTTGTTGATCAGCTCCATCATGATTACGGTCTTACCAACACCTGCACCGCCAAAGAGACCAATTTTGCCGCCACGACGATAGGGCGTCAGCAAGTCGATCACTTTAATCCCGGTTTCAAAGACAGAAGGCTTGGTTTCTAGATCAACCAGCTTCGGAGCAGAACGATGAATTGGGGAAGTTTCCTCGGCATTAACGGGGCCTTTGTTGTCTACAGGTTCACCCAGCACGTTGAAAATCCGACCCAAGGTAGCCATGCCTACTGGCACACTAATGGCAGCACCAGTATCAACGACTTCCATCCCACGTACTAGACCGTCCGTGGTACTCATGGCAACGGCTCGTACCTGGTTGTCGCCCAATAATTGCTGCACTTCGCAGGTCACAGAAACATCTTGTCCTGCTTCATTTGTGCCTTCAATTTTCAAGGCGTTGTAAATCTGCGGCATTTTACCGCGAGGAAACTCAATATCGACAACGGGACCAATGATTCTGGTGATACGACCAGTGTTTGTCTTTTCTGTAGTGGTGACCATGCTGCGCCTATAAGTGTGATCAGCTATGTTTCAGATACTGGAAAACAGTCTTAACATTTAGAAATGCTATCTTCCAGATTACCACTGAAAGGACTCTGAATCTTACTGGTAGCTTGATTAAGCGCTATGGGTTGGGGGGTGGGGATCGGCGATTGGAGGCTAGGGATTGGGAAGACTTAGCTTAGGTAAGGTGGCAGGTGTTAGGGGGTGAGGTGGTAGGGTGAGCGGCGAGTCTTGGAGTTAGAATTTCCCCGAAGTTCTAATCTTCCAAAGTCTTAAGCTAGATTTTTCCCTAAAACCTATCACCTACGACCTAACACCTTATTTAGATTTTCCCTAAAACCTACCACCTACGACCTAACACCTCTAAAGAGGCTCAGATGCTTGCAACACAGCATCAAGCAATCCAGGAAAGCGAATTTCCAAATCCTCGCACCGTAGCGTGTTGAAGCTTTGTGTCCCTTCCGTCCGAGTGCGGATAACGCCTGTCTCACGTAGCACTTTGAAATGATGAGAAAGGGTTGATTTAGCAACGGGGATGTTAAAGGCGCAGCAAGTTATTTCCCCTTTCGTCGCTAGGCTTTTAACGATTTGAAGCCGGATTGGGTCACTCAGAGCGTAGAGCACGCCAGTTAAGGAGATTTCATCCCGTACCGGGAAACTCATTTTTCTCATCCTTGCATTATCTCACAAACTCGTTTATATTTCGATTGTTCGTAAATTTACGAACAATCGAATAAATATTAGGAGGTTCAGATGAGAGTCTGGGAAATTCAAAATAAGCAGGGCTTGGAAGCGTTGACTTTGACTGAGCGCCAAGAACCGCAGCCAGCGCTAGGACAAGTTCTGCTAAGAATGCGTGCTGCATCGTTAAATTACCGCGACTTGCTAACCGTAAAAGGAGCTTACAACTCGAAGCAGCGATTGCCACTCATCCCCTTGTCCGATGGTGTTGGGGAAGTTGTCGCGGTTGGGGAGGGTGTGACACGAGTAAAGATAGGTGATCGCGTTGCTGGGATTTTCATGCAAACGTGGTTGGATGGAGAATTCTCGGCAGAAAAGCCGAAATCCGCGCTAGGAGGAGCAATTGACGGCATCTTAGCGGAATACGTGACGCTGCACGAAGACGGTGTTGTTCATGTGCCGGAACATTTATCTGATGAAGAAGCCGCCTCTTTGCCTTGCGCGGCTGTAACCGCTTGGCAAGCACTGATTACTCAAGGCAACTTGAATGCCGGTGATACGATTTTGGTGCAAGGGACAGGTGGGGTTTCCCTCTTTGCCGTTCAATTTGCGAAATTAGTCGGTGCGCGTGCGATCGCAATCTCCAGCAGTGATGAGAAATTAGAGCGAGTCCTTCAGCTAGGGGCATCTAACGGCATCAACTACAAAACAACCCCAAACTGGGATGAACAGGTTTGGAAACTAACCAATGAAGTTGGTGTTGACCACGTTGTCGAGGTTGGTGGTGCTGGCACCTTGAATAAATCCTTGCGTGCTGTTCGCTTCGGTGGCACTGTCAGTTTAATCGGTGTACTGACTGGATTGACTGGAGACATCAGTACTGGTTCCATTCTTCATAAGGGGATTCGGGTTCAGGGCATCTATGTTGGTAGTCGGGCGATGTTCGAGGCAATGAACCGTGCAATTGCTCTGCACCAACTCCGTCCAGTAGTTGATTCGGTTTTTCCCTTTACAGACGTGCGTGAAGCGCTAGCGTACATGGAGAGCGGTAAGCACTTTGGTAAGATTGTGATTCGTTTCTAGGCAAGGATATATATAGACTGTATCCCTGCAAGAATCTAGCTATTAGCGGTTTATCATCGTCTTACTGGCAAAGGATTCAGACACATATGGTGAGTTATTTTGCGATCGCTCCTACCGTACCCTTCACAGAACGTAGGTAATCATCTGGAGCAAGCAGAATCATCGTACCGCGCACACCCGCCGAAACAGCAATCTGATCAAACAGTTCAATAGTCTCGTCAACGTAGACTGGATAATCTTTTTTGCAAGCCAATGCCGTTACGCCACCACGGATGTATCCAGTTAGCGGCTGAACATCCTTCAGGGAAACCGTCTCAACCTTGCGGTTTTCTGTCAGCAGTGCCAAGGCTTTAAGGTCGAGTTGAGCATTTCCAGGCACAACAGCAAGACAAACACCTGTTCGATCTCCCCGTGTGACCAAGGTTTTAAAAACTTGTTTTGGGGGAAGACCAATCTTCTGCGCTACACTCTCAGCTGCCAAATCCTCTGGATCAACCTCATAGTGGAGAAGTTGGTAGGAGATTTCTAGATGAGCAAGGATGCGAACAGCATTAGTTTTCATCTGGGAGTTGGGCTAGATAAGCGACTCTCTTCCCAATATTGCCAATACACTCTAACAGTTTGGGAATGGGGCTACCTCGACCCCTGGGTCATGCGCGGCTTTCCCGGTAAAATCCGCAATCTGGTGTATCTAACCAAAAAGCTTTAGTCAGTAGAGTTCTATTAGACAAGGATTTACAAAAATTTTACTTGTTACTCAGTTTCTCTATTGAAGCTTTACGGACACTTCCTGAAATAAACCCTACATTAAAGAAAGGAAAAGAAATAACCCTGAGAGCCAGCAACAAGAACAATGAAGCGATCTTAGATGCACCCAAACTCTCAGTAGGTAGATTAATGACTTTTAAGCTAAGCGCTTGTTAGATGCGCTAATGACAGGGGAGCAAGTATTCAAAACCCTCAATACAAGTCTTGGAAACAAGGCTGTGATTGAAGTTCTGGTAATTAAGACTTATTAGAAAGGCTTAATACCAGTTGCTACATAAAGTATGAGGAAATTAAATCGTTGCCTTCGCATAAGCGGTACCAGAATCTGACTTGATTAGTACCGACGCAACGTATACATAACTAAAACCCCAGACCAACACCATCATAGACATCCGCTTTCGATACTGAAAGTAGACGCAACCAACTCACCGATCAAACCTCAGTCATAGGATAAATATATGTCTTTAGTGCTATCTCTTGTTTTTTGGACTGCTGGGGCTGTTACCATCACACTCGGAATGGCGATCGCTGTCTATATGGTTCTAGGTCTACTACTTGTCCTAGATTTACGCAAGTCTCACGGTCAAAATAGAGGACTTCAGCTTCAAGCTCAGTTCCTCTATGACGGAACCGTCACTCCATCAGAGCTTGTCCTGAAGAATCCGACGACGTTGGAGCGCCCCCGCCAGTTGGAACGCCAAATTCTCCACCTGGCTGTAGAAGGAGCGCGGCAACAACCGTAATGTGTGCGCCGCCGATAACGTCAACAATGTTTTATGCGGCTCCTCCAAAAGAAGACGGCTGTGTACCGCTACTGCTTGATGTGCTAGCTCTACCGCCGTCTTTCCGTCTTCCAATGTCACCGCACGGCGGGCTAAATGGCGCAACTGATAAGCCATTGCTGGTTTTTCCCAATCTTTCACCTGTTCGGGAGCATAAGCACGGGCTTTCTTTAGCATCCGTTCCCAAGAACGTAATTTTTTGAGCAATTGTGCTGAATGTCCTTCGGGATTAACACGATACAGTGTCAATGCCTCGGCTACCCCTTCAATCAGCCAATTGGTCTTGACAGCAATCCGTAACCAACACTCTACGTCTTCTGAGGGGTGTAGTACTCGGTCATCATCAAAGTAAAAGTCCTCAACAGTTCCATAAAGATTATCTTGGAAGCTAATCTCCTCTAGGACTTTGCGTCGAATTACCGCAACTGAACCATTGCCAATCGGAGTACGACAAAGAATGTCTAATGGGGTAATGTCGGTCAGCGTAGTGAGCTGGTAGATACCTAAGGGGTTACCCATTTCATCGATAAAAGCCGAGCGACAGAAGCTAACACCAACTTGGGGTGATGAGTTAAGATGCTCAACATGGGCTTCGAGTTTGTGGGGTACCCACAGATCATCAGCATCTAGGAAAGCAATGTACTCACCTTGGGCAGCACGGATACCAGTGTTACGGGCGGCAGCAACCCCACGGTTTTCTTGACGAAGGATTTTAACTCTAGGGTCAGTGAATTGTTGACAGATTTCGATGCTGCGATCGGGGGAGCCATCATCAACAATCAAAAGCTCGAAGTTCTTGTAGGTTTGTTCGAGGACTGATTGGACGGTGGCAGCGATATATTTCTCGACTTTGTAGACCGGAATGATGACTGATACTTTTTTCATACACCCGTAACCCTTTTGTGTTTTAAGTCAAGTGGATAGCTTTAATTTCTTAACTTTTCTAAAAAACTCTTCTTTGTTTAGCTATAGTACATTCTTTGTCAATTATTAAGAATTGCCTGAAACTAAACTCGGAGTGAGGAGGTATCTATCGTATAACTACTTACGCGCCGTCTTTTGGATAAACCCCTCTAGTCTTAAAGAAACTATTTACTCAATATCTACGCCATTTTGAGCGTTCTGCTCTGAGTTGTTTGTCGCTCTACGTAATACTACTGAGGAAATGTCACTGCGTTATCCTCTTCAGCAGTTCTTTACTTAATCTTTTTATTCTTTGTTCGGTATATAAAGATTCTATAAAGAGAAATGGACACTATTTTACCCTAGCAACGCTATCAGGGAGCAGGAGAAAGCAGGCATTGATTCCTGCCCCTTTTACTGAATTAGCAGCATTTTTGAGTACTACTTAGTTCAAACAGTCGTTGTTCAGGTGAAAACCCTGTCATCCTACTCCTCTCTCTAGCGGATGATGCTTAAACCGTTTGACCAAGTGAATAAAACCCTACTCAGCCGCTTCTAGACGCAAGCGCTGCAATTCTTGTTGTAAAAACTTTCCCCATTCGGCCGCTAGAGGTATTTCTGTAAAGGGAACTTGGATTGAAGCGGTGGGTTCTGGAAAAAGAAATTCTAAAGCGATCGCACGACCTCCGCGAGGTGGTTTCTCCAAGTCAACGGGTTGAGTATCCACTAGTAGGCGAATGGCTTGCACCTCTTTGAGAGAAAAGGTATCTAGATTTATCGGACCCTTGCGTGTTGGCTTTCCCCACGTTAGGTCACTATTTTTTTGACCCAGTACCGCATAGATATCATATTTTGCCCGCTCAAACTGAGCTGCCCACTGACCATAGGCTTCAACTTTTTGGAATTCGTTCCAACCTGACCAAGTAAGCCAAAAAAATGCAGCTAGTAAAGGTAACCAGAGTAAACCACGTTCCATCTTGGGCGTTTTTTCCTGACTTATGTAAAAACGTCAAAACTGTACCAGAGAGTTGTGCTTCTTTAAATTAAGGTAACAACATAGAGCTTCCTTAGTTAAGCCGAATCTTTCAAGGGTTCCGTAAGCCGTTCATCACACGGTGCTAGTAGCGGATGGCTGACCGCTGATAGCTAATAGACCTCTTGCAAAAGTCGTCGCTGGGGTAATATGAGGTCTGAAATTAGGCAATCGCTCACCCGTTTTCTGCGCTCACCACGACAGATTCATAAGGAAAACTGATGAAATACGAACGAGCTAAACATCTCAAGCCAGCAGAATTTAAGCGCTTTTGTGGCGTCCGGCTAGAAACTTTTA
>JAESFV010000219.1_pt1 | contig 61196 bp, 46 predicted proteins | sample 9269471 | NCBI WGS metagenome assembly JAESFV01 (sample SAMN14502647, study PRJNA617108) | algae metagenome | isolation source: Symplocastrum torsivum CPER-KK1 and co-occurring heterotrophs from... | place: USA: Central Plains Experimental Range, Colorado | collected 2001-01-01
GTCAATTATTAATCCCAGTTATGATTGGAGGAATTATCAGCAACAAGAGCTTATTATTCCTTGAGCCTTAAATAACTAATTAATCCATCGGTTGTTTTCCTCTGACTTATTCAGCAAGCCCTAATTACTTCGTTTATAAGCTATAGCAGTAGCCACGAATGTTAGGACATTAACGGGAGAAGATCGTTCCTTAGAAGTGAGCCTATTTGACTTTCAGCTAACCGCTGAAAGCTGACTGCTATAACTGATGAATATGGTATTCTTGCTTCTTTTTTGCCTTGGTTTATCGTCAATAGTTTCTACGTTGTAGAGCGCTTCCTAGAATGAAGGGTTGAACTTCTATCTGGAAGCATTTACCGCACGCATTGCCACCAATTTTTGTACGGTAGTTGCTTCCGTCCATAGCTACTTTGATGAGAGTCTTACCCTTGGAGTTACGACTATTTTCTGTCCTTAGCTTTGTCAAGTTGGTAATCTGTCCATTTTCCAGCGCCTTGATGAGCGGGTAGTTCTTCCTCAACTAGCTTAAGCCCAGATGTGGATACCGTATTGGATGGACTTTTTGCGCCTTTCCTCACATGATTAGCAACTACTCCCAAAGTTGGTAAGCGGAAAGTATTGAGTTGATTGAGGACTTGCATGACAAGGGAGCGGCTCGTCTTGCCAACACCTACAACCATCAGAATTCCATCTGTATGAGCAGCCAGGAAATTGGCATCCATAAAGCCAACCAAATGAGATGTGTCATAAATAACCAAGTCAAAGGTGGCTTGAAATTCCTCCATCAAATACTGCATTTGAGCTGAGCCAAGGAGTTTGGTGGAGTTGGCTTGGGGTTGACCAGAAGTCAGGACAAACAGATTATCGGCGACTTGCGTTCGCTGGATGAAATCGTTCGGATCTAGCTTTTTAGAAAGGAGGTCGCTGAGTCCTTTTTGGTTGGGTAAGTCTAAGTGGCTGTGTAGCTGAGGCTGACGCAAATTCGCGTCAACCAATAAGACTCGCTGACCCATTGCGGCGGCTGTTTGTGCCAGGTGTAAGGCAATAGTCGTCTTTCCATCCCCGCGAGAAGCTGAGCAAACCGCCAAGGAGCGAACAGGTGGATCTGAAGAGAGAAAACGGATGCTGGCGTAAAGTGAGTCGAAGGCTTCCAAAAATGGAGAAGTCGCTAACTCACTGCCTCCAAGTGCTAGTTCTGAGCCGTTCAAGGTGTTGCTCTTCGGTAATTTTCCGGCATTTTTATAGAGTGGAATCACGCCCAATAGAGGCAATGGGATGGATTCCTTAATCTCCTCAGTCGTGTAAAAGATATTGCGAGATTTCTCAATGAGCAAAGCGGCTCCTACACCCAACAGTAGCCCCAACACGGCTCCCATCATCTGAATATTTTTCGCTTTGCTGGGAACCGGGACAGGTTGACCTGTTGGGTCAAGCGGGACTTGAGGCTGGGAAAAGATTTCCCAAGGCAGACTTGTCTGAGCCGCCTCAACTCGTAGCGTTTCGCGCTGAACCAATAGCTGGTCGCGAGTCCGGGTGGCAATTTCTAATTGCTGCTGGATATCGTTATACTGGCGAATCAGTGTCGGTAGCTGCCGTAGTTGTTGCTCAAAAGAAGCTTTAGTCTGAGCTAGTGCTTGAGTGCGTAGGTCTAGCACTTGAATTTGGTTGGTGGCAGTAACCAGTTGGTTAATCAGGTCTAGGCGAACCGAATTTTGGAAAGCCAGCACTTGAGGATTGCTGGTTGACCCGACGCTGCTTTGCCCCAGAATCCGCTGCGTTTCCTGATTTTGTAGGGATACTAAGTTTTGCCGTTTCGCCTGTAGGGCTTCAACTGTGGGGCTATTCGGCAAAAAGCGAGCTGATTCGACGGCAATCTGATTATCGAGTTCCTGAACCTTTGCCTGGAGTCCTGAGTAGTTTGGATCTTCACTCAAAGCCGATGCTGCGATCGCTTCATCGGGTGTTAGCGCTAACTGGTTTTTAATGTTTGTATAGAGTGTCCTCTGCTCTTGTAGCTGACTTTGGGCTTCTCTTAATTGATTGGAAACTTCACGGATTTGCTCAAATAAGTCTGCGCTTTGCACGTTGGGATCAGTCAGCTTGTACTGCTGTTGCAGCCTTTGCCGTTGCGACTGAAGAGTATCGACTCGCTTCTGCAAGGCGGGAAGTTGGTCTTCAATAAACTTAACCCCTTCACCGATGCGAGACTTCCGTTCGTCAAGGCTGTATTTTAAATATTTGTTAGCTGTTACCTCTAAAACAAATTGGACTTGCTTTGGATCTTCCCCTTGGAAGCTCACTTCGAGCATTTTGGTTGGGTCAGTAATTTTAGGGTCTTCGCTTTGATAGCGTTCAACCACTAACCCCTGCTTGAGTTGCTCATATTCAAACTTGGGATACTTCGTGCGAATTTGCTCAAGAATCTCAGTCAGCATCTTCGGACTCTTTAAGATCTCAAGCTGAGTTGCATAGTCTAGTTCAAAATTGTCTTCCCCAGGTACGTCTCCGTTAGCACGGGTGAGTGACGAGGGGTCAACGGCTCTCGCTTCATTGGTTACAGGTTCGACTAAGAGCCGGAAGTTCCCTTCATAGACAGAGGGGGCGCTTTTAGTTGAATACCAGGCTCCAGCAGTTACCAAACCTGCAATCCCAACAACCAGCAAGGCTTTCCGCTGGACAGTCCTCAAGAGTGGACGCAGATTCAATCCTTTTCTAGGGGGAGCGCTAAACTCTTCTTGGTCTACCGATGGCAATTCCTGCAACTGTCTGCCTCGCTTACTAATTGATAAGATTTGAGAGCCTTGTTCTGTTTCCATTTTGACCTCTGTGTAGTTTGTTGACTTGCACCCCCGACAAAATCCTAATTTGTAGAAGTTCCTAAGGCTTGAGGCAGGAGGGGAATTCCCCTTGTGGCTTCCTCTCGGTTTTGCTAGAGAGTAAAGATAACGCTAAAGTGCTTCTCACTTTACTGGTTTCCCTTCCTCATCAAACTCCATAAGCTTGACTAGCAAGATCCTATAACTTTACAAAATTTAATAAATTTATTTTTATGCCAGCTCTCCTTTGGCAAGGATTGCTTTTTTCCTGACTGACTCTTTGTTGCTTATACCTTACATTTTGCCCTTTCAACTAGCTGGGTAGGGGATTTTGAGAAGAGGGATTAGTCAAACTGAAACTTGTATGAAATCAATAGTTGAGGAGAGCTGCAACTCGACTCCCCAGAAGAGGAGTGGCGATTGTAGGCGACAAGTTCGGATGTAATTGTAACGTCTGTGGCTCAGAATCCTGATCACATCTTGGCATATGCGTAAAACTATCGCTAAGAAGACAGCACGCTGCTCTTGAAAAACTTTCTTTTTTCATGGGCGTAAGAGAACCGAGACTAATTAACACGCCTTGTTTTCTCCTGTTGTCATTGATTCCACTAGAAGGCTTACTGTAACGCCAACTGAATTGGGGTAGTAGCCTGATAATGAGAGTGCTTGAAAACATCTTAAGTATTAAAGTTTAAAGGATTGAAAATTGGCGTTCGTGATTTGATAAAGCCTCTCCGGAGAATCCGTGAATAAATTCACAGAAAATTCACAAAACTAATCGGTCTAAGAAAGGCTGAACCAAGCTTACATCCATTAAATAGTAATAAAATAAACTAGGTTTTATCAAAAATCTGAAGGTATTGACTCTCATAAGCAACATGACTCCTGGAACGTCCGTCAGAAGCGCTGTAGTGATACAGGTAGAGATAGCCAAGTTGAACTCTGGAACTTCTGGATAATAGTTAAAGTCTAAACGCGGCTTGAGAGTTTCAATTCCCCAAGATTCATCAAAAAATGAACCCAAAAATCCCATTTTTCCTAAGTTTACGATGACAATTGCTTATCTAGTTAACCAATACCCTAAGGTTAGCCATAGTTTCATCCGGCGAGAGATTGCTGCGATTGAGGCTTGCGGTATTCGAGTCGTACGTTTTTCCATCCGCACCTGTGGTTCGGAACTCGTTGACGAAGTAGACAAACTAGAGCAAGAATTGACTCAAGTTGTCTTAGAAATTGGGAAGGTAGGCTTGCTTTTTGCCCTACTCTATGTTGCACTAACCAGACCCGTTCGTTTTTTGAGCGCTTTATGGTTAATGCTTCAAGTTGGCTGGTCTTCGGAGCGGGGCATTTTGCGCCATTTTGCCTACTTGGCTGAAGCCTGTGTTCTGATCCGTTGGTTTTCCAAGTTTGGGATCTCGCATGTTCACGCTCACTTTGGCACGAATTCAACAACAGTTGTTATGTTGTGTCATGAACTAGGTGGACCTGCCTACAGCTTTACTGTTCATGGTCCTGAAGAGTTTGATAAAGCAAAAGCGATCGCTTTAGAAGAAAAAATCAAGCGCTCTGCTTTTGTTGTTGCCGTTAGCTCCTTCGGAAAAAGCCAACTGTATCGGTGGTGCGAGTACGACCAATGGTCAAAAATCCAGGTCGTTCATTGTGGTGTAGATGAGCTTTTTTTGAAACAGGAGTATATCCCTGTACCTGACGAACCTCGACTCGTTTGCATTGGCAGACTCAGTGAACAGAAGGGTCATTTACTTTTAATCGAAGCTGCTGGTCAATTAGCCGCCGAGGGGTTGGTGTTTAAGCTGATTTTAGTGGGCGATGGAGAACTGAGAACCCAGATTGAAGCGATGATTGCACAACTGGGTCTTCAAAACCACGTCGAGATTACGGGGTGGGCGAGTAATCCTGAAGTTCAGCAACAACTCCTCGCCTCACGAGTAATGGTGCTACCTAGCTTTGCTGAAGGGTTACCTGTCGTCATCATGGAAGCGCTGGCACTCTCACGTCCCGTAATTAGTACCTATGTCGCCGGAATTCCAGAACTGGTCGAACCTGGTACCTGCGGTTGGCTCGTGCCACCAGGTTCTTTGGAAGCCTTAACGGAAGCGATGCGGACAGCCTTACAAACCCCTGTAGAAAAGCTAGAACAGATGGGACGGGTAGGAGCAGAGCGTGTTGCTCAACAACATAATGCCGCGATTGAGGGCAGCAAGCTAGCCACACTATTTCGGTCTACTATCGAGAAGTCCAAAAACCAGGGGAGCAATGTCGTAAGCCCAAGTGTTCTCTCTACCAGCATCCAAACGCCTAGGAGCAACTGATGTCTAAGCATCGATTGAGACTCTACACATCCTATTTTCCCACCCACTAAAGGAATCATGTCATCACTAAAAAAGCTTGCTATCCGTGGGACAATCTGGACAATCGCTGGCTACGGCACAAGTCAAGCGTTACGACTCGGTGGGAACCTGATCTTAACTCGTCTGCTTGAGCCAGAGTTATTTGGTCTGATGGCTTTGGTCTACGTTTTCATCACAGGTTTACAGCTGTTTTCAGATCTGGGTATTGGTACGAGCGTTGTCCAGAATAAGCGCGGGGATGACCCAGCATTTCTCAATACAGCTTGGACATTACAAGTAGTTCGTGGCATCTTTCTGTGGCTTTGTTCCCTATTGCTCGCTTGGCCAGTTGCCCAGTTCTACAATGAGCAAAAACTCCTGTGGTTAATCCCAGTCGTTGCTCTAACAGCACTGATTTCCGGATTTGAATCCACTGCCATATACACGCTCAACCGCCACATAGCCGTTGGGCAGCTAGCAATGTTTGAGTTTGGGAGGCAAGTGATCTCCTTAACGGTGACAATTATCTGGGCAAGCTTCGATCAGTCAATCCGGGCTCTCGTTATCGGGACACTTGTTTCGGAAGTCGTCGGACTGGTGTGGAGCTATCGGATGATTCCCAACTCGTCGAACCGCTTCGCTTGGGACAAGGAAGCCGCCAAGGAGCTTTTTTCCTTTGGTAAGTGGATATTTCTTTCAACAGCTATGACATTTTTTGCTGAGCAAATGGATCGGCTCATTTTCGGTAAAGTCTTCACACTCGAACTGTTGGGGATTTATGGCGTTGCCCTAACATTTGCTGACTTGCCGCGCAATGTTACAAATGCGATTAGTGGCAAGGTAATTTTTCCCGCTATTTCAAAGCTGACTGACCTTCCTCGTCAAGAAATTCGTGCCAAGCTCCTGCACAACCGCAAGCCCATCCTGCTCGCTGTGACCTTTGGCTTGACAGGGCTGATCTGCTTTGGGGATATCTTAATCAAGGTATTGTATGACAGCCGATACATTGATGCCGCTTGGATGTTGCCAATCCTAGCTCTAGGAATTTGGCCGCGCATGTTGTGCAATACGAATGAGCCGTCCCTTTTTGCAATTGGGAAGCCTCAATATTCAACTGTCGGTCAGGTGACAAGGTTTCTTTGTACTTCGATTGGAATGCTGGTTGGATTTCATTTTTTTAAAGTTCCAGGGGCGATTATCGCGGTTGCACTTAATGACCTTTTCTACTATTCGGTCGTAAACTATGGTCTCTGGCGTGAAGGACTAAGTGGTTTGAGGCAGGACATTTTTGCTACCGCATTGCTTGTGGGGTTGTTAGCTCTCGTGCTGACAGCTCGATTCTCTTTAGGGTTGGGTTTACCTATTGATGGGCTACTTTATCAATAAGAAAATTGATGTATTTGCTTAATTTCTAAATCATCGTGCAGCGAAGTCTGAAATGGCAATATTAGATGAATGGTGAGGTATTAGATTATGGGTGGGCAACTTAGCAAGCTAGATGAAGTATCACTGGTGGTGCGAAACTTTGGGGATGGCTTGGTCTTTGAAGATGTGCTTCATGATTGGTTTCGCTTTTTGGGGGGTAAACCTGGTGAAGTCGTAGTCGTTGATAGTGGAAGTAACGCTCAGACGCAAGCCACTTACTGGAAGTTGTTTCAAGAAGGTCTGATTGATAAATTACAGATCATTCAGCCAACTCACGAAGAGAATAATCACGAGCGAGGTTATATCCAGATCTATACGGCAGGGTCGATCGCTTCTAAGCCTTACTTGTTATGGTTCAATATTGATACCTTGCCCTACAGAGAGGGCTACGACAATTGGTTGGAAGAGTCTATTGATTATCTTGAGCGTGACGACGTTTTTGCGATCGGTGGTGCGTTTAACCTTCCCTCAAAACATCATGATGCTTGGCCAGGATGGTACTTTAGCCACAAGTGCAGCCTGAATTTTGCTTTGATGAAGCGGAGTACATTCATGGCGGCGATGCATGAATATGCGGGTGACTACATTGCTTCTGGCTTCCTGGGAGAAAATCCAGCCGCTGCAACCGATCAGAGCCGATTTTTGCTGGAAGTGGCACTTGAGCAGTACATGCAGCGTCACAAGGTTTACACCTTATGCAAGGTTGAAGACCCGAACTGGACGATATTTCATACAAATACGCATGAAGAGCGCTTGAAGAAGATTCGTGAAAAATACATGGCTCGCCAAGATATTGAACGCTATATGAATGCTGGCTTTTCTGAGGCGGAGCCAATCCCGGAGCGAGCTGTTTATTATGGACAACCGCCAGTAAAGATTGGAGTTGTTAAAAAGTTGCAGATCGGCTTTGGGCAAACACCAGTAGGTCTTTATTGGCGGCAGCTAAAACAAAAGCTAAGTTATTAGAGCAGTGGTGCGACTGTTGAGTTACACAAAACTGGGCTTCTAAATTTTAGACTTTTCTTGTTAATCCCAGTAACGGCTGAGTGAATGTCTTAAACATGAAAATTACATTTGTCCTTCCTTTTGCAGGTTTAGCTGGTGGGATTCGGGTGGCGGCGATTTATGCCGAACGCCTAAAAAAGCGAGGTCATGAAGTCTTCGTTGTCTCTCTCCCTCCCGATCCAATCAGCCCACTCCAGCAGGTCAAGTCTCTCCTGAAGGGTAAGGGTTTGCTCTCTAATAAGGAGGGATCGCACTTTGATGGTGTAGATGTTCCGCACCGAGTCCTTGAGCGCTGTCGCCCTATTACAGATGCTGATGTCCCGGATGCCGACGTGGTCATTGCCACTTGGTGGGAGACAGCAGAGTGGGTAGCGAAGATGTCTGAAGCGAAAGGAGCCAAAGCTTACTTTATTCAGCATCACGAAATCTTTGAAGGGATGCCGAAAGAAAGGGTGGAAGCGACTTGGTCACAGCCTCTGCATAAAATCACGATCTCGAAGTGGTTAGTTGAGCTGTCTCAGGAGCGATACGGCGATCGCAACATTTCCTTTGTCCCGAATAGTGTAGACACAGAGCAGTTTTACGCGCCGCCGCGTGGCAAACAACCTATTCCCACTGTTGGTATGTTATACGCGCCAATTGGTTGGAAAGGGTGTGAGGTTAGCCTGAAAGCCTTTTCCTTGGCAGCTCAAAAGATTCCGAATTTACGTCTAGTTGCCTTTGGCTCGTCAGCTCCTACGGCGGATTTACCTCTACCAGAAGGCACTCAATATATCCAACGACCTGCCCAAAACACCATTAAAGACATCTACGCTAGCTGTGATGTTTGGTTATGCGGGAGTTGGAGCGAAGGATTCCATTTACCACCCCTGGAAGCGATGGCTTGTCGCTGTCCGGTCGTTTCAACGCAGGTCGGTGGACCACTGGACATTGTTAAGGAAGGAGTTAATGGTTATCTTGTGCCGCTTGGGGATTCGACTGCGCTAGCTAACCAGCTAGTTCACGTACTAAGTCTACCTGAAACCGAGTGGCAAACAATGTCGGATGCTGCCTACGCTACAGCGACTCAGTACACATGGGATGATGCTGTCGAACTTTTCGAGGCAGCATTACACACTGCTATAGACCGCCAGCGACGTGGTGACTTCTCTAGGGTAAGCGCACCAAAGGATGTTAGCCCACAGCAAACGCCGATTTGACTCAACCTTGAGCAATGATCAGCCGCTCGGCGGTTATTGTAGGGAAAGCTCTATTCATCTTCGTACCTAGCCAAGCTCATGTCTAGCCCTCAAGCGCTCCTTGTCACGCTCTGCTGGATTCCAGCAGTCCTTTACATCTTCATGCGGTTTCCGCCGCAACGGGCGGTTATTGTGAGTTTCATAGTGGCATGGCTATACCTCCCCGTCGTAAACATTGCTTTGCCAGGAATCCCAGACCTCTCCAAGATGTCGGCAACTTGCTACGGCGTTTTGCTTGCTACTCTTCTGTTCGATGCTGGACGCATCACTTCATTTAAACCGGGCTGGCTTGACCTGCCGATGCTGATCTGGTGCTTCTGCCCGTTTGCTTCATCAATGGCTAATGGTCTGGGTGCGTATGATGGGTTTTCTGCAGCTCTTGATCAAACAGTGACTTGGGGAGTTCCCTATTTTCTGGGGCGGATATATCTTAATAACCTGGCAGGGGTGCGCCAGCTGGCCGTTGGCGTTTTTGTCGGCGGACTAAGCTATGTGCCTTTTTGCCTGATTGAAAGTCGTCTAAGCCCCCAGATGCACCAATGGGTTTACGGCTACCATGCAAGCGTAGACTTTACCCAGGCGTATCGCTTAGGGGGATATCGACCGACCGTGTTTATGAATCACGGGTTAGCGGTGGGTGCGTGGATGATGGCGGCAACATTGGCTGGGATCTGGCTTTGGAAAACTGGCACTATCAAGCAACTCTGGGACATTCCTATGAATTGGCTGGTGATTACATTACTGATCACCTTTGTGTTGTGCCGCTCTACGGGTGCCTATGCCTTACTGGTGATTGGACTCGTCCTTATATTTCTCTCCAATTGGCTTCGCACCGCTCTCCCGGTATTACTTGTGCTTCTGTCTATGTGTATCTATCTATACATTAATTCCATGACCGAAACCTATTTTACCGATCAGCTTGTCACTGTTATGTCCAAGGTGTTTCCTGAAGATCGTGTCTCGTCTGCGGAGTTTAGATTTAATAATGAAGAAATACTGGCAGATAAGGCACGGCAGAGCCTAGTGTTTGGCTGGGGGGGATACGGACGAAACCGTGTATATGAAAGGAACTGGGCAGGTGAGCTGGTAGATATAACGGTCACGGACAGCTTGTGGATTATCGCGTTTGGTGTCAATGGTATAGTCGGCTTGAGCAGTCTAACAGCCTCAATGTTACTGCCTGTTGCCAGCTTATTTGTGTTGCGTTATCCAGCGAGTACTTGGTCTCACCGCAAGATAGCACCTGTTGCTGTACTAGCCTTAGTCTTAGCTTTGTACATGTTGGACTGTATTTTGAACGCCATGATTAACCCAATCTTTGCCCTCACCAGCGGCGGAATATCAGGGCTTGTGCTTAGCGATACAGCAACCAACCAGGTAACACGCAAGCGCTCATCGGTTTCAAGACGTTCTCTGGCTCAACAGAGATAAGACTAACCTAAGTAGCTATAAAATTGAAAAATTAATAAATTCAGAGCTATCCGTTTCATGGACTGGATGAAAACTAATAATTCTGAACAGAAAGAATGGTCTAATAGACCTAGACCAGAAAATTATTCATATGCTCTTAAAGGAGCGCTAATATAAATCATGGTTGCTTTGTCTAATAAAATTAAAGCTGACCCATGGTTTAATCAATCTGAAAGAAATAGATAAGGATTCTTATCCCAAAAAGCAAAAACCTCCCCGTTCACCAAGCTGTTGTGCATCACCCTTGTCTGTATACAGGTAAGGGTGATGTTGCAAGTTGAAGGCGTAATCTACTTAGACTGCCATTCTTTCGGAGAGGTATAGAGTTATGAGGCTGATTCCACCTGTTGTTTCGCCGTTTGGGTTTGTGTATTCATGGTGGCTTTGACCCGATCGGCTATCCGGATTGCCAATGCCACGATTGTCAGAGTAGGATTCCCGTAGCCTCCAGTTGGAAAAACGGCACTGCTAGCAATAAATAAATTAGAGACACCGTGAACCTTACAGTTTTCATCCACAACACCTTGTTTGGGATCGACATCCATACGTGTTGTTCCCAGGTGATGCGATGTCCCAGCGGTTGAAATCACTGGAAGGTCGCCGTCTTGCTCAATCTCGTACCGACCTAAACCAGCACGGGCAATCTCTTCGGCGAATACAGCTTGTGCCCGTTTGACACCTTGAATATCATCCTCACGCCAGCACGTCTGCATTTTCGCTTTCCGTCTGCCGAGTTTATCCAACCCATCTCCCAGCATCACCCGATTGTCGGGATGGGGAGTTTGTTCAGTTTGATGGAGAACCTCGAATACGTTATAAATCCGCTCTTTATTGGGCAGATTTGACCAACCTCCTTGGCTCAGGTTAGGCCAAAAAGGTAGGTCTTTTTTCGTCAACTTGTCGTAGAAAGAACCGGCAATCTCGTCAAGACCTGTTACCACCTTATTCAGATGTTCAAGAGTACCCTTAGCTCCCTCCTTATAGCCACGGGATGAGAAGAGTGCCTTGAGAGAAGAAACGGCTTCTGATGACTGATATTTTATCGGTCTTGGCAAAAGCAACATTGAAACATTCAATAATTGCTCACGACGCATTGCTTCATTGGTAAAAGAGAGTCCTCCCATCACGGTTCCCTTACTCAATTGACGCAGATCGTACAAAGCCATTGAGTCAAACATCTTGGGATTGGAAGGAACAAAAAGACCACCATAGACAAGCGGGTGATCCATAAAGAACCGACCAACCAAATCGTTTTGATTACCCAAACCAGCTTTCTGAGTTTTGTTAGATAGCAACAACAAGTGGGCGCTTTCAACGCCACCTGCCGCCAGAATCACAATTTTTGCCTTAACCCAAAATTGATTGCCTTGTAAGCAAGCGACTCGTACACGGGTTACAGTTTGTGCGGTTTCTTCGGTTTCAAGTTCTACAGCATTAGCGTGGAGATAAGTCGTCACATTGCCGGAACGATTGATTTCGTCACGGTACTCTTTATAGAAAGCTGCACCAGGCCCGAACTGAAACATCCGAGTTGTCACTCGATTCCCAATAAAGGGAAGCTGAGGGCTATTCGCATCTTCCCAATCTTCCGCCTCATAGGTAAAAGGTCCAAGCTTGCAGACCTTTTGCGCCCGTTCATAATAGGAAACGAGATGATCTCTCTCAAAAGGCCAGCCACTGTAGGGGAACCCATCCCGTTTTTCAAAATCTACGTCGTCCAGTGGTACGTGCCTTAAACCCAATTGACCCTTGCTGATGTTGATGCCCCAGTAGCTGGAATTGCCTCCAAACCGACGATTGCGCCTGTCGGGGAACACTTGAACGAAATCTCCTTCCGTTTCAACTTCAGCCAGTGACTCCGTATCTGGGTCAGGCAAGTCAAGCCCACCACTTTCGAGCAAGCAGACTCGGAAGTCTTGTCCGGCTAGTTCCCGTGCGAGAGAAAGTCCAGCAGGACCCGTCCCAACAATACAAACTTCTGTCTCAATTGTTTCCTCGGCGGACAAGGTGCGTGCATCGATTAGCATAAAAAGTTACCTTATTAATGATTATTTAGGTCTCTTTAAGATAGATACGTACTTTCACTGAGGACAATAGTTCTAGAACTTGCCTAGGTTACAGCTTTTTAGTACTTCTCCTCTAAAAATATATTTCCCAATTATCGTCACTGTTGGAACTTGATAGGCGAAATTTTAATAACTTCATCAACTCTTTTATCTGTTGACTAGAGTTTTTTGAGGAATCTTTAATTTCACTCTCACGCTGCGAACTAATCAATTAGCGAAATGCCGGAAAAGGCATGAAATTTTTCTCTATGTATGGCTTCCTAGTGAATGCAAAATTTTTTATAAAGCTACACAGGAATACCCGGTAAAGGCAGGGAATTGTGAGGAGGTTGTGGAGTGTAGGTAGGGGAAACTGAAGAATTGGGCGATAAACCCACTCTGTTGAGCCGAACCTTTTCCTAAAAGGAGTAGAGATATCCCTTGAAAGCTGTCTGTCTATTCAGGTCAGTTGCGATCGCATAAACCAATGATGGACACTTTGTCGAGAGTGCCAGTAAATTTATAAAAGCAGTCGTCTAAAAATTAAGCGACGAGCCTTTTAAACCAACGCGATTTGAGGAAAGCGCGATCGATCTTCTTCTTCAAAGCGGCAGCACTCGCTGAAATGAGACGCTAGCCAAAGAGAGCTTTACTCGTACAGGTCTGCTCTATAGCATCAAGACATAACAACATTTAAGTAATAGTCAATTTTATGCAAGCTGAGTCGCAAAGCACTAAACAGGGTATTACCCCTATGCCTAACGAGATTTCGCCCAATAACCCAACTCCTCTGCTTGTCGTAATCGTTAACTACCGAACACCTAGTCTGACAATTGATTGCCTGCACTCTTTAGTCAGTGAAGTCCAGTCCTTACCAGGTACCCGCGTTGTTGTTACCGACAACGATTCGGGCGATGGGTCAGTTGAAAAAATTGGAGCCGCTATTGAAAGCGAGGGCTGGAGTGACTGGGTGTCGCTGATGCCACTTGAGCGCAATGGTGGATTTGCCTACGGCAACAACGCGGCAATTCGTCCTGCCCTACAGTCATCATCACCCCCTCCCTATATTTTGTTGCTCAACCCTGACACGGTTGTTCGCCCCAATGCCCTCAAAGCGCTGGTGGATTTCATGAATGAACATCCCGATGTCGGAATTGCTGGTAGCCGCTTGGAAGAACCCGATGGTACACCACAGTGTTCTGCCTTTCGCTTTCATACCGTGTTCAGCGAACTGGATTTTGGCTTGAGTCTAGGTTTAGTAAGCAAGTTACTCTCCAGATGGGTCGTTGCGCCTCCTGTTTCTGACGAAATCCATCAAACCGACTGGGTGGCTGGGGCAAGCATGATTATTCGTCGTGAGGTATTTGAAGCGGCGGGCTTAATGGATGAGGAATATTTCATGTATTACGAAGAAGTAGACTTTTGCCTACAGGCGAACAGGTCTGGCTGGAGTTGCTGGTATGTCCCTCAAAGTCGGGTTGTACACTTAGTTGGGCAAAGTTCAGGAGTCACCGACACCAAACGCCCACCAAAGCGTCTACCACAGTACTTGTTTGATTCAAGGCGACGCTACTTTCTCAAGAACTATGGTTTCTTGTACGCCGCGCTAGCTGATGCCTTCAGAGCGTCGGGTTTTGCCCTATGGCGGATGCGTCGGGTGGTTCAGCGCAAGCCGGATAATGACCCCCCGCAATTCCTGACTGACTTACTTCGTAATAGTGTGTTCCTCAAGGGAGGCGTAACAAGCCCTGCCAAGTATTAAGCCACAGTTGGATTCAAAAAAATACGCTGTTCAGCAAAAGACAGATTATGGTCACACAGCCAGACCTGATATCAAGTGTCAACGAACCCGAAACCCCCGCCTTGGGGCTTTGGCAACAAATTAAAGAAGACTGGATTGCTCATGGACGTGATTGGACTAGACCAGGATTTCGGGCAGTAGCGATTCAGCGCTTTGGTGTCTGGAGGATGAAGATCGAACCGAAGATACTGCGAGCGCCTTTTAGCATTCTCTACCGTGCGTTATTTCGCAAAGTCCGGAATACCTATGGGATTGAACTGCCTTATACGGTTCAGCTTGGTCGCCGCGTAATTATTGAACATCAAAGTTGCATTGTTATTCATGGGGATTGTGTGATCGGCGACGATAGTATCATCCGTCAAGGGGTAACACTGGGGAATCGTTACCTAGATCGTCCCTTCGATGCGCCCAAATTGGGAGCGCGTGTCAACGTCGGTGCTGGGGCGAAAATCTTTGGCAATGTCACGATTGGAGATGATGCCAATATTGGTGCCAATGCTGTCGTTTTGTGTGATGTACCCGCCGGAGCAACAGCCGTTGGCTTGCCAGCGAAAGTCATCTCTCCTAAATCTGGGGACAAGACTAGCTGAACAATGCACTCTTCGGTCAAAGCCCTGGGAGTGTCAATCCCGACGCGAAACGTTTAGTCAGCTTTGACAACAGCTCAAGAGCATAGTTCACCAAGCCTTGGGGATAGTGCCGTAGCAGTAAAAACATCACCCGTGCCGCAGCAAGGAATCGCCCTGCTTTGATATGAGCGCCCATCCCATAGGGGAGATAAGGTCCAAAGAGATTCGGCCAGTGTTTTTTTCCAGTTCTGTAGGCGGCTTCGTAGTCCCTATTTCCCTTAATAAATTCCCACTGAGCATCAATCACCTTTAAGGTGGTTTCTACAATTCTGGGAATATTGGACGATAAGTTGTTATCGTGTCGGCGATATTCAACAATCACCTGATTGTGGCAATAAATTGGAAAGGCTCTAGCCACTCGTAGGTAGAATTCATAGTCCTCCGCTGGGTCAAAAGAGCGATCAAACTCACCGACTGATTCAAAAACAGCACGTCGAAACATCACAGTGGCAGGTGGAGAAAGAGACCTCCCAGACAGGATTAACTGATAATTAGCCGTTTCAATCCGCTCTTCGGGTGCCTCACTCAGGAGTGAACCGTCGGCTTTAATGCTTCTAGAAAACCCAAAAACAAAGCCACAATCCGGATGCTCATTCAGGCTGTTCACTCCGACTTCAATCGCTTTGGGCAAAAGGCGGTCATCGTGGTCGAGAAAAACCAGGTAATCCCCCTGACTTTTACGAATCCCAGTATTGCGTGCGATAGACGCGCCTTGATTCTCCTGACGGATGTATCGGACACCTGGGTAACGAGCCGCTACCTCCCCTGTATTATCAGTTGAACCATCATCCACCACAATAATTTCAAACGGTGGATAGGTCTGCGCTAAGGCACTCTCGATCGCTTCTGGCAAAAACTGTACTCCGTTATAGCAAGGAATTATGACTGAAACGATTTTTGTACTCATGAGTTGTCTGAACCCTGGTTTCGAGAAACAGCTTAGCTTATGGATTTCGCCAAATAGTGATTCTTCACCGTATTCTTAATCCTCAAATCTTCGTAGGCTATCAAGTCGTTAGACTGAACTACGCATCTTGCTAATTTCACAGCAAAATCTTTACGCATCACGACTCATAAAGTTTCTGTGAAAGCGCTGGCGTTCTATGTAACTTTTCTGTTATCAATGTGACGTACAACTGGAGCCGCCAAAAGGGTAGAGCTTTCTTTCGAGAGCATTGGAGCAGACGCCTGAAACCAAGTTGCCTTCAGCCATGGGACTAGAGACCTCCAGGAGTAACCACGCTTCGCGCTGTCCGTACAGCGTTTGGTTATCGCTTTTGGAGTCGCGGCGAAGGTGCTACTCTCAACGAGACGACAAATTTCTCGTATCGCCTATGACCCCTGGAGTCGGAAAGCTCGTTATGGTAGTGGGAAATTGTCAGGGCATTATTGGGCAAAGCCAATGTGCTGTGCGTCCTCATCAAGTTTTTTATCTGAACGAAGAGCGCTGTTTCGGAAAAGAATTTGACAACAATCTTTATACAATGCTCAAGAGCGGTTATGTGTTGTCTGTCACGAGGAGACTAGGATGAACATCGTGCCCACGGATATTCCTGAGGTTTTGATTATTGAACCCAGAGTCTTTGAAGACGATCGCGGTTTTTTCTTTGAAAGTTTTAACGAGAAAGCCTTTGCCGAGAAGACCGGAGTCACTAGCCATTTCGTCCAAGATAACCATTCCCGTTCTTCCCAAAATGTCCTGCGCGGCTTGCACTATCAGATTCAGCAGCCTCAGGGAAAATTGGTGCGTGTCGTTGTCGGGACGGTATTTGATGTCGCTGTGGACTTAAGAAAAAGCTCTCCGACGTTTGGTCAATGGGTTAGCTGCTTACTCAGCGCGGAAAATAAGCGATTGTTCTGGGTACCTCCAGGGTTTGCTCACGGCTTTTTAGTCCTCTCGGAGGCGGCGGAATTCTTGTACAAAACGACGGATTACTATGCGCCCCAGCATGAGCGGTGTGTGCTTTGGAATGACCCGGATTTAGCGATCGCATGGCCCGGTGAGGCAGAACCTGTGTTATCGAAGAAAGACTCTTCGGGACAGCCATTCAAAACGGCTGAGGTGTTCTCATGAGTCGAATCTTACTAGTAGGCGCGACGGGACAACTTGGTCAAGAACTGCAACGTACCCTTCCTCCCTTGGGAGAAGTAATTGAGGTGGGGCGTAAGACGATGGATTTAGCCGATGCAAGCAGCATTCGCGAGGTTATCCGGGAAGCGAAGCCCAACTTAATTGTCAATGCGGCGGCTTATACGGCAGTTGACAAAGCCGAAACCGAGAAGGAACAGGCAAATTTAATTAATGCGATCGCACCGACGGTTATCGCCGAGTCAGCTCAAGCGCTTGGGGCTGACCTAATTCACGTTTCTACGGATTACGTGTTTGATGGTCAAAAAAATACCCCTTACACTGAGCAAGATGCAACTAATCCTCTTGGTGCCTACGGTCAATCGAAGCTCGAAGGAGAAGAGGGAATTCAGCAGCAAAGCGATCGCTATATTATCCTTAGAACCGCTTGGGTTTATGGCTCTTATGGTCAAAGTAACTTCGTCAAAACGATGCTAAGGCTCTTTGCGGAGCGTGACGAGGTTCGTGTTGTTGCCGATCAGGTAGGGACTCCTACTTGGGCGGGTGATATTGCACGGGCAATTACGACTCTAGGGCAACACTTGAGCCAAGAACCGGGGAAAGAGGCGAAGGCTACTGGGGAGGTAACCGCGCCAATCAACCACGACTCGACGCTTACAGGTATCTATCACTTTACCAATAGTGGCGTTGCGAGCTGGTACGACTTTGCTGTTGCCATTTTTGAGGAGGCGAAACAACTTGGCTTCCCGTTAAAGGTGCAGCGGATTGTGCCAATCACCACGTCGGACTATCCAACGCCAGCCAAACGTCCAGCTTATTCTGTCCTCTCTGGCACGAAGCTCCAAGCTCTTGTGGGAGACTATCCCCCCCATTGGCGACAAGCACTCAGGCTCATGCTTGACGAATTTTACTCCTATACTCACCAAAGCAAATGAAAGCAATTATTCTCTCCGGCGGTAAAGGGACACGTTTACGCCCTCTGACTTATACGGGGGCAAAGCAACTGGTTCCTGTTGCAAATAAACCTATTTTATGGTATGGGATTGAATCCATTGTTGCGGCGGGAATTACGGAGATTGGGATTATCATCAGCCCAGAAACCGGGGACGAGGTAAAAGCGAAGACAGGAAATGGCGATCGCTTTGGAGCGAATATTACTTATATTCGTCAAGACCAGCCTGCGGGACTTGCTCACGCCGTTAAAATCGCTCAGCCTTTCTTGGGGGACTCTCCCTTTGTGATGTATCTAGGGGATAACCTGATTCAAAGCGACTTGAGCCTATTTTTGGATCACTTTAAAGCCCAAAAACTGGATGCTTTAACAATCCTCAAGTCCGTTGCCAATCCCAGTGCTTTTGGTGTCGCCAAGGTTGATGAGGATGGGCGAGTGTTGCAACTGGTGGAAAAGCCCAAGGTTCCTCCCTCGAATCTTGCCCTGGTTGGCATTTACTTTTTCGACCGCATTATCCACGATGCGATCGCTCAGATTCAACCCTCTGCCAGGGGAGAACTCGAAATTACTGATGCGATTCAATTTTTGATTGACGCTTCCAAAAAAGTAGAAGCGCGTCAACTCGAAGGTTGGTGGCTGGATACTGGGAAAAAAGATGATCTGCTCGAAGCCAATCGCATCATTCTCGACACCTGTCTAACTTCTTCTGTTGAAGGCGATGTTGACGAAAAGAGTCAGGTGATTGGGCGAGTGCAGATTGGTCGTGGTTCTAAAATCGTTAATTGCACGATTCGTGGTCCCGTGACGATTGGCAGCAATTGCCACCTAGAAAACTGCTTTATTGGTCCTTACAGTAGTATTGCTGACTCCGCAACGCTGATTGACGCGGACTTGGAGCATAGTGTGCTTTTACAGGGTGCCCAAGTCGTGGGCATTCATCAGCGGATTGTGGATAGTGTGATTGGACAACGCGCCCATCTGAAGGTTGCCCCACAACGCCCTAAAGCTTTGCGTTTCCTCATTGGTGACGACTGTCAAATTGAGCTTGCCTAATTGATTAAAACGATGACCTATTCTGAACAAGAACAGTCTTTATCTAGAGAACCTCGCCGAATTTTGATTACGGGCGGGGCAGGATTTATTGGCTCGAACTTTGTCCATCACTGGTGTCAGCACTACCCAGAAGATCGAGTGGTTGTGCTTGATGCTCTAACTTATGCTGGAAACCGCTCGACTCTGGCTGATTTAGAAGGAACTGCGAATTTTCGGTTTGTCCAGGGAGACATTTGCGATCGCCCTTTAGTCGAATCCCTACTCCGCGAAGAATCTATCAACACCGTCGCTCACTTTGCTGCTGAATCCCACGTTGACCGCTCAATCTTAGGTCCAGATGCGTTTATTCGCACGAATGTCGTCGGCACGTTTACCTTGTTAGAAAGCTTTCGGCATCACTGGGAAAGTCGAGGACGAAAAGAAACTGACCGCTTCCTCCATGTTTCAACGGATGAAGTCTATGGCAGCCTTGGTTCGGATGACCATCCGTTTACAGAAACCACGCCTTACGCTCCCAATAGCCCCTACTCCGCGTCGAAAGCAGGCAGCGACCATCTCGCTCGCGCCTACTATCATACCTATGGTGTCCCGACCATAATCACCAATTGCTCGAATAACTATGGTCCCTACCATTTCCCGGAGAAGTTGATTCCTTTAATGTGTATCAACATCCTGCTCGGCAAATCGCTGCCTGTCTACGGGGATGGACAGAATATTCGGGATTGGCTGTATGTCGGAGACCATTGCAGTGCGCTAGATGTCGTCATCCACCGAGGTCAACCGGGCGAAACTTATAACGTTGGTGGGAATAACGAAGTCAAGAATATTGACCTCGTTAATATGTTGTGCGAACTGATGAATGAGTTAGCGCCTCACCTCCCAGTCCGTCCAGCACAAAAGCTGATTACCTATGTCAAAGACCGTCCTGGTCACGACCGTCGCTATGCGATCGACGCGACCAAGATTAAAACTGAACTGGGTTGGACTCCTGCTGAGACGGTAGAAGGCGGACTCCGGCGCACGATTGAGTGGTACCTGACGCACCAAGATTGGTGGCAGCCTTTGCTCTCCGAGGAGTATCAAGCCTACTATCGGCAAGTGTATGCCTAGAGCCTGAGAGCCTCCCGTAAGACTAGACGAGACGATATAACGTTTCTCAGTTAAATGAGGTACAGTTCAAGGCTGCTTTCACAAGCGCTACTTGTCAGGAAAACAAAAAAGCTGATGGCTGATAGCTGAGGGCTAACTGCTATAGAACAAGAGAGCTTTTCTTCGTAAACGTTTCCTCTGTTCAATAATCCAAAATGTTCTTATAACGGATTGTCTTACGACTAGTAATGGGACTCGCACTTAAATAACCTACCAATCGCTAAAGAAAATATCCATAGATAAAACCCATTTAGGTGGGATATTATTTTGATGCGAGTCCCTAATCTAATATCGGTTTTGGCTAATGGCTAATCGTTAAGGAATGCAGACAATTAAGCCGGTAGTATAAACCAACAGCACTGTGGTAATAAGGTTTTCTTCCCATAGGCTGTAAGCGGCTAAAATTGCACAATCAATACAGAATGCGATCGGGTAATGATACCGAGTGGCATTCAAAGATAGTAGACCTGTACGTTGGGGAGATGGGGCGAAAGAGAAAGTACTACACTTGCCGCAACTTGGTAGGCTGAATTTCTATATTTCCCCATCTCCTGATAATTATGAATCTCTTTGTCTTGTCGGAACTTCAGTTTGTCAAAAATCATGTCGGGTGGTCAGCTACTTACGATCTTGAGCAGGTTATAGCAAACACCTGCAACGCTACGTTTATCTACCCAGAATCCAATGATAAAATCCGATTTTTAAAGCGTTACAGGCATCGAATATTTAACTCGTGGTTTAAGACAAAAGATTTACCCATTTTAGGTGAAGGACCTAATATTCTTTTAGTGGTAGGAATAAATTACGGTTCCTTACAGATGATGCCTTCTCTGGGTTCTCTTGTCAAAAAGTTTGACCTGCGCTTGGCGTATTTATTTGATATCTATGAACCGCGTTATCTTGTCAGAAAGCTTGTTCCACAGTTTGATTACTTATTCTTCCCTGTCGCTGAGATTGCTGACCAAGTTAGAGAACTTTTTTCTGTCAATGCGGGCTTCTTACCTCATGCCGTAAATGCGCTAGACTATGGTTCAAACCATCCCCATCGCTGTATCGATGTCATCAGCTATGGAAGAGGTAATCCGGACTTACATATCTCATTACAAGAACATTTTAATCAAACAGAGAGTGAGCGAATTTATTTTCATTCTACTTTCTCTAGACCGCAAGTAAATAGTTACAAAGAACATAAAACATTATTGGCAAAATTATTAGGGAAATCCAAAATAAGCTTGTGCTTTGAAGCCAGCAAAGAGGAACGTTTTAAAGGGTATTCTCCTCTTCTAACTCGTTGGCTTGAGGGATTTGCTGCTGGTTGTACGATTGTCGGAAGAAAACCCTTTGGGAAGAATGTGGCTGATTTAATCAACTGGGAAAACAGCACAATCGAAATACCAGACAATCCAGTAGAATGGATTCCCTTTTTTGAAGCGTTGTTAGATGATAACGAGATGCTTCTAGCAAATTCTCAAAGGAATTATCGCGAATGTCTTTTGAGACATGATTGGCGCTATCGGATAAGGGATATGTTTCAGACGGTGGATTTACCGATTCCCGCTCATCTTGAGGATGAAATTGTACAATTGAAGCGGAAAGCTGAAGGAGGATTAACTAGCTAAACACGAAAAACTGCTAAAGTTTCCCAGGTAGAAAAACGTTGCCACACAAGCCACCTAAAATATCTCGTACATATTAGCTATCTATGTCTTTGAAACAAGTTGGATTGGTTGCTATTGGACGAAATGAAGGCAAACGCCTACACCAGTGTTTGCTTTCAGTGCTTGGAAAGGTAGCACATGTTGTCTATGTCGATTCTGGCTCGACTGATGGCAGTATTGAGTTAGCGCGTGAGCTTGGCGTAGATGTGGTAGAACTAGACCTATCGACACCGTTTACTGCCGCTCGTGGTCGAAATGCTGGATTCCACCGTCTGCTGCAAGCCAATCCCCAGATTGAATTTGTTCAATTTGTTGATGGCGACTGCGAGGTGGTAGAGGGATGGCTAGAGCGTGCGTTACATGAACTCGAATCCCAGTCCAACGTAGCTGTAGTGTGTGGTCGGCGGCGCGAACGATTTCCCGAACAGTCTATTTACAACCGCTTGTGTGACATTGAGTGGGATACCCCCGTTGGTGAGGCGACGGCGTGTGGTGGGGACTCTATGATGCGCGTCGAAGCCTTCCAGCAAGTCGGGGGATTTAATCCCACGCTGATTGCTGGAGAGGAACCCGAACTGTGTGTGCGGCTGCGCCAAAAAAGTTGGAAGATTTTCCGCCTTGATGCGGAGATGACCTTGCATGACGCGCAAATGACACGGTTTGGTCAGTGGTGGAAACGTTCTCTCCGCGCTGGTCATGCCTACGCGGAGGGAGCCTGGTTACATGGACGTGAACCGGAACGCCATTGGGTTAAGGAAAGCCGCAGTATTTGGTTGTGGGGGTTGTTTATCCCGTTCTTGGCAATAGCGCTTGCCTTGCCAACAAGAGGTTTGAGTCTTTTGCTGTTGCTTGGCTTCCCACTGCTGAGCTATCGCATCTATCGTTACATGCAGCCGCGAGGTTTTGAGTCAAAGGACACCGCACTTTACGCCCTATCTTGTATGCTGGGCAAATTTCCCCAAGTACAGGGACAACTCAAGTTTCACCTCAACCGCTTGCTGAAGCGACGTAACGTCTTGGTTGAATACAAGAGTAAGAGTGTTGCACCAGTAGACACCGCTAGTTAGGAGAATCTGCCAAAACGCCTTAGCACAACTTTAGAGTTAAAACCAGACCAAATCGGCATCAAAGTAACCACAAATGAAAAGTTAGGACTAGTGGGGTGAGAAGAGGGAATCGCTGCCTATGCTGTCACCTTACTAATGAGCAACTAAACTCGCTCATGTTCCCGCCCCAGTGCTGCAAAATAGTTCAATGACCTTGATGCCTTCTAGTTGTCGTTACTCCGAGTTTGAGCAGCTCCTTAAATCCAAGAAGAAGCCGCTACCTGCAACTCATAGGACGTATCACCACTATATTGATAGACCTGGACGTAAAATGTATTGCCACCATGCAGGCTAAAAGAAATATTTTCATCTGTGATACCACCACTGTTTGAAGCAAAGAGCGATTGCGATTCACCAGCATCAACAATGTCATTGTTGTTGGAGTCCTGAATTAAGCGGATGTCCGCATCATTGCTCAAACCAGTGAGGGTAATATCAACGTTGCTGTAAGAATCCAGAGTGAATTGATAGACATCAGCCGTATCCGTATCACCTACCCAGCCGTAGTACGTCAGCGCGTCCCCATGAAATAAGGTACCGCCATCAACCTCAGTAGGCAGAAGATTTGGGGGTTGTGTCTGTGTATCCAACGGAGCGTCTGTGGTGGCAGATATGTCAAGTTCGTAGTCTAAACTACCAGAACTGTAACGATGAACTTGGGCAAAATAAGTCCCTGCCTCCCCTAAGTAGTTAATTGAGTCATCGCTGTTGCTGCCGGAAGTAGAACTTTGAACCTGTTGGTCAATACCAGTATCAAACACGCCATTCCCGTTAGTGTCTTGATACAGATAAAGATCGGCATCATCACCAGCGGTAATGTTATGGAGGTTCAGATTGATGCTACTGGTTCCATCAATGTTGAAGGTGTAGACATCATCAGTGTAAAAATCATCTAGATAAGTGCTGTTGCTGTAGGGAATGTCTGTTAAATCGCCAACAGAGTAGTTATAAGTAGTCATATTTTTTGTTTCTTCAGGTGTAGAACCTGGTTTCGTTGCCTTCTACCTATAAATCAGGTCAAAAAGATAGTTTTATGCAAAATTCTAAGTATTAATTTATGTAAATAAATACATAATTACTAATTGTTTTGACAGAGTAACAATCAGATTCTGGCTCAATCTAGAGTAAGTAGGCTTGCATCTGTTGACCGCTGGCAACTGCCGGATGTGGGCGATCACATTCCTCATCTCCCTTGAGTGCTGATATTTGATAGCTGACCTGTATGAGCTAGCGCGGAAGCGCTAGCTCCAAGCTACCCTCTTCCACATGGGCATCACCAACAATCCGCCGCGTATGACTCGACTTATGAGGTACAGCAGAGTTCAACCTTTGGTGGCACCACCTCTGAGTTGATCAGCACAGACTATTCTGGTAATTACTTCGTCCAAGTCTATCAATACAGTGGTGATACCAACTACACCTTGGGCTTTGACCACTTCACTACCACCTATGTCTAAGCTTGAGCTGGTCTTCTAGGCTAACTAACTCAAGTTCTCCTCAGAATCACGATTTTCTGAGGGGCTTTTTGTTCACCGTCAAATCGCTTTGACTTCGCTACTCTCTATCCCGGCAAAAGAGTTGAGTGTGATCGCTAGAGAGCTAACCTGTCCTAAAAGGCGATCAGAAAAGAGCAATTGTACCCTGACTTTTGCTTTGTGATTGTACAACCGGACTTGATAGAACTCCCCCTTTTTTGGCTAGCTGTTCTACGCAAGGCTCGTTAAGATTCTGGAGCCTCGACTGGGTCGCGTTCTGTTCTAATCCACTTGGTCTGAGGGCGCACCAAAAACGCGAAATAGAGGGGAACTTTCCAAAGAATATAGGCGGGGACACCCAAAAGCGCCATTAGCGGTAAGTCGGCTCTAGCAAACTTAAGCCAAGCCCCAACAATTGCCGTGAACAGCAGAAGTCCCTCGATTGCGAGAACAATCGCGGGAAGCCATGAAGCTCCCAAGACTCCGGCGAGTATTGCACTTACCATGAACGCTACCCACATCAGGACTAGCAGTGAAATTGGGGGGATGCTTAAGTCTAAGGCGATCGCAAACAAATCAAAACGTCTTTGATGAATTGACTCTTTGAGTAGTTGAGGGACTTGTGTCAGCAGTGTCTGCAAATGACCATGCTCCCATCGCACTCGTTGCCCTTCTGCTGCTTGCTTCTGTTGCGGAAGACGCCCAATCACCTTCGCCTCTGAACAAAATACGGGTGCATGTCCAGCCAGCGCCAGATCGATCGCTAATTGCATGTCTTCGACAATATTGCCACTCGCTAGCGGGGCGGATGCAATCACGGGCCAAGGGAAAGCCATTGCTGTTCCGTATAACAAGCAGGGCAGCCCCAATCGCTCTAATCCACTGGGACGAACTAAGTTCTTGACCATGAACGCCAGCGCTGAAACCGCATCCTTTGGTCCTGGGTTAGCGGGTTGTTCCATCAGGTAGGTTGTCTGGACAGGTCGCGCCGTCTTCTTTGCGAGTCGGGCAACCTGATCAATTACGCCTTCATGAACAATACAGTCGGCATCCGCCATCACAACGACATCGGGTGGGTCGGCTTCAATGAACCGCAAGCCATAGTCTAAGGCGTACCCTTTTCCCTTTTGTTCATGATTAATTCGTTCGATTACGGTTGCGCCAGCGGTACGAGCGATTGCTGCTGTTTCATCACTGCAATTATCGGCAATAACAATAAGCCGATCTTGGCTTGTCACCTGTGGTAGTAAGGTCTCCAGGGTTGCCCCAATCCCTGAGGCTTCATTGTGAGCTGGAACCAAAACAGCAACCCTAGGTCGGGGTTCCCCTGCCGCCTTAGTCTCGCGTCGCCCTGGCAAGAAGGCGGCACAGCTTTCAATAAAAAAAACCGAGATGGGAATGAGTAGGAGGAGCGCGATTATAAACAGGACAATATCAATAAATAGGCTCACGGGTTGCTCGTGCGAGAGAATAAATGAAAGGTGCTTGGTAGCCAGTCAATCTTGCAGATTGCCTTTCACCACGTTAGCCCTTGATTTTGGAAAACTGCAAGATTAAAGAAGTAAGCGATCGCTAAAAGAGACTCAACTTTTTCTCTTACAGAAGCGGTTGCGTGGAAGTTCTCCCCTGCACGGTACATTCAGAAACGCCACGCCACAATTAGTAGTTAGTAGTTAGTAGTTAGTGTTTTTTTGAAGCAAGGGCTTTAGCTCAGAAAAACGAGATGAACTCCTGAGTTCTCCCCTACTTCTTCGTCAAAGCATTTCTGCTAGCAAGTCTGTTATTTCCAACTGCCACTTTTGCCGATTGTCGTCGTAAATCATTAACGTATCTAACTGGGCATGACGACTCAGTTTTTGCACCTTGCGAACATTCCCATTCGTTGCATCTAGTGCGGCGGTAATGCTAGAGTGTCTAATTCTGTGTGGACTCATGGGTTTAGTTATCCCCGCCTTTAGGCAAGTCTGTTTGACTATCCAGGCGATCGCTGAACCCGTTAAACGATGCCCAAAGTTAACAGAGTCTAAGGCAATAAATAGCGGGGCTTCTTCTGAGGCTTCCCCACGAGTCTCTAGCCATTCTAGTAAAGCGGCTGTCGTCGGTCGGCTCAAGTCAATACTTTCCGCTTGCGTTCCTTTCCCCTTACCGTAGATTTTAAGTGTTCTGGCTTCCGGGTCAAAATGCTTTATATTGGCATTGGATACTTCACCTCGACGTAAGGCGTTGTCCCACAAAAGTCGCAAGAGGGCAAAATCTCTTTTCCCCTTCAAGGTTTCTCTGTCTAGAACCGCTAGAACTTGACGATATGCCTCGCGGCTAATTCCTGTAGTGTCTCTGTAGGGCTTAACCTTCTCGTTACGAATTGAGAGTGTCCAATCACAGTGTCCGGCTTCATAAGCATAGTTAACCAGTGCCCGGATAGCGGCTAATCGTCTGTTTACAGTCGCCTCAGACAAACCCCGCTCAATCATTTTGGCTTTATAGTCCAAAACAACGCTTTTCGCCTCAAGTCTTTCCAGACTTAGGAAAGCGGCAACCATCTCGGGAGTCGGTTCACAGCCCGTTGTCGTCCGAAAGAAATCTTTCAGATCTTTGGCATAGGCTTTTTGAGTATGAGCGCTGCGTTTATCTGCAAGCAGTCTCTCTACGAGTGATGAACCCGATGGAGGTGGGAAATCGAGTTGGGTAGCGGAGTCGGGGACTGGTGCGATCGCACTCATAAACGTTTGCGATAATCAATCTTTCCGCAAACAACTTACCACGAACTCTACCCCCTCTCTTGGGCGAATGTGGTTCCAGGTAAAGCCTGTTGGGGCTCAACAAGCTTTTCTGGGTTGAGCAAAAATAGAGGCGGTTCATCATTATTTTGAAGAATCAGCGCACTGACACATCGAATATTCCCCTCTGCCATATAGGTTGACGTTAAGGGAGTAAATGCCGACTCCGGTACACGTTGCAACGAAGGTGGTGAATCAATCGGTAACCCTACCAGTTTCCCTTGAGGGCTTTGGACAATCAGCAGGAAGCCTGCGCTCGTCATGTCGGGCTGTTCTTCTTGCCCTTTATGAGGAAGCGCTTGGTCCGTTGCGGGCGAATACGAGCTTGGTGCGCTCCGAAAAATTCGATGATAACCGTCAATAACGAGTAATTCTTGATCTTGATACAGTGTCAGTCCCACAGAGAAAGCGCCCTCTCGACCTCCATAAATATTACCCATAGGAATAACTTTATGTACGCAACGAATTGGCAGGGCAAACCCTTCATTATGAAGGCGAAAAACAATTAGTTGTTGGGTAGCTTCGGCTTTGCGATTGCTAGCTCGTCGGGAGGTAAGTGGAGAAAAAACAGCCATAATTTTACCGAAACATCACGGGTTTAAAGCCCCGTCAGCCAATGACTAATGACCAATGACCAAGAAAAAGCATTCAGCATTCGTAGCGAGAGGAGTGCAATACGAAGCGAAGCCCTCTCTCGGTCGCCATTATGTCGGGCGTGGGGAATAGCTCACTCTGGACGTAATGAGTTGCTTCATCGTTCGTAATAACTCCCGCTCATTGTAAGGCTTAGAAAAATAGGCGGCAGCCCCCAAAGTCATTGCTAGTTGGCGATGCTTTTCCCCACTGCGACTCGTTAGCATCGCAATTGGTAATTGTTGCAAGACCGGGTCGGATTTGATTCGAGCCAAAAAGCCATAACCATCGAGACGAGGCATCTCAATGTCACAAATAACGGCTGAAACCTGCAATCCACCGAGCAGTTTTTCAACCGCATCTTGACCATCTTTAGCCTGTTCCACCAAATACCCGGCTTTTTCTAAAGCCAAGGCTAAAAATCGGCGGACATTAATCGAGTCATCAACAACGAGAATGCTGTCTTTTTGCGAGTGCGGTAGAGGAGTTGCGGGTGGGTTATCTGCTCCATCTCGTGACTCCTTGAGCGCCAAAGGATTTGGCGACGACGACACACGAGCTGACTCGTCAATCACGAGCGTACTCGTGGACGCAGCCTCTTGAGCAACCCAGCGCAGCAGCGCATTGGCATCAACAAGTGGAACAACTTTACCATCGCCAAGAATTGTACAACTGGCGAAGCCAGGAGGCATTGTCAGTGTGCCTTCAACTTTGCGGATAGCCACCTCCCGTTCACCCCAACAGCGTTCGCAGACGAGCGCGTGCAAGCAGTCTCCTTGACTCACCATTAGCACCGTTGGCACACTAATCGTGGGCACGCCTTCTGGTGTTGCAACACCTTTGCGTGGGCAGTAAAATGTTAGCCACGAGCTAAGCCTTGTCAAAGGAACCATCTCCCCTTCCCAGTTGAGAACTTCGTTCCCAGGAGTGGTCAACACCTGGTCGGGATTTAGTAAGAGCATCTCCTCGATCGCATCCGTGGGAAAGGCAAGCAGCATTCCATTACTTTCCACAAGCAAGACTCTCGCCACGGAAAGCGTGTATGGCACCGTCAGCGTAAAGGTTGTTCCTCGCCCAGGCTGAGTATCAACTCGGATGTCGCCACGGATAGATTTAAGGTTGTTGCGAACCACATCCATCCCCACGCCTCGACCCGAAAGGGCAGTAACTTGGTCGGCGGTGCTAAAACCGGGTTCAAAAATCAGTGAGAGCAATTCATCCTCACTTGCAGCAGCGAGTAACCCCGCATCCAAGCCCATCGCTTCCGCTCTCGCCCGGATTTTGTTGAGGTTGATACCATTCCCATCATCACTGACCGTAATAATCGTTTGGTTACCCCGGTGCGCTGCTTTAATTTCAATTACCCCTTGAGCGGGTTTTCCTTGAGATGAGCGAGTGAATGGGTCTTCAATCCCGTGGTCGAAGGCATTACGCACCAGATGCATCAAGGGGTCACTAAGCGCCTCCAAGATGCTGCGATCAATCAGAGTCCCCTTCCCTAAAACTTTGAGTTCGGCTTGTTTTCCGTACTCCAACGAAAGATCTCGCAAGGCTCTGGAAAATCGCCCCACTAACTCAGACAAGGGGCGCATCCGTAGCCGTGTGAGGTTGGTTTGTAGCTGTTTGGCGGTTTGGTTTAACTCCCGCGCCGTTTGATCGGTTTCCTCAAGACTCAGTCCAATATCACTCGTGACTTCTTGAACCTGGACGATGGTTTCCATCACTTCCATCGACAGCAGATGTAGATCGTTGTACCGATCCATTTCTAAGGCATCAAAGCCGCTGTTAAGATGCAGCGCACTCTCGCCAAGTCCAGGACGACCAGCCGTGCTGTCACCAGCATCGAAGGCATCAAAGTAACTGAAGAAGCGAACCTTGGGTGGTGACCCCCCTCCGCTCAACGGGGCGCTTGTCGTCACCAGCGACGGCTGACGGACAGTGGGGATAGCGCTATGAGTCGTAACGGTATCGTAAGCCGTTCGGATGCGACTATTCGACTGCTCCAGGTTGCTAACGCGCCGCTCGAGGTTTTCCATCAAATTCCGTAACCGTGCCAGGTGCAAGCTGAGTCCGTTACGTTCGATGGTGAGTTCCCCAAATAGATCGTTGAGTCGATCGAGTTGCCGGACGGGAATACGAACCGTGTTTTCCTGAGTTTCTTTGGGTTGCGCTCTCTTCCCAGAGTTGGGTTGACTCGATTGCCAGTTGAAGTCGTCTAAGGAGACTTCACGCTTATCCGCTTGGACTTCTCGTGAAAGAGAGGCACTCGTTTGGGCAGCCGTTGCTTGTTCGTCAAACACCTCATCCGTCGAACTCTCTTCTGTTGACAGCTCAATCGGAGCGATTGGGGTAACGCTATCGGTTGCTTTATAGTGCTGGACTTGGGCGGCGGGGCTAAAGATGTCGAAGTCAACGGCAAATACGTCGTCGAACGCCGGTTCTTCTACCACCTCGGTAGGGGTGGAGAAATCGATTTGGACATCGGGAGAAACCTGAGCAGTTGCCTCTTGCCAAACCACTGGTTCGTCAAACAACTCCTCTTCGATGAGTGAGGGGTGCTGGACTTGGGCGGCGGGGCTAAAGATGTCGAAGTCAACGGCAAATACGTCGTCGAACGCCGGTTCTTCCACCACCTCTGTTTCCATGGGGAGGGTGGAGTGAGGGTGAGCCAAGGGAGGCGCTTCTAACTTGATGTCAAGCGCCGTCGGCAAGCTACCCACTTGACCGACTAGTACCAACGCTTGCGATCGCCTCCAAGCGGAGAGCGAAACTTGAGCGATTTCTCTGACCTGATCTGGGGCCGCCTCCAGATGAGAGAGAATCGATTCACACAGTTGTGTAAACGCCTCTAGCTGGAGCATTTCGCCCAATCCCCCCAGCTCTTGCGCCATAATCGAGAGTTCTTCCTCTAAGCAAGGCGCTTGCGGGTCGGCGATAACCGACTCTAGGCGATTTAGGCATCCCTCAACTTCCGTTTCAAACAGCAACGCCGCGACATTGGTGCCGTCATCTGACCCCAACATCGTGCTGGCATCGTCGGCAACGGGGTCACCGAGGCGTTCGTGCAGCTTGTCAAAAACCGGGTTCCCAACCGTAGCCAGCCACTGTTCATCAACATCAGCCCCTTGGCGGTTCAGAGTCAGCACCTGGCGCAACCGATCCATTCCTGAAAGCAGCAAGCTTTCGAGTTCTGCATCAATAGAAATAGAGTTTCTCTGTTGCTTGAGGACTTTGAAGGAATCTTCCATACGGTGAGCCAGTTGACTCAACGTCACAAACCCCATCATCCCTGCCCCCCCTTTGACCGAATGCGCCGCTCGCAAGACAGCATCCATTTGGTGGCCATCAATGTGGCTCGATTCCAAGCCGAGGAGTACTGATTCTATTGTGTCCAGGTACTCCTGCGCTTCTTCAAGAAACAGGAGCTGAATTTCACGTTCCTTGTCTTGTGACATGGTAGTTCAAAGGAATTGTTAAATAGTCTGCCGTCACTGGGTAGAGACGCGATTAATCACGTCTCTGATAAGGTCGTCTGTCGTCTGTCGTCAGTGGTCAGTGGAAAAACCATAGAGAACAGACAACTGACCACTAACTAATCACCAACTTTGAACGTACCCACAGAGGCTTGTAATTGAGCCGCAATCCCGACCGTCTCTTGCAGAGAGCCAGAAATTTGTCGGGTAGAATGGCTCGTGCGTTCAGAGACGAGCGCAATCTCCTTCATCAACTCCGTTACGGCTTGAGAGGTTTCGACCTGAGACACCGTCGCACTCGAAATTGACTGCACCAAAACGTCGATTTGGCGAGACACATCCAAAATCTGACTCAGACTCTGCTTGGCATCCTCCACCAGATGGGTTCCTTCCACCACCTGTGTTGTACCGAGTTCCATCGCCTCGACCACTTCTGATGTTTCTTGTTGGATGTTTTCCACAATCTTTTCAATTTCTTTGGTCGCTGCCGCCGAACGCGCTGCTAGTTCGCCAACTTCTTCTGCAACCACCGCAAAACCTTGACCTTCTTCACCAGCACGCGCCGCCTCAATCCCGGCGTTAATCGCCAACAAGTTTGTTTGCAGCGCGATTTGGTTAATCAAGGATACCACCTTGGAAATCTGCTGGGACGATTCACCCAGACGCTTGACCTTTTTCGCGGTCTCAGCTACCGTTTCCCTCAACTTGAGAATATTTTGCACGGAGCGGTCCATTGCCTGCCCACCTACTTCAGCGGTAGAGGAGGCTGTGCGAGCCACGACCGCCGCTTGCCGAGCGTTCTCAGCTACCTCTTGAATCGAACGGGTCATTTGCTCAACCGAGTCCAGGGTACGGGTCGTATCCTCGGCTTGCTTGAGCGCTTCGGAGGAAAGTTGGCGAATTGCTCCTTCGTTTTCTCCTAGTGAAGTGTTAACCTGAGTCGCCGCTGTTTTCACTTGGGTAACAATTCCACGCAGACTTTCAATAACGGCGTTGAAGAAGTCTGCCACCGTGCCAATTTCCCCGACCGTTACATCCGCCCGCACCGTCAGGTCACCACGGGCAGCTCCTTCCACGTCACTCAGCAGTTCCAAAAGCTGGAGTTGGAGGGCTTCTTTTTCATGACGTTGCTCTTCTGAAATCAGTTCAGCGACAATCCGGGCTTGTTCTCGCTGCTCAAGCGCCGCCGCTTGGTCGAGCGCAAAGCCAAGTTGAATCGCTACCTGCTTGAAGAAGTTAATGTCCGCTTCCTGCCAGGGTCGCGTGCTGGAACACTGGTGAGTCACCAATAGACCTAGTAACCTCCCCTCGGCAAGAATTGGGGCAACCAAATTCGCCTTGACTTTGAAGGGTTCTAGTTGACCGAGGTAACACTTGGTTAAGCCAGCGTCGTAAATGTTCTCCGTTGCTTTGACCCGACCGCGCTTGTACTTTTCAACATATTGTTCGGCAAAACAGGGATCAGCAATGTTTGCTCCCAACGCTTTCGGCCAGCCGTTCGCTACTGATTCAGCGACGATAGTTCCTTGCCAGTCCTCGTCAAAGAGATAGACAACCGCACGGTCAGTTTTCAGGGTTTCCCGGATGCCTGTAATCGCGGTATGGTAAATTTCTTCGACGTTGAGGGATTCCCGAACGCGAGAGATAATTTCATTGAGTTGTTGGGCGCGTTTGGCTTCGGCTTCTTTCTGCGCGGCGAAACTCACACCCGTTAAAGACACTCCGACTTGAGTCGCTAACTGAGTTAGGTAATTAATTTCTGACTCCTGCCACTCGTGAGTGCGAGAACACTGATGCGCCACCATTAAGCCCAAGAGGTTGTCGGCAGCGATGATGGGCACAACTAAGTTGGCTTTGACTTGTAGTCGGTTCAACAACTGCAAGTGCGCTGGGGAATAATTGGTTGCCCGGACATCGCTGGTAGGAACAATTCGCCCTTGTTTGTACTCTTCGAGGAGTTTTCCTGGAATACAAGGGTCGCTGATACGGTCTGCCAGTGCCCGTGGCCAACCGGGGTCAACCGCTTCGGCAACGATGCTGCCGCTCAAGTCGGGTTCAAAGCCATAAATTACTACTCGATCCACGTTCAGGTGCTTTTGGGCATCTTGAACGGCTTGGTCGAAGAGAAATTGGCTGTCGCCTCTGGTGGCGGCGTTGACCGTGTCAGCATAGGTCTGGATTTTCTCGCTTTGGGCGGCTTGTTGCTGTAGGAGGTCTTTGACCCGGACGACAAGGTTATTAAAGCTTTGAGCCAGTGTCTGGGTTTCGGCAGAACCATTTGGTTGGGCGCTTACATCCAAATTTCCGGCAGCAACCTGCTCGGCCGCACCAGCCAACTGATTTAAAGGCTCTGATAACCGACGGGCTAAAAGCCAAAGAATTGCTGTCGTCACACCTGCAAGTCCGAGGAAAATCAGTCCTGAGATGAGCGCCGCCTCCCTCCCAGTTGCACCAATTTCAGCCGTGTCAATTGAACTCACCACCACCCAGTTTGTATTCGGAACCGTCGCGAGGGCGTAACGGGCCCTCTCGTGGACAAATGAGGTAGAGGATGTGCCCCCATCCGAAGTCTGGGTGGTGATGGAGTTTTTAATTAAATCGGCTGCTTTCTTGGCGACAACTTCACCACCCAGCACGGCTTGGGTGGTAGAGGTTCCCTGAGACGTGAGGGTCTTGATAACAATCGCCTTGCTATCATCTCCAAAGGCTAGGATTTGTAGTTGTTCGGATTCGCCCCTTTGTGTCTCTTCCAAGGCATCCAACACAAAATCAAAGCGGGTAGCAGGCAGTACGGCTTTAACCACACCGAGGAATTCGCCTGAGGCGGGGTCTGTGATTGGCTGGGATATATCCACACCAACGGTGTTTGAGGATTGATCAAGTTGAGGCTCAACGACCTGCTTATCTCCCTTTTTGCCCCGTTGCCACCAGGCTTCATCGTTCTGAACAAAGTCAGATGTGGGGGTGCTGTAAGCGACGTTGAACCCATGTTTGTCGGTAAAAAATATTTCGGCAAATTTTCCCGTTTCTGCTGTTCTTTTCAAATAATCATTGAGAGCCTGATTGAGCTTGTTGAGCTTGTTGGTCGAAAAAGCCTGTTCGGTTTGGTCAATCGGTCGTTGTGGGAGTCCACTGGCTTGGGCGGCTTTGCCACTAGCGCGCGCTGCGTCAATGACTAAAGGATTCGTTGCTACAGTCGTTGGGATTGTCGCCGACTCTTCTAGCACGTTACGAGAAACATCCCTTGCTAGCTGCGCTTTACTTTGCAATAACGCCTCGGCGTTATGTTGGGCACGTTGGGCAGCGATGTTATAGCTCACCAATCCGGCAAGTCCCAAGGGGATTAGGACGGCTGGGAGAATTGTCGTCAACAACTGAGTGCGAAGGGAGGGGTTTGGCTTCGGCGGTGGAGTCTGAGAATCGGGAAGAACAATGACTGGCCTCTCGGTCGCTTCATTGCTCACGGATTTCGTCGAGGCTGTGTGCGTGTAGCTGTTTCGGACTACGCCATTTTGATAGATATTATCTGGAATTTTGTTATTGCCACTGCTGGCTCTATCGAATTGCTTAACCATAAAATAAGCACCATTACGGGATAATAAATTGACATTTGATCTGAAACGGTGGTGATGACTCCTGTTATCCGAAAGCGTTGAGTAAAAGTGCGATCGCGTGGAGCAGCGTGCGCCGCTATTGCTGCGCGTAACGCAGAATCGCCTCGGCATCGAGAACTAATAAAATTTCTGTCTCTTGTAAAATACATCCGCGTAAATAGGGCACTAGCGCGGATGACACATGACCGAGTGGAGAGTGGATTGAATCAGGCATGAGGCGTACAATACCTTCAACGGACTGTACAATGACGCCTAAAGACATAGACTCGTTACTAATAATCACTACGTTGTAATGCTGAACATTGGTTTCGACTCCTGGTAAGTTCAGCATCCTTGCCAAGTCAACTAACCACAGCACACGCGATCGCCGATTGATCAATCCCATGACAAAGGGAGCCATGTTCGGCATTGGGGTTAGACGATCTACGGGTAGGACGACAACTTCAGTTGCCCGACTCATTGATAAAACAGCAGGTGTTTGTTGACCAAACTGAAACTTGAGATAGGAGTCTCCTAGATTTTTTTTATTAGGAATTGGATTGGTGCGGAGGGCGAGAGCAGAGGTATCCATTAGTTCAAACGGCGACGGCTTGAATCGCACGTAGAATTTGTTCGCGGGTAAAGGGTTTTGTGAGGTAGGCATCTGCCCCTTGTTTCATCCCCCAGAGGCGGTCAATCTCCTGGTTTTTAGAAGAACAGATAACAATGGGGACATTTTCAGTCGCGGGATGAGTCTTGAGACGGCGACACAACTCAAAACCACTCATTCCTGGCATAACGACATCGGTAATGATGACATCTGGCTTTTGCGTCAAAACCTTATCAAGTGCTTCTTGTGCACCAACGGCACTGATAACGGTATAACCACTTTCTCTCAGGTAATGACTCATTAATTCCATTTCCGAGAGAGTATCTTCTACGATTAAAATTGTCCGCATTAACGTTTTACTCATGACTAACTGGCCTCACGATTAATTAACAGATATTGCTAGCTTCTGTCTTGAATAAGGCATCTTTTAGAAAGCTCTTGCTCCGAATTTTCTGAGTGTTCTTTTGACCAAGCGCAAGGAAAGCACAATTGATTCAACCTCCTACGATAAGTGTTTAAACACCATCTTTAGTAATTCAGATTGGTTAAACGGCTTCGTTAAGTAGCCTGAGGCTCTGACGAGTTTGGCTTTGGCTCGGTCGAGAAACCCTGTGTTTCCCGTCACCATAATGATCGGGGTATTCTTGAAAAGTGAATGCTTTCGTAAAAGAGAACATAGCTCATAGCCATCCAAGTTTGGCATCTCAACATCAAGCAAAATTAAGTCAGGCTTAATCCGGACAACTTGCATTAATGCCCTCACTGGGTCATTAATCATGACCACAGAGAAACTTTTGTCATCTAAGAACGAGTTAATCGCATTTAAAACCGTTGGGCTATCATCAATGCAAGCAATCGTGTACGTGCTTTTTGAAAGGGGTTTGCCTTGATTGATCGCCGTCCCCTTAGCGTTATTACTTGGAGGAGTACTCGTTTTTTGAGCCGATTTTTGAATTAATTCAAGTTTGGACTGAGTGCCAGCTTGACCGGAAGCATCAGTACGAGGGGCGGGTGTTCCACTCGTGGGGGCATTCGATTGTTGGCGGCGCAACTGCTCATGACAGCGTTCAACAATTGTTCGCAGGTCAAGACGACAAAACTTAGGTAGTTCTTCAATTTTGTCCTGGTTAATTAATTGGTAACTTCCTTCTTTTACCGACAGAAGTGATACAATTACCTCTTCCGCCAAGTCTTCGACTAAAGAGGCGGCTTGAACCGGGTTGAGATACTGTTGATTGACAAGCCAGCTAATAGCTTGGTAATCAGGAGTTTGACTTGACTGACTCTCTAAATCGGATTCAAAAATCAGGCGAACTTGAACCCGAACCGCACTGACAAGAGTCGGGATTTGACGACTGAGGCGACGCAGGTGACGGTCAAGCCGCTCGAATGGGTCAACGGAATCTGAAGCATAAACTAGTTTTCCCTGTTCTAAATAGATTGACCAAGAAACAGAGCCACTAGATACTTGTAAACACCCATTTGCCTGACGACTAGATAGTTGTGCTAACAAGGAGAGCGGGTTTAGCCTTTGGGAAGATCTGTAGCTAGCCATAGAAACGGTGTTCATTTGTATCTACCTTGGTCTCATCCAATCGTTGAAACTAGAAGGGTTAAATCTTGTTGTACAAGTTACACTCACACAATTCAGGTATCGTCTGCAGTGTCAAGACTCTTGACTTCTCTGTCTTGAAGAGCAGAACCAAAAAACGAATGAGTTGCAGCAATGACCAACGATTCAAATAGTTGAATCTTGTTCCATTAGTAATCCCCTCAAGAGCGGAGTTTTATGGAAGAGGAAAACTCTTTTGAGGGAGTAGCCGCATCCCGGAATTTATTCGTCTTAAATGGATTTTGCCGGAGGAAGTAAGCCGAAGCGTCTTACGCTCTGGGCAGCTTTTGTCTTGTGCAAGTGAGAGAGCGACCTAGAAACGTCTTTTAGGACAAAAGGCGCTTTTCAAATAAGCTGGCAGTCATAAAAGGCTGGTATCTGAAGAGTCACCCCTGGATAGCTCTTTTGTCTCGCTCTCTTTGAGAGCTTATGGCGAAACGCAAGAGCAGTAATGCATCCTCTGGTAACAAAATTTTTTAGTTCTTGGGTAGATGAACAAGTCATTTAACTTGTTATTCAACAGTTTAACAGGCTTTTCAGGGAAAACAGGTAAAGCGCCCATAAAGGGCGAGAAAAATAGATGAAGAGAGTGTAATGTTCTCCCTTAAAATTTCACGCAATAATAATTAATTTATTGTTGATATAAGTCAGATATAAAAAGAAGTGGCTTAGCACCTATCATGATAACTTATTTGTTAAATTATGATAAGTCTTCCCTGAACTAAAAGCAAATTGATTTCCTCTATCTTTTTTCCTTGATTGCTCAGAAAGCAGTATTATTATTATCTGATTAAATATAAATTAAATTCAACGGAGAACTTCCTTGAATATTGTAATACAAGTATTACCAATCCGAGATAACTTGTAAAGAGGGAATCGATTTTCCAGACCGAGTTTTCCAGAAGTACAGGAGAGTTTCTCTTTAAATAATTTTGAACAGAGAGTTATACCAATTTAGGAAAACCTTGCGAGGGAGCGGTTGGTTCTCGTTAAAGGGTAAAGGGGAAGGAAGAAAGGACATTCCCTTTAACCTTTTCCCCTTCCCCTTTTCAACTAGCTTTCTTCAACAACAAGGTGAAATAGTACCGCAGCACAAATGAGATTACTCAAGCGTCTTTAAAAGCCGTTGAATTTTGGAGTGCTGCTGCCGTTTTAATGACTCCGGGAAACTTAACTCCATGCGAAATCGCATGGAGGCTGTCGTAGCAAGCGTGGACGATCGCTTTTCTGATTGAACAGGAGCCAACTCTTCAATCGATTCAACCTTAGCTAACAAACTAGCAGGCTGTGGGTCATCTGCCTCCTGTGAGAGTAGTAAACCAATCAGCGGCTGAGTTTGTAGCATCGTCTCCAGGTTGAAAATATTGTTACCCTCTAATTCAACACTTATATCCTGCGTTCCGAGTTCTGTGACTCTCGCCGTATAGGAGTGACCTTCCCAGCCTTCCCAATAAAGTTGAGCAAAGGCATTCACTTGTTTGCGTACCTTCTCACCCGTAGCCGGACGGAATTCGCGGAAGACCCGTTTAATACTGGTCACAATAAACTTAAGTGACTCAATGGGGTTATCCACCTCAGTTCTATTTTGGGAATACCACTCTTTCACGTCAGAGAAGAGTACCAAGGTCAAGTCATCTAACTGAGTGCGGCTGGGTTCGACAAAATCAACAAATAGCCTAGCTTGCAGTTTACTCGTGGCTATAGCGCGAATCACCTTCCCATTCATCAGCGCCCGCGCACCGTAGTCTCCCACCAGTTCCACTTTCACTTCATCGGGGATATTGGGCCATTCATCCAAAAGAATTTGCGTACCGCTTTCACTCACATCAATCGTTTGACCCGTCCACGTTTGACCACCACTATGAATCCGTACCGTCAACTTCCGAGGCAGACGGTGTGCGCGACGGAGTTGGGGTTGCTCGAATGCCACCAGACACGCCGCCAACAGCAGGAACAAGTTGAAGATACACCAGAACGCATTGATTAAAACCGCTTGGGTATCCTCTGGGCTAATAACTAGCCAAAACGGGACAGCAAATAAAGAAGCCGCTGCGATCGCACTAACAATGACAAGATACCGCACCGAATCAAAGTCAAAACTGCGCTTCGTAACAGAAAGCCCTTTATCCGTCACATTAAAGCTGCCGAGTTTCGGGTTAACCAGCGCCATCAGCGTCACAATCCCCGCCTGGAACGACATCGCAAACTCAAAAATCTCATTCCAGAACGAGAAACGAACATTCTTGTAGGGTATGTGATTCGTCTGCATCGACAGAATAATGTGAGGCAAAGCATAGAACAACGTTTCTAAACCCAACCCTCTCACCGAGTTGATGCCAAACAAGAGAAATAGAGGCGGTGCGATCGCATACATCAACCGGGGATAACCATAGAAAAAGTGCGATGTCGCACTGAAGTAACAGAGTCGCTGCGGAATCGTCAGATTCAACTTCGGGTTAATCAACGGGTTTTCAAGTCGCAGAATCTGCGCCATCCCTCGTGCCCAACGGACTTGTTGACCCACATAGGCTGAAAACTTCTCCGGTGCTAATCCCGCCACCATAATCTTGTCGTAGTAGACCGACTCATAACCCAGAGAATGCAGTCGGAACGCCGTGTGACAGTCTTCTGTCACCGTTTCTGTGGCAATTCCCCCAACTTGAAGCGCATACTCTTTGCGAATCACCGCCGCTGAACCACAAAAAAATGCCGCATTCCAGAAATCATTGCCTTTTTGCAGCACCTTATAAAACAGTTCATTACCCACAGGAATTTTGCCACCCGTGAGGAGATTTCGTTCAAACGGGTCTGGGTTATAGAACCAGTGAGGCGTCTGCACAAACGCCACTTTTTGGTTAAAAAAGAAGCCAACCGTATCCATCAGAAAATTTTTGGTCGGCATGTGGTCACAGTCAAGAATCAGCACCAAATCACCATTGGTGCGCGTAAAAGCCGTGTTGATATTTCCGGCTTTCGCGTGGTCGTTATTGTCCCGTGTCAGCATTGTCGCGCCAAGTTCTTCGCACATTTGGCGTAACTCTTCCCGACGCGCTTTATACTTTTCCGCTCGACCATCATCAAGGACATATACTCGTTTTTTCTCGGCGGGATAGTCAATGGCTAAAGCCGCTAACGTCGTCTTGCGGACAATTTCAACATCTTCGTTATAGGTCGGAATATAGATATCGACGTTAAACCACTGGTCTTGGGGATAGAGGGAAAGATCAACTGGTTTACGGTCTTTAATTTTTATTGTTTGAAAGTAGGCAAGAACTAAGGTGCAAATCGCATAAAGTTCTGCCGCCAACAACAAGAAACAGAACGTCCCATTGAGCCAGTCATCGAAGTTCAGTGTGTAATTGAGGCGGTAATACAGATAACGGGCTGTAGAAACCAGACTCAATAAAATCAAAAACAAGTGAAGATACTCACTGATTTTTTTACTGGGCTTTTGCTCCTCCATTTGTAAGGCGAAACGCCCCACCGCAATCAACATGGCAGCGACTACCCCTTGCTGCCAAATCGCTGGACGCGCCGTGATTAGAGGTGTTAATAGCATCAACAGCGACACAATCAGCAGCAGTAGCTGAGTATGCGAGAGCCACTGAAGAACCTTGTCAAACGTATCCGGAATGCGATCGACAAGCCAAGTCGTTAACTGTTCACGATGCGCGGCTGAAATCTCAAAGCGCCTACGACTTTGTTTCTCTCTGACTTTTGAGGATGTACTCGTCATTTGACAAAGGGATTAAGGAATGGAGAGTAAGAAATAGAGAGTAGCGATCGCAAATAGGCGAGGGGATTTCGCGAAACGGGTCTTACTGAATTACCCTGAAAAACCCGTTCCCAGTCGCCCAATTAGCGATCGCTACTTCACCTGACCAGCCACCCGCTTGAGATATAGCTGGACAACACCGTAGAGGATGAGCGTTGCTGCCACAATTGCAGGTCCCAAGAGGAACCAAGTCCCGGAAACGACGCGGAGAATTCGGCGTGGCGCAGGGGTTTTATCGATTTGACGCTTCGGTTCACGCTGCAAAAACTCTAACGTATAGGCATTGGGGTCATAGGCTTCCGGATTGGCGGTGTTGGCACTAATGAGAACGGTGTCTTCCTTGAGTTGGAAGAATAAGGGGTCTTGCTGGAACAAATCTTGCACTTGGTCTAAGCCTTTATCCGTCTGACCCGTCAGCGCTAGCAGCACACGCTCTTTATTCCAAGGCGAAATCATTTGCTTGATTACACCGTCATTATCGGGTGAGGTTTGAACCGCACTTTGGTTGCGCTGACGTGTAGAGCCATCCTTCAGGTTAAAACCCCCGGAAGTGAACACTTCTGGAAAGGGAAATTTCTTTTGCGTGCCAATCCCCACAAGATGCTGGGTTTCTTTCAGTTTGACTGGCAACGCATCGGCGGTGTAAACGCCGAACTGAACAGACTGAGCCTTAGTGAGCCGTCCGAGTCTTTCCCCAAACTCCAGTAAAGCCCTCAACTCACTCACCGAGGGCGATTTTGGCACAACAATCGCTGTCGTCGATAAATCCTGGGGCGCGGCAAAGGGAAAACCTGTCTGTAACAGCTTCAGGTTTGGCAAATCAACGGTATTGGTTCGCTTGAGGTCAAAACTTGTATCCGAGTGCAAAGTACCCCAGAGTTGTTGGTCGGTCACCCGGCTACAGGAACGACGCTCCCGCGCATCGAGGCGAAAATCGACCTGAATTTTTGAGGTGGGTTTGATTAAGTTTTCCGGGAGGGCTATTTTTAGGGACTCTCGCGTACCGCCATTAATCGAAGAGAGGCGCTTACCAACCAGTGCCACGCCATCCAGCTTTACTTCTACTAGGGAGGTTTTGGGGTTGATTTGGGGACCATAGCTGTAAACCAGATTCATGGTGTTCCCCGACACAAAGCGATCGTCTGGTAAGGCTTTGAAGTCGATTTCAATGGGTGGTGAATCCGCCCCTCGAACTGTTACATCCTCAAATAGTTTGCCACTAGGGGCATTGAGGTTAGCGAGTTCAAACGAGTCAGTACGGGGTAAATACCCAGACCAGTCGCGAGGATTGGGGGACGGCACAGGGGAGAGCTTATCCACAAGGATGAGTTGACCTGTAGCAATCTGCTCGTCTTTGGGCTGCACCAGAAACTGTACAGCTTTGGCGACAGCCGCAGGACTATTGCCTGTTGCGACCAGCACAGGGGCTTTATTGTCTGAGGTGGTTGTCAACATCAACACCCCAACATCTGGCGCTAAAACCTTCTGCTTGCTATCCAGGAATTTGTTGTCTTTCTGGGTGAGCGGGAGTTCCAGCGATTTCAGGGCGGGTTGCTGTTCTGGGGTTCCGACAATCACCAACCGCTCACTCAACGCTACATCATCAATGGATTTGATGATGCGGGTATCGAGGCGACGAAAGTCGGCTAAGCGTCCTAAGGTGGCTTGGAAGCGAGTCGTTGAGGTTAGCCAAGCTTCATCAACTTTGGTGGGTAGCAGGTGAGCGACTTGATTGGGGTATAGGCTGAGTTCGTCAAAGATGGGATAGGGAAAACGACTGAAGTCGAGCGCGATGGGTTGAGGCGTGTAGTCAAAGGTGATTTTGGAATCGGGGAGTATCTCTGTCCACAGCGACGGGTCGTAGGGGTCTTGGGTACAGGTGGGGGAGTTGTTTTGGAGTGCCCCTAAGGTGAGTTCGTTATAGTTCTGAAGTTGCGCGAGTGGCACGTCGTAGACGGCAGTACCGATTTCCCCTTCTTTGCGGTTGAGGGGAATAGTGCCAACACTCGCACCGTTAATTAGTACGGTGAGGTTTGAGCGTGTGGCGTAAAGCGCTGGCGAATGCCGATAGCGGATTTGGGTTTTGACGGTTTTTAGCTTCCAGTCGCGGGGACGGGTAAACCCTAGACGGGCTTCGTCATAGATTCCTTTTAGGCTAAAGCGGGTGCCAACCACGGGAGCGCGGTTGAATTCTAGAACGTAGGGGTCGCCTGTGGGCAGGGCAGCCACTTCAGGTGCTTTGTTAGCGGGGTTGGGCAGACCCGAATCATTGCGACCGCGTTCTTTGCGCTCTTCTGTATTGCTTTCGCGGAGTGTCTCTGTTGCAGGGGAGGCGGACGTGTCACTCTGGGCAAATACGCGAGTAGCTGTCAATCCGAACGGGACAGCGCAGCCGAGTAATAACAGTAAGACTAGAGAGTATCGTAGGAAGCGAGGTCGGCGGGGTAAAGGGCGACCATCACGTCGGCGTGACCCTCGATTAAAAACGGGTAGATGGGCAAATGCCTTATGAATAAAGGGTTTCATCAGGAGGAGTTATGAAGTCGGGTTACGGATGCAGCCCCTGATGCCCATCCCAGTTGAGGGAATTGGCAGTGTTAAAGAAATCCCAATAGTTCTGTCAAAAGTCTGGCACAAGGCATTGACGATGTCATGGATGCCTCTTACTTGATACAACGGCGAGATGACTTAATCCGGAGAGAGCTTACTCGTTGAAAGTCCTCTGACTCCTCTTGCTCCATGGTAGTTATATTGCGCCAATCATGTTATTGCAGTGGCGAATCGCGTCAAATAAGCCTTGAGTAGACCACTGGAGGCGGTGTTGGTGCCGTTCTTCTTCTTTTGCTGCCCAGTTGTCTTCTAGACAGACTTTGAACCAGCCTTCGGGTTTACGGACTCCGTCGCGGTTGAATAGGAAGTAGAGAATGGCTTTGAGTACTTCTTGTAAGGAAAAACTACGCAGAAATTTGGCGTCTTTGGGTTCGTAGTAAATTCCGGCTTTTTTGCAAGCGTCTAATTTTTGGGTAAAGTCGTCGGTTTCGCTATCTTCTAAAACTGTTGTTGTTGTTATAGCCTCGTCAACGGGTGATTCTGGGTTTGAGGGGTCTAAATCAGGAATTTGCGGTGCTAAAGCCGATTTTTTTTTCGTAGGGCGAGAAATGGGGAAGAGCAGTAAGTTGATGGATTTGAGTGTCCAGCGCCAGACGTAGGCGGTGTAGCTTTTGGGGTGGATGAGTACGCCTGCATCTCTTAGTTGTTTGGCGGCACTTTTTACGGTTTTGGGGTCATGGGGAAATCCGCGTGTTTTTTTGACCCATTTGTTGAAGTCGCGAAGGTCGATGATTTCGCTGCTTCCTTCGGGGATTTCGTCGAGTAGCCATTGCCAAAGTTCTCTGGCGGTGGGGGTGAGTCGGTTCTGTACGCTGAATGTTGTGTGTTTTTTCGTCCAGATGGTCATGGTTTCTCCTTGATGGGTTGAAGAGACCTAACCCCCCAGCCCCCTTCCCTCGCAGGGAAGGGGGAGCAAGAAATTCTTGGTGCTTAGGGGAATCTTGCTCCCCTCTCCGCATCGGGGAGGGGCTGGGGGAGGGGTCTTGGAAAGGATTTGCCCTCAAATGACTATGCCCCTACGGGAGGCAGGGGTAAGTGTAGGGGTGTATTAGGCGGCTGTTGTCAGGTCGCGGATGTTTGATTCTTCGACGTAGAGGGTTTGCTCTTCTCGATACCAAGGGTCGTCTGGGTCAAGTTTGATGATGTAACTCCAGCCTGCTTTGATGCCTTGCCATCGCACTTGGTAACTGTCGGGTTTGGTGTATTCAAGTCCGACTATTTCACCTGTCTGGATGCGTGTGGTGTTGCAGATGACGGTGGTTGTCTGGACTTGGGTAGCTAGGTGAAATTTGGGTAAGCTCCAATCGGCTGGAATGCTTACGCACTGGCGGTTTTGGCGATTTTCTGACACTATAAAATGGCTCCTTTCATGGGGTAAACATGGGAGGGGAAGTCGTCCTGGGCGGGTGTTCGTAGCACCTAGCCGGGGCGCGTTTTTTTATTTAGTTACGGAAGATAATAACCCGATTTGGGGAAAAGTGCGATCGGGACATTACCTGAAAGCTTGTCCGATTCTCAGTCGAATGCTAATTACGTCCCTTTCTCTGGAGCTTTGTCAAACTGTAACTACAAAACGAATACAAGGTTAGGTAAGTAGTCGTGATTCGGGTATGCAGCGTCCGTTAGAAGGGCATATCCTCAAGGTCTTTTCGGGTTGGTAGAGGTTCGTCCCCAGGGTCGAGACGCAGCTCATTGTTTTCGTCTGACACCGGAATATCTAGGTTCGGTTGAAGTTTGTACAAGAGGTCAGGAGCTAGCTTGTAAACGTCTGTGCGACCTATGCGCTGCTTCTTCTCAATAAAACCTCTTTTTTCGAGAGATTTAAGAGTGGACTGAGCTTTGCGGACGCTCATCTTGCATAGATCGGCTGTGGTCGCGAGGCTAGCGAAACATGAGCCGCGACGGGCAATGTGACCTAGCAGACGGAACTCGTAGACATCCAACCCCACTTGGTCTAGGGCTGAGTGAACAAATATCGCTTTTTTGGGATGTTTTTTTCCAGTTTTTCCAGCTTCCATTTGCATCGGGTGCAGGGGTGGGATTAGCATCTCCTGCATGGGGGTAGGCAGGACGTGCCTATTTATATTATGTATAACCTTTAGTTTTAATCTTTAGTGATTTAGGATAACCTTCTGTATAAAATTTCGTCGGCAGGTCGTGCGTGGCTTCTCAATTGGCTTGCAGGGGTGCTACCTTTGAAAGAACCAGACAGCAGATATGAAAAAACGCCGCTTGGACTGGCATTCCAAACAGCGCTATTTTTCGGTCTAAGTCGGTTTTCCTGGCGGTTTGACCCACTAAGCTTCAAGCCGCCAACACGTCAACTTAGAAATGGATAAATTTTATGTTCCAACATCTTAGCTCGGACAGCTCTCAATCTCCAAACATCGCGACCCTGTTAGACAAACTGGCTAGTCAGCCGAACGGACTGGAAAACGGTCTGAAGCTGGCAATGCTGTTGACACCTAAGCCTGACCCACAAACTACACCGGATGTAGCAAACCGTACTCGCTTGATTGCGATCGCAATGCAGATGGTCAGAAAGGAGGGCATTGAGAACCCGCCTTACTTCAAGGGCATGAGTGACGATGCTATTCGTGAGTTCATTGCTCAGTATTCACCTGAGTTAGTACTCCACTGACATTGATGGTTGAGTTAGCCGAAGGGTGGGCTATTGCTCACCCTTCGGCGCTGCCCGATGAACAAGAGAACGAATGAAAAGCAGATGAAAGGTAGGAGGAAGGAAGTGAGGAATGACTGAGACTAGAGACAACAGCGAAAAACCTACCTCTCGGCACGCCGTAACCGAACGTAGAAAGTGCTACGAGATGGAGCAAAAAAACGGCTGGACATTGTTGCGAATAGAGCCAACGAGAGACAAAACACTAAAATACAATTGCGTGTTTGAAGGCGAAACTGAATTCCCCAAATACATGGAGGATTGACCAATGGGCAGAAAATACATCATCTTTCGTGCAGACTGGAGTGAGGAGCAGGGAGCCGAAAACAGGATACTAGCCCACACTGGCGCAATCACTGACATTCTTGCCGAACACTTCGACTCCTCCAACTCTTCCTTACCGGAACCGGGTTACAGACTGAGGGAGTACCACAGGATTGAACAGTTTGTTGACTCTAGCTTTCCTGGTGCCAGCACTCACAGTAGAGTTGGCGATTGGGAAGTGGTCAGAGTTGAGAAGTACGCCACACAACAGCCTGCTGATTTTGACGCCATTGTTATCTGCTACTGCCGATACTCTCCCGTAAGTACACCACTGGAACCCTTACCGGGAATTCAGCTTTCTCAAGAACGACAGGAAGTTGAAGCTTAACTTAGCCTTATCTGTAGACAAATCTCCAGTTAACGCTCGACGCTTTTTGTCATCAAAAGCCATCAAAGCTTTGCTAGAAGTTGTTTATACGCCCGCCATTTTTGAAACGGCTAAAATTTGGTTGTCCGGCTAGAGATTGACCTCAAGCCGCTTTCCAATGAGCTACGTGATGAAAGGCGATCGCATCTTCAATTAAAGGTTTCACTAGGCTAGAACCGCCGACAAAATCCCCAAAATCTTCGGTGCATCCTTAATCGTGTACTCGTCCAAATCAATAGACAAAGACTTGCCAGAGAGCTTAAGGAATTTCCAGGCACTGCCAGTGGTTACAGTTCCCAATAACTCAGGAATGATCAATCCTTTGCGCTCATTAAAGATTTGTGCCGCTACCAACGTTGCGACACACTGCCCTAGCCCATTATTGATATCTTCCTTCTTGGCTTCAACTATTGTGACGACTGGCGCTTTGACAAATAGCTGCTCTGGATCTCGGCTAACTAGAAAATCCACATAACCCGCCAAGCCCTGACTTGGGTCAACATTAAATTCCACTCCAGAAAACAATCCATAACCCGTAAGCTTCTTAAGTTCGACCAAAACTGGAGCAATTATCAGTTCTGACCTAGCTTTTTCCGAGTTTATGGCTAGAGCTAAAGAGATGTTGTAATTTAGTGTTTCCTGTAAGTAATCACTGATTGGAGTCGATGGTAAACCAGCAAATATCCCCACTCCTTCTGTGATACTCAAGTTAAATAGCTCTTGGACTTCTGAGAGGGAGAATTGACTATAGGACATCAGGAAAATTCTTACTAGTTATTTTAATAATGATTTAGAAGAAGAATTAGTTGGCTATAGGCTGGGCATTGCCCACCCTACTCATCTTGGCACTTGCCGACGACCAAGAGAACTAATGAGATGCGATCGCTATGACTCAAGCCATACCCAAACAAGTAACCTTTGATGAATTCATTACCTCGTATCCAGAAAATTCGGAATACCGCTACGAACTGCACGAAGGGGTAATTGTCGAAATGCCCAAGCCTAAAGGCAAACACTCAGAGGTTGCTGGATTCCTTAATATCGAACTTGGTATCGTATGCCGCGAGGCTCAATTACCCTACTTTATTCCCAGAGAATGTATCGTCAGGTCAGATGATGGCGAGTCTGGGTACGAACCCGATGTCATCGTACTGGATAGAGATGCCGTCTCTTCAGAGCCACGATGGGAAGGAGAATCCATCATTACGATGGGGCGATCGATTCGGTTGGTGGTAGAAGTTGTTTCAACCAACTGGCAGGATGATTACCTAACTAAGTTGCGAGACTACGAAGCATTAGGCATTCATGAATATTGGATTGTGGACTATTTAGGACTGGGCGGACGGCTCCATATTGGCTACCCGAAGCGTCCGACATTGAGTGTCTATCAGTTGGTAGAGGCTGAGTATGAGGTTCAACGTTTCAGAGAAGGCGATCGCATTAAATCACCTACGTTTGCCCAGTTGAACTTGACAAGCGAACAGGTTTTCCGAGCCGAGAGGTGAACAACGTGATCGCTATGTGACTCAATCCATACCCAAACAAGTCATAGAGGAAAGAGAATGACTACCTAAGTCACTCGTATTCAGGATACTGGCGCAAGGAAAGACCTTATGCCAATAGAATTCTCCCCAAATATTTAAGTAGATTTACGGAGAAAACCTACGCCACTTAGCCTACACATATCGAACCAGAATAGGACAAACTAAATAAAGAAAATGTTGTAGCGTAGACTACTAAATAAAAAATTATGCTGTTATCCATCGCTCTCCCGCTCCCAACCAAAACTGACTTTCATTCGGTCGCGGCAGAAAATTTTTACCAAAAATTACAAAGCCTTTCAAACACAATAATCTCTCTCCAGTACAAGCCTGATAAGTTTCTAACTTTCAAAGTTCAAGAAGCAAGTTTTGGATCTATCGTGCGCGAGGGAAATAAAACTATTGCCATTCAATGTCAAATTCGTGGGACTACCTACACCTTTACCCACGAACATTTAGATCAGATGAGCAAGCGCGAACTTAATGACCTGCTTAACCAATTAGAGATTGACAGCCTCTAGGTTTTCTAAAGTAAATATTTACTTCTATAGCTGTCGCCACAAATGTTAGGACATTAGCAAGAGCTTGCGTTCCTGAGCTAGAGCCGATTTGACCCAAAGCTGATTGCTATATCTAGTTTTTCTCTTCTAAGCTATAAAAATTGTTATTCCGACACTCAATAATCCGAGTTAAAGCAAAAGCCACTGAGAACAGCTCTCGGTGGCTTTTGCGTCTCAGACGACAAACGAAATTTTACTTAACAACAGCAAGCCACCCATTGCGTAGGGCTTCGTAAACCTGATTAATTAAATGTTCTTGTTGATAACTCAGAGAACCCTTGAAGCACAGTGATATTAACCAACGCTGCTCTTTAGGGGTAATTTTTCGAGACGTGAGAATTTGCTCAAGAGTCGGCTCGATGGGAGATGGTGAAAGAGAGGCTTGGGCTAGCATCATGCTGTCTTGAAAATCAATACTTTTACTATCGGGGATTACTGGGTTTTGCTAAGTGACTTCGCAACCGTTGGGATGCGATAGCGAAGCGCTGCTGCGAAGCGCAGATCGCTATCTGTCTAGATCAGTAATGCAAGTCACAAAAGCGCTTTATTAATGAAAAAAATTGTACATCCTCATAAAGCCACAAAATCGGAACGAAGAAGGCACGATTTCGGTCGTTTCTAAAAAAATCCGTTCGCCCAACCTCCCTTGAGAAGCGGGTTAAGGTCGTTTTCTGTTCCCCCTAAAACCGAGAGAACGTCACATCAGTGGTTAATTTCGCTTTTATATTTCCTTTATGAATGCCGCTTAATGTCTCTTAACAAAGGAGATTAGGAGATAGGGGAAGGGGAAAAGGGCAAGGGAAAATAAACCCGACTTTTCCCCTTTCACCTGGCTTTAGTACCGTTCCCAGTAAGGCTGGAAACCTCGCCGTTTCAGGATATCCACTTCCAATCTCTCAATGCGGTTAACCAACTCTGGGTTAGTTGATTGCTCCTGTTGCAGTTGTCTGAACCGTTCAAGCGCGATGAAAGGCTGGTCTTGAGCAACCTCCAGTTCCGCCAAAGCACGGCGTACCACTAAATCATTGGGCTTCAGTTCGAGTACCCGCTGATAAAGCTCATTGGCAGCCGCAAATTGCTTTTGTTGAAAACGCACGCCAGCAAGCGCCGTGAGCGCATCGGTGTTATCCGGCTGCCGTGCCAAGATAGCTTCATAAGCAAGGGTAGCAAGTTCAAAATCCTCCAGCGCTTGCGCTAATTCTCCCTGGACGAAGTACGCGCCGATGTTGTCAGGGTTGCGGTTAATCAACTCTTGCACCTGGGCTTTCGCCAGTTCGGGGTCACGGGTAGCGAGTACCTGAAGCCGTCGCAGTTGTACTGGAATGTTCTCTGGGTCAATAGCTAAGAGAGCCTCATACAGCGCCTCTCGCTCAGCCGAGGGAGGCAGAGTTCCCACGAGATTGTACAACTCTTGGGGTGTATTCGTTGCAGGTTGGGTAGCTAGCCAACGGTCGAGAACTGCTTCTGCTTCTGCCTGAGAAATGCGTTGAGCTTGGTAAGCAATCGTGGCACGTCCCAAGGTAGCGACTAAATCATCAGGATTACGACGAATTAGTTCATCGTAAAGTGCGATCGCATCATCTGCACGACCCTGCGCCAGTCGAATTCCCGCTAACCCTCGTAGGGCGCTATTAAGCAGCGTATCGCTGGGGTTGCCATTAATTAAGGACTCATACCTAGAAGCACTTGCCTCTAAATTCCCCTGGCGACGGTCAATCTCCGCCAGCAATAGCTCGGTTGTTAAATCAGAAGCGCCAATGGACGTAGCACTGTAAGCCGCCAAAGCTTGCTTTGCCGCTTCAAGCTCATTACGTTCTAAGAGGATTTGAGCAACGCGGAAATTCAAGAACGGCACATCGACGCCAGCGTCGAGCAAACTCTGGTAAACGGGTAGCAGTGCGGGGTCAGGTGGGTCGAGGGGTAGTATAGCAAGAGCAAGCGATCGCAATTGAGCCGAATCACTCGGTAGCGGTTGCACAGCAGCAAGGAAACGTTGCTGGAATTCAGCTTGGGATATACGCCCCAGTTGATTTTCCAACACCAGTTGCTTCACCAACAAGCTCTGGTCATTCGGCTGCACAGCAGTTAGCTGTTGATACAACGAAAGCGCTGCCGCACGTTCCGAAGGCAACTCACTTAAGACATCCGCTACTTCTCTGACTAAAGACTGTGGAGGTTGGGACGTTGAAGCGAGAACCTGACGGTACAGCGCCGCGCCTTCCTGATACAGTTGTGTGTTGCTCTCACGCCGACCAATCGTTGTCAGCGCCCGCGCTAAGGGTAAAGCGGCTTCCGGTCTACCTCTTAAAGGCTCTAGGACAGCCAAGGCTTGGGAGAGTTGTTGATTCGCTTGATACGCTTGGGCAAGTGAGGAGCGAATCTCAATTTCTGCGGCATCAAGTTTCTTGGACTGCCGAAGCTGATTCTCTAGGATTTGGATTGCCTGAGAGACATTACCCGTTTCTCGAAGTGCTTGGGCATAAGCCGTCAGCGCGTTGTTGGGAATCGCTTTTCCTGTCCCTTGGTAACGATTAAACAGAGCCAATCCTTGCTCATAATCGCCACTGTAGGTATAAATTTGGGCAGCACCAAGGATAGTATCGGGTGAAGGATTCCCTTGGAGGACGATTTGATAATCCGCTAACGACTCGGCATAACGCCCTTGGTAACCCAACAATAAAGCACGTTGGGCGCGGGACTGGTTGTCGTTTGGATTCTGGTTTAACAACGTCGTGAGTGCTTCAATCCCCCTCGCTTGCCATTCTGGGCGATAGCCACCCAACACACCTACCGCCTGGAGGGCAGGTGTATTATTGGGGTCTTGTTCTAGCACTCGCTGATAAGCTGTCCAAGCTTCAGCGTCTTGACCCGCTTTTTGATAGGCTTGGGCGAGACCCAACTTTGCCTCTAAGGAGTTGGGAGAACTACGCAGGGCTTGTTGAAAAGCTCTAATCGCATCATTCACCAGTCCTCGTTGGAGCAGTGATTGTGCCTGACGGACTGCGGCTGGAACGCTTTGTGCCTGCGCCGCCGGGACGACTAAATCAATCGGTACAACAGTAAGTCCCCCAGCTAAGCCGAGAAAGAGGCAAGCTAAACTTACCACTCGCCGGAAATTTCTGCTACCCAGTCGAGTTGAGGCGGGAGGTGTTAGCCGTGCGGCTTGAAGAACAAAGCGAGAAACGAGGATGGAATTTTTCCTCTTGCTTCTAGCAAGAAGTCCCTCGTCTGCCAAAGGCTTGCATCTATTCATCGAAATAGCCTCCCAAGAAGATCAAAATCAGCTCTTACCCGGAACCCCGCGACGAAATCAGAGAACTCGTCTCGTGCTTGCAGCGTCGCACCTGCCCGGAAATTCGGGGAAATCCGAGCATCATAGAACAACTCCCAGACATCGGGTACTTTGTCGTCATTGTCACGGCGCAGTTCATCGTTGGATAAATTGCGTCCGTAACCAAAGCCGAGTCGGTCATCGGGCATAAATAGGTCTAAGAAGTTCAGTCCCACGCTGTAGGTATCAGCGCCCTCGTCCAGTTCCGTATTTTCGTAGTGACCGTAACGCGCAAATAGCCCCATGTTGATTTGCGGGATAAAATATTCCGCATTCAGTCCATAGGCATTTTCGCGATCGCCAGACTCAGGGCCAAATACACCATTGCCTCGGTCAATTCCAAAAATTTCCTGGAAACCATCTCGTCCCGCATCGCGATCTGAGGCGAATGTACCCCGGATAATTGCATTGCCAACCCGGAAACCGAGTTCACCCGCAAACGCATCAATAGCAAAACCGCTCAGGTTCCGGGACGAAGAAAAAGCAGCAACTTTCGCCTCAAGATTATCCGTGATATTCCAGTTCAACAGCGCTGCCGGACGAGACCCAATTCCCGCCGCCGCGAGGGCAGGATTCGTCTGAAACACCGGGTTAAAGAAATGGGTTCCAACATCTTTGGCGAAGCTATTGCGGTCAAAATAAGATGTCAAATCCACTTGACCTACGGTTAAGCGGAGATTGGGAAGACTAGGAAGTGAGCCAGTGAAATACAGCTCATTGATACTTAATGACCCAACTTGCGAATCGGAAAAGTCATCTCCAGCGGTTAAATCAACAGTGCCACCAACTAGCGCATTCGTCGAAAACGGATAAATTCCCGTCACCCGCGCCCGTGCAGATGAGCCATCTTGATTCACAAAAAGCCCTTGTAGTCGCAGTGTGGGAGCCAAGGGGTCAGTTTCCGAGGTGGGACTCTCTCGGAGTGTGGGTGACTCTTGTTCGTCGTCTACAGCCGTTTGCGCTTGCAAGTTCCCCCCAAGTAGAGACGCGCCACCTGTCCCTCTATATACGGTGGAGTCACTAGCTGTCGGTGAAGGTGTAGTCGCTAACTTAACCGTAGGAGATTCTTCTTCTGTAGCTACTTGTTGTTGAGAATCGCCTTCAACCGAGTTCAGCGTTGGTTCGCTACTCGTTTGCAAGGGTGCATCGGCTAACTCAACTGCCGGAGATTCCTCTGTTGCAGCCACTTGTTCTGAGGAATTACCCTCAACTGAGTTCTGCGTTGAATCACCAGTCATGGGAGAGGCGGTACTCGCTACCTCAACTGTAGAGGAGGCTTCTGTTACAGCCACTTGCGCTTGAAAATCGCCCTCAACTGAGTTCTGCGTTGGTAAAACAACAGGCGGCGAAGGGACATCAGCGGGTTGAACAGGGTTTAGCTTATCTGGTGCCGGAACTGAGAAGTGAAAGTTACCGTTGTCTACCGTTTCAGCCGATACAAAGGATAAGGAGTTTGCGATCGCCCTTGGCGGGCGCGCTAGCGCTATCGGTGTAGTGTTAACAACTGCCCTAGCGCTGGGTTGCGGTTGAGCGGGTACGTGGGGAGCAAAATTAAATTCTCCAGCCGCGTCAGCCTTTGGAGTCAATGCCACTGAGGCATCGGAAACATTAAGGTTCAGCCTATCGAATTTGTCAGCATTGTCTGTGACGTTGCTAGATGGCTCTTTAATGTCAGCTTGAGCGGGTTTGGTGTCCAGGATTGCAGCAACGGAAAAGATTGATAGCCCTCCGGCTGAAATGGTTCCCAAGGATAATAGGTAACTTAGCCAAATAGAATGCCGTATGGCATTTGTTATTGGCTTATCAGTATCACTAGCTTTTCGATTTATGTCTCTCATGAGCACCGCAGTTGCCGATAGGCGTAATTGAGCAGCAAAACTGTCGATAGTTTTATTTTTCAAGGCGGTAAAAGAGCCTCCGGATTTTTTTCGCAATTGTTGCTAATTAACCAGGATTTGATAATCCAGTTAAAAAAACAAAAAATTTTTCTTGCTTAGCTACAAGGGATAACCAAAGAAAAATTCATAATATTCAGCCTAGAATTAGGCAAAATAACGTTTATTTACCTAGCCATTTATCTAGCTTCAACTTATTCAATGCAGTCTTGTGCAAAAGAGATTTACAACAATAGATAAAGTGGCATTTAAAAGCAGAAGTCATTAAGCCAAATAGCTTCAACTGCTCTAAAATTACCTCGTATTGCAATCCCTAAAAATCCGTTAATTTCTGCAAGTATCTTGAAAAGTACACCCCGCAGAAACACCCTCTATCCCACTATGTTACCAAGTTAGCTGTTAACCAATGGCAAATAATCTGCCACTCTTTAAACAGAACTACCTTAGTAATTTATTTGCAATTAAGCTATGAATTTTAGTCAAACTCATAGAATTAATCAAGTAACTTTTACTGACTACTAGACGTTTTTTGCTACTAGCTTGTTCCGGCAAAAGAAACTACAAATTCTAGTAAAATTTTTGCTACCTCTTACTTTTTAACTCAATTATTTAAAGAGTTAATGAAAAAACATTGGAGAAGTATAAAGAAACAATAAAGTTTAACGAATTTACAATAATCATGCTGATTCCTGAATAGCTCAGAAGAAGAATAGCAAAAGGGAAACCCTAGAAAGGCAAGGCAGAAGCCGTTTTACACAAGAGGAGAGATAAGTAGAGCGAGTTATATCGAAGACATTTAGACCTCAGGTTGTATTTTTACTCCCCACGTCAGACTAGGAAAACTTCAATCTAGCAATTGAGGAGAGATTTTTCTTGTTGTATTACACATCAAGAGCTAACTGACACAACGCGATCGCGCCAAAAATCAGAACTTCTTTCAATCGATAAATTACTGATTCTGTCGGTTACGTCCAACAGATGTATTACATCAACTCACCGAAGATTGACCTCATATTTCTACTATCGCATTATAGATACAGGAGCTTCTTTTGTAGTTTTTATCTACCCAATTTGTCACTCAAGTTGTCAATCCATTTAACGGTCTTCCATGATTATTTTGTCTTGCCATCTTTTTCTCAAGAAAGTCTTCTCTCTACCCGCTTGGTTTCTGGGTCGAGGGTTAGTGAGCTTCGTCCTCCTGTTAATGTTGAGTACGGGATGCTCTCAAGTTGGCTTAAAAGCACCACAATTCCCGGTTCTTTTACCCAACTTCTTAACTGACGCAAATTTTCAAATCCGTGTGACACCATCAAGTCGTTCAGGAGTCTACACCGTAGCAGGAAGCACCAATTTGCCAGACGAGAGTCGCCTTACAGTCGCAGCAATTCGCTATTTGCGCTCCTCAGAGTCGCTCTCTGCAAGCCTCAACCAAAATCCGACCTATTCAATTCTGGCTTATCAAGATGCCGAGGTAAAGGACGGGAAATGGCAGGCAACTCTAAACATTTGGAAAGTCGCACCCGATGGTCAGTTTAAAGAAGCATGGCAACTGGAGCAAGCCAAACTGGGACTCTCACTCGACCCAGAGCCTGACGTAACATTCCTTGCTACCCTCGCACCGACGGATTCTTTGTCAGAACTAGAGCCACTGCTAGAGAAGAAAGGTATAAAGCTTGTCAGCAACATTGTCCGCAACACATCTGATGGTGAGCGGTATGTCCAAGCTAGCCAAGTTTTACCCATTGCCTTACCAACAGGTCAAACCACACTTCCCGCACCAAAAGAGGAAGTGAATGGTGGCTGGGGTCCTCGATACCTGCTTCTACCAGAACCAGAGAATACCAAAAAACTCGAAAACCCAAAAGAGCGCCGAACGGATGCACCACTTTCACCTGCCGAGTTTTTGCAGTGAAAAGCGATCGCACATTTGATTAGCACTATCAACCGACAGGGAAAAGGAGAAAAGACTCCTTTTCCCTTCTTGTAGGAACTCCCCTCATTAGTTTGATGGCTGCACAGGGTTGTCTTGACCTTGTGTGATTTGTGCGTTTGGTCCCGTTAAAATATTAGATTCATTCTTGGTTGACTGAGCAAGCCCGGCTGCACCTGCAATCGCTGTTCCCGCCAGCCCAATTCCGGCTGACCATTTAGCATCATTATCTTTAGTGTCAGGTACAAACAAAACAGCAACACCAATTACTCCACCAATAGTCGCTATGAATAGAGGAGTCAAAGCCCGAATTATCTCAGCGTTCATCTTTCTCGTGTAACCGTTAATTCTTACAAAAACTCAGCTTTTCTCACGTTCGCTGTAATAATTTATCTCCCAGCTTCTGAAAACTTACGCAAACAGTTGAGGTTGGTGAGAGTGCGTTCCTGGGAGGTTAAGAGCGTGTGATAAATTTAACTACCGCCGAATTTTAACGAATTTCAGGAGCCGTTTCCAGAAAGTACCCTTATAGGTACCCTAGGCTTGTGCCACGGCTTACCCTTCTGAGATAGGTTGCTTAGTACTCCGTTGTGCCATAAGGGCTTGAACCATCCGGCATCACTGCCATACGCAAGTCAGCTCCCTTTAGGTTGGTATCGCGCATGGTCGCTTTGTAGAGATTGGCGTAACGCAAGTTAGCATTACTGAAGTTGGTACCTGTGAGATTGGCTTCTGTTAGGTGTGCGCCGTATAAACTTGCGTTACTTAGGTTAGCTTTTTCGATCTTTGCTCCCGTCAAGTCAGCATCTCGAAGTTCACTACGGTGGAGAGTCGCTGTACTTAAATCGGCATTAATCAAGGAGGTATTCAAGAGAGTCGCCTCACTGAGGTCAGCACCTTTTAAGTCACTGCCTTGAAAATCAGCACCATCTAAGTCGGTATGAGTCAGGTTTGTCTTATTGAGACGAGCACCGCCCATTTTGGCATCTTTCAATTTAGTACCCTTGAGATTAGCGCCGGAGAGGTCACTGTTTCTAAAGTCAGCGCCGCTCAAGTCAGTACCACTCAAATCAACATCCCGAAGGTCACATCCGGTGCATCTCTTCGTTTTTAGAATCTGTTTTGTGTCTACTCGCTTGGCTTTTAGGGGTTGAATCGCTTTTTGAAACTTTTGCAGTGGCGTAGCGACTAGGGGTTGAGTAATGTTTTCAGCGACTGATAGACGGATAGCAAGCGGCAGTGCGGCAGCAGCGAAAAGCATTGCAACAATTAGGAAGATTTTCAAGTTCATACGCTTTAAGTCTGCTACGGTTTGAGTTATGACAGTCCCTTCATTTACATAGATCAGACAATCACTCACGCATACAGGACTCAGAGCTTAAAGTTTCAGTTAAGTTAAAAGGCGATCGCATAAGCGCTGCTGCCGAGGTAGATCGTATTCAAACCAATACAGATTCTTTAACCAGACAGGCTAATTTTTCACTTGGGTTTGCCGAGGGAGTAAAACGATGAAGATTGTCAAAAATTACCGGAGCAATGCGAGTCAAAGAAGTTCTGAGATACATGTGTACTCGTAAATCTGAAGGGATGAGGCACAAGGAACACTTCGTTGAACAGGCTGGTCTCTAAAGGCTAGACTCTTTAAAAAGCGATTAATTTAATAAGTCAGTCAAATGCACTTCGCGCTTAGAAAGACCTATTGAGAAAGGCTTTCAATTCCCACAACAGCAAGAATCATTGAGAGTGAATCCGCATCGAGTGCGGAATATGAGAGACAAGTGCAGGTTTTTGGTCACTTCAGGGGGTGCGCTACTCCAGTTTGTTCACTTACGCACCAGTTACCACGCTTCATGACTTGGAGCCGTTGAATATGTCTAGTTACTCCCTTAGCAATGTTTTACTACCCGCTGTATTTGTCTCTAGTGCCGTCTTTTCAACATTGACTGTGCCGTTTGCTTTAATCAAATCAGAACCCGTTCTTGTTGAAATCCCACCCATTTATAGCGGTGAAATTCAACCCATTTTTGATGGCGAACATAAAGATGTGGCGATTCCCTATGTTGGATTTGCGATTGTCGTCAGTGTTGGCGCAGGGATAGCTTGTGTTGAAGTTCATCGGAGATGGCACGCCGCCCGTGCTTCAGAAGAGGAAGAAGAGTCCCGGCAAAGTGTCCAGCAAACCGCTTTAGGACAGGACATGAGCCAAGAAGCACTCGACCGGCCAGAATACCGACCAGAAGTTTCAGCGATCGAATTTTCCTTGAAAGATGAAGACTTCAATCATCAAACTCTAACAACTCCTAATGCCACAACCGAAGCGGTTGACATCGCTATTGAAGAGTCTGAACACGCTTTTGATGCAACTCATCTCGGTTTTCCGCCACTGACTTTTCCAGAAATCAGCCAAGTGATCACCTCTGACACTCCAAAAATTGCGATCGCCACGCTCTCCGATAAACTGAACTTGTCCCAAACGCCTCAGGAAACTCAGTCAGTTCAGCAGGACAAAGAGCAAGTCGGCTCTTTTTCCAGCGTCCAAGCGCAGGACTTAGCCTTGAGTAAAGTCTTGGAATCACGAACTCTGTACCAAACCTGTCGAATTAAAGTACCCCATTTAGAACGCCGCTTATTTGCCATTCTCGTTGAGGGTCAATACTACAGCTTTTCCCGTGCTGAGGAAACAAAAGAACATGTTTTAGAAATCATGGCGAGGTTAGGAGACAAACTTGAAAAAACCGTGATTACAAAAAACGAAAAAGGTTATGTAATCTGGGATTTAGAGTCTGAAGTGTCTTCAACAATTAGCTAATGCACACAGAGCGCTAACTTCCACAACTTGAGGGGGAAGTTGCTGGTTGTTAAGCGGCTGTGCATCTAATTTGCATAATCTGGGCGGGCTTTTCGGTTCATCCCACAAGAATTATATTGATCATCAACTTGCAAGTTAAAGTAGATAATTTTGGAGGAGAGCAACCAATCGCTCTTTAGGCGCCAAAGCAATATAAGCCAAAGAACCATCAAAAATCTTCAAATGTCAATAATATGGATGCTGACGAACTTCGAGAGCGATATACAGTAGGGGAAAGAGATTTTAGTGGCACCGACTTGAGTAAAGCCAACCTTAGTGAGATAGACCTCAAGAGAGTCAGCTTCTGGCGAGCCAACCTGAGTAGGACGATTCTGACAGGAACAAACCTCAGTGGAGCTGATTTATTTGGAGCCAACCTCAGTGAGGCTAACTTAAGTCATGCCATTTTGTGCGGTGCGAACCTGAGTGAGGCTAACTTGAAGAGTACCGTTCTGCAAGGAGCAAACCTACAAGCTACACTCTACAACCAAGCCACTCAGTTCCCCGCAAAGTTTGACCCGACCAAGGCAGGGGCTTATTTAATTGCACCTCAAAGTTTACTCATTGGGGCAAACCTCAGTGGCGTAGACCTGAGTTGCGCCAATCTAAGTGGTGCAGATTTAAGTCATGCAGACTTGTGGAAAACAAACTTGAAGGGTGCCAATTTGCGCTCTTGCAATCTCAAGCAAGCGACCTTGACTGAAGCTGATTTGAGTGAAGCTGATTTGAGCCAAGCGGATTTAAGACAATCGAATCTAGTTGGAGCCAATCTTCGCTCAGCAATTCTTGTAGAGATAGACCTTCAAGAGGCACTCTACGACGAAACAACTCAATTTCCCGAAGATTTTGACCTACCTTCAGCAGGCGCATACTTCATTGCTCCTGCTGTGTCACTTCGAGGGGCGAACCTCAGTGGAGCCAACCTCAGTGGAGCCGATTTAGAGGAAGCCGATTTAGAGGAAGCCAACCTGAGTCAGGGAAATTTGTTTGGAATCGCTCTTGAAAGAGCTAATCTGAGGAAAGCGAATTTGAGTGGAGCTGACCTCTGGGAAGCTGACTTAAATGGAGCTGACTTGAGAGGAGCGTCACTCAGGAGTGCTGACCTCTGGCGTGCAAAACTCAGTGGAGCTGATTTGAGTGGAGCCGATTTAAGTCAGGCAAACCTATTTGAAGCAAATCTCTCTACCGCTAACCTGCACGAGGTTAACCTTCAGGGAGCGATTTACAATAAAGCAACTCACTTTCCTGAAGGGTCTAACCCGACTGAGCTGGGAGCATACTTAATTGCTCCAGAGGTGTCGTTAGTTGGGATAAATCTAAACGGAGCCGACCTCCGGGGAGCAGATTTAAGCGGAGCAGATTTGAGCAAGACAAACTTGTTTGGGGTCAATCTTCAGACAGCAACGCTTGAAGACACAAACCTTCAGGAAGCACTTTACAACAAAGCCACTCAATTTCCTGAAGGGTTTGACCCAACTGCACAGGGAGCACACTTAATTGCTCCTGGCGTGTCACTTCAAGGAGTCAATCTGAGTGGAGCTGATTTGAGTGGAGCTGACTTGTGTAAGGTCAATCTATTTGGCATCGACCTGCAAAACGCGACCCTTGAGGGGGCAAGCCTTCAGGGAGCGATTTACAATGAAGCGACTCAATTTCCTCAAGGGTTTGACCCCGCTGAACACGGTGCCTATTTAATGGCTCCTGGTGTATCGCTGGTTGGAGTAAATCTGAGTGGCGTTAACCTGAGTGGTGTTGACTTAAATAAGGTAAACCTGAGTCAAACTGACTTGAGTCAAGCTGACCTCTGGGGGTCAAACTTGAGTGAGGCAAACCTGGAAGGCGCGAATTTGGAAGGAGCTAATTTATGGGGGGCAAATTTAACAGGAGCGAACTTAAGTGAAGCCCATCTCAGTGGTGCTAATTTTCAGGGAGCCGACCTAACGGAGGCAACTCTAAAAGGCATAGACCTAAGTGAGGTAGATTTAGCCGATGCCTTCTTGAGTGGGGCAATCATGCCCGACGGCACCATCCATAATTGATAAGCTGATGGGCATTTAAATTACATCAGGAGTTACGCAGTTTCCTGATGAAAACCTTATTCTGGAGTAGGGGCTTGGCAGTGCCAAGTCCGTACAGTGTAGTGAATTGCAGAACTCTTTTCTATCTAGTAAAAACCACCAAATCGTTGCTTCTCTGCGTCAAAATTTAGCTAACTTTGAACTGTTGATAAGCAGCGAGAAGTAAGGAGGTTATAGCAAAGCGCCCAGCTTTGCTAAAGTGGGCGCTTTACTATGAAAATTGACCTGGCACCGAGCTATTTTCCCGTGGGGCAACCCCCAAAGTATCTTCGCCGCAGCAACGTTTCACAACCGAGTTCG
>JAESFV010000220.1_pt1 | contig 60406 bp, 55 predicted proteins | sample 9269471 | NCBI WGS metagenome assembly JAESFV01 (sample SAMN14502647, study PRJNA617108) | algae metagenome | isolation source: Symplocastrum torsivum CPER-KK1 and co-occurring heterotrophs from... | place: USA: Central Plains Experimental Range, Colorado | collected 2001-01-01
GTTTTGAATGAATCCCTGTGGTCATTTGTCAAGGCTGCTGCTCGCCTCTCAATCTTGAAAACCTTGTTTAACAAGGCTTTCAAGCTTGTTAAGAAAGATGTGACTAATGCATAGCTTTTTAAGGGGGGCTGGGGGGGATCTGAATTTAAGGGGGCAGGCGAGAAAACACGCCCTAGCGGGATTAGTTTACCGTAAGGGTGGTTGGTACACGCGAAGCGCTTCGATCGGGACAAGCCCGTTTTTGTCAGGGATGATTTCAAGTGTGTGTTTGGAGTTGCTCAAATTCTGCGCCAACGTTGTGAAGTACTCACGGCTAGCATCTTCGATTTTCGGCGCAACGTATACATCAACAAACATCGGTTTAACCTGCCACTTGATCTGAAAGCCTTCCGGGGTAGGTTTGCCGGATAATTCATAGGCGCTTTTCAACCACCAGTTACTGGGTTCGATGACGACACGACCAGAGTTGGAGACAAACTTGTGATCGCTTACGCCGCTACCATCAAACCCCGTTTTGGAGCCGAAAACTTCAAACTTAAATAGGCTTGCATCGTCGTTGATCTCGGTGATACGTGCTGTCCAGTCTTCTACGATCAGTGGTTTCTCCCAAGACACTTGGATGATCGCTGGCCAATCAACACCTACGATGTCACTCGATCGCGTGATCGCATAGAGTTCAGGAAACGTGGAGGGTTTCTTGCCATCAATTAGAACACGCGCTTGATTCGACTTGCCGTCAGTGGATTTGGCTGCGATCGCGTCTATCCGGTTACCCTCAAACTCCAGAACAAGTCTGCCATCTTTCCACTCCACATCCGTTCCTACTGTGTACGTTCGCACCAAATCCTTCGACGAGTTAGTAGGGGACTGTTGATTGTAGCGAAGGTGTGGCTTTACGAGACTTGCCAGCAGGAAATTTCCGCGATCGTTGAGGTGAACACCATCAGAGAGTAGATCTTGCGGCTGTAAATTGTTGTCCTTTAGATATCGCTTCCAGGGTTCGCGAATCTCGATCAATTCGCATCCATACTTATCGGCAAGTTGGGGCAACCATTGAGTGGAGTGGTAGTCGTGCCACTGGTAAGTCTTGAGCTTTTCTGAGTCATCATCGGAAGTCCCTGTGGGTAACCAGGTGATATGGTCGGAGTGAAACGCAATTTCGCTCGTTGTGCGGCGGCGCACGTTAGCGATAATTGCCTCATAGTCGTCATCTCCCCCATAAACATGGAAGATCATCAGATCGGGATAGAAAGGGTACAGATCATGTTCTGCGGGACGGATTAGCAGTGGGGCAGCAAATCCCCCGATCGCACGATTCTCGATAACAAAATCTGCATAAGGGAAGCGTTTTTTTAGGTCATTCGCGACATCAATCCACCAATCCTGCTTCGTAATCGATTGACCATAGAACAGAATCCGTACAGGATTGTGGTGTTCTGGGGTACTCGTGGCAAGTAGCGTCATAGTACGCTGGATTCTCGCACCAAAGTTAGAATCATCCAGAGCCGAAGTAGGCGGCACAAAGGCTGAGTTCTCGTCCTGAAGGACAAGTTCCTTCGGGATGTCATCAGAGCGAGTCCTGATTTCGAGAGTAGGCTGATTCGCCGCTAGTAGCTGTTCAGGCGATTCCGCTAAAGAATCCGTACACAGCGTCGAGTTGAGGCTTAAGACACTGCACAAAGTAACCGAGAGGGCGCGGTTCAGGAACGTGCCTGGGGAGAAGAACGATGCGCCTAAAGCAACAACAAAGCTGACAAGAACAACAGCGACAAAGCGAATCCGACGCATTAGAACCAGTTCTCCATTTTTTTCTGGTCTCACCTACTTCGTGATGAGGAGAACACGTTTAGGCAAAGTGTATGGGTTATGCAAAAAGCGATCGCCACTAAATTGACAATCATCTCATGTATATATTGCAAAAGCAGAGCTTTTTGTGGGATACGCTCCTACCAGTTTGGTATAGGCAAATTCAGTAGGCAACACCCTAAACTGAGGCAGTAGTATTCTTTGGCTCTCTCTCCTTCACCATTTGACGAGCATATCCCTCATAAGCTGACAAATCCTCGTCCAAAATGCGAATGCTATCCGGCGACACCAACACTTGTACCATTTCACCGGAAGCATAGCGGTGCAGATTGCGGCGGTGCAAGTTCTGTGTACGGACAACTATTGAGCTTTGTTCAGTCAAGCGGATAACGTAGCGTGTATCCGTGCCAATGTAGACTGCTTCTTCCAGCGTTCCTAGCAAACAAGGCTCGTCTGAGTAGCCTGACGGCTGAATTTCTGCTTTTTCTGGACGTATAACCAAGGTGACAACTTTACCCACTGGAAGCTCATCTGTACAAGCGACAGACACGGGTAACTGTTCATCCACCAATACCACAACTTCAGAAGCAAGCTGCTGGATGACACGACCTGTAAGAAAGTTTGTCTCACCAATGAAATCCGCGACCAAGCGAGACGTTGGGTCTTCGTAGATTTCCATTGGTGTTCCCACCTGTAGCACCTGACCTTGATTCATCACAGCAATTCGATCAGACATCGTCAGCGCTTCTTCTTGGTCGTGGGTGACGTAGATAAATGTTACTCCCAAGCGTTGCTGCATGTGCTTGAGTTCTAGCTGCATTTCTTTTCGCAGCTTCAAGTCCAAAGCACCTAAAGGTTCGTCAAAAAGTAGTACGGCTGGCTGTTTGACTAAGGCGCGTGCCAAGGCAACTCGCTGCTGCTGTCCACCCGATAACTGGCGCGGATAGCGCTTTTCCCTACCTGTAAGTTGTACCTGTGCCAAAGCCTCTGCCACCCGTCGCTGAATTTCTTTTCGTGGCACATTTTCCATTTCTAGCCCAAAGGCGACATTTTGAGTCACCGTAAGATGGGGAAATAAAGCATAGTTCTGGAATACGGTGTTGACTGGACGATGAAATGGTGGGCGATTCTGCATCGGTAAGCCGTGGATGTAGATTTCGCCAGAGGTTGGTATCTCGAAGCCAGCAATCATCCGCAACGTTGTCGTCTTGCCACAACCAGACGGCCCAAGTAAGGAAAAAAATTCTCCTTCAGCAATTTGGAGATTGATGTTATTAACTGCTTGGAAGTCTTTGTTTTGTGAGTCTTTAAACGTTTTGAAAACATTTTTTAATTCGACTGCATAAGATTCCATTGGCTTCGTTGTCGTTAGAGGAATGTTGGTTAAGTTACAGATAAATTTTAAGGGCGCACGGCTGTGCGCCCCTACGAACGGGTTACCAAAGAGTGTTTATTGAGCAGATTATTTACCAATGCCAACTTTCACTTCTGTCCAAGCTTCGTCATAGAACTGCGTTACTTCACCGATATCTTGGATGTATTTAAGCTTAGAAAATACTTCCTGCTTTGGATAGATTGAAGAATTTTCAAAGTCTTTTTTCTCGATTAAGCCCTTATCTATTGCTGCTTTATTCGGTGTCCCATATTGGATAAAGTTAGAGATTTTTGACCCAATTTCTGGTTCAAGGATGAAGTTAATAAATTTTTCAGCAAGTTCTTTATTTGGCGCACCTTTGGGAATTGCCATGGTGTCAGTCCAGACAATTGTTCCTTCTTTGGGAATTGCGTAGCGGATATCTTTGTTTTCTTTCATTAACTGGAAAATATCACCGCTATACTCAAGGGTGAGATCGACCTCGCCTTGATCGAGTAGTGCTTGACCTGTATCCGGAGCAAAAGATGCGATCGCATCTTTATTCTTGATTAAAAAATCCCGCGCTTTATTGAGTTCATCCTGGTTTGTTGTGTTCGGGTCGTAGCCGAGATACATTAAAATCCCACCCAAGGTAACGCGCATCTCATCTTGCAGCGCGACTCTGCCCTTAAACTTCGGCTCAAATAGTTGCCCCCAACTATTTATCTCACCCTTTGTTGCCTTGATGTTGTAGCCAATTCCCATCGTCCCCCACTGGTAAGGGAGACTATATTTGTTACCTGGATCGTAAGGGGGGTTCATAAACTTAGAATCAACGTTCTTGATGTTCGGGATATTGTCTAAATTTAGTTCTTCCAGCAACCCTTCCGCCCTCATGGTTGTCACCATGTAGTCACTTGGAAAAACCACATCATAACCAGGATTTCCAGGCTTAAGTTTAGCGTAGAGAGCATCATTACTCTCGAAGGTGTCGTACTTGACTTTCGCTCCAAACTTTTTCTCAAATTCGGTAATAGCGTCCTCTGCGATGTAAGTCGTCCAATTATAGACATTGAGGACATTATTCGCATTTTCACTCCCCGTTTCTGAAACATTTGGGCGATTACCACTACAACCGAGTGGTAACAGGACAGCGAGGAAAAATAAGGATAGGAAAAGAAGTAATCGTTTTCTCATAGTTATTCCAAGAGTAATAATATGGTGTTATCCCAAACGCTCTCGTTGTCCAACAACTAGTGAAGACACAACCAGTAGCATAGAAGCCAATAACATTAAAGTAGAAATAGCGTTAATCGCTGGTGTTACTGAAAATTTAATCATTCCGTAGACAAAAAGCGGTAGAGTGGTTGACCCTACACCCGATGTAAAGAAGGTTACTACAAAGTCGTCCAAAGATAGAGTAAAGGCAAGCAATGCTGCGCTAAAAATACCTGGCCAAATCAGAGGTAGGGTGATGCGCCACAGCGTCCGCCATTCATTCGCTCCTAAATCCATTGCCACCTCTTCTATGGCTGGATTTAAATCAGCTAACCGCGCCCTCACTGTAATTGCTACAAATGAGATATTAAATGCTACATGACCAATAATTACTGTCGGTAAGCCCAATACTAAATGAATACCCGTTAGATTCTCAATCAACTGAAATACTAGGCTAAAGAAGACGAGTAAAGAAATGCCCATCGTGATTTCAGGGATGATGATTGGCAGAAATAGTAACGCTTCCACAGCCGCACGTCCTGGAAACCGAAATCGTTCCAATGCCAGCGCAATCATTGTGCCGAAAATTGTTGCCAATATCGTAGAAATCGCTGCAACTAGCAGACTGTTATTCAGTGCATCCCAAATCAAGACATCGCTAATACTGGCAGTTCCGTCTGATACTCCTTGCAATAGGCTGCGATACCAGTCCAAGGTAAAGCCTCGCCAAACGGCATTGAAGCGGGAAGTATTGAAGGAGTAAATCACTAAGATGAAAATGGGCAGGTAGAGGAAGGCAAACCCTAATAAAGAAACCAGCTTTAGCCCCTGTCTTCCAAGTGAGCGAATCAGTAAATCAGTTTTTATCTTTTGCCTCTCGCCTCTTGCCTCTCCCCCCTTACCTGTTGCCATAATTGCCATCAGGATTTCACCTCCTCAGATGTCCGGAAATAAATCAGCACCGGAACTAACACAACTGCCATTAGCAACATCGAAAGCGCCGAACCAAAAGGCCAGTTACGCGCTTTAAGAAACTGATTTTGGATAAGGTTTCCTACCATCAACGTTTTTGCACCGCCAAGAATATCGGGTGTAACGAAAGCCCCCACTGCTGGGATAAAAACGAGCAGCGAACCCGCGATAACTCCCCGCATTGTTAAGGGCAACACTACACGAAAAAAGGTACGCAAGTCATTTGCTCCCAAGTCCTGCGCGGCTTCAACTAACGAGAAGTTAAAGCGCTCCATTGTGGCGTACAAGGGCAAAATCATGAAGGGGAGGTAGCCGTAAATTAAGCCAACGGTGACGGCAAAGGGGGTGAACAGGAGAGTGAGTGGTTCGTCAATCAGTTGCGTACTTTGGAGGGCAACGTTAAAAACACCTTCGGTACGCAGCAGAACAATCCAGGCGTAGGTACGCACTAGGAAGTTAGTCCAGAAGGGAATAATGACTAGTAATAGTAAGGCATTGCGCCAACGGGTTGAACTCGTGGCAATGAAGAAGGCTAACGGGTAGCCAATCAGCAAGCAAGCAACAGTGGTGATTAAGGCTAGCCATATTGACCGCCAGATTACACCTAAATAAAGTCCACTAGTGACGCGCTGATAGTTTCGTAGGGTGAATTCCCAAGTAATACCGCCATAGGTGCCGCGTTCGAGGAAGCCATACAGCAGCACAATAAGTAATGGTACGATGAAAAACAGCAGCAGCCAAGCGGTTGCGGGAAATAGGAAAACGAATAGATTCGTGCGTTTACGAGTCTCAATGGTTGAAGTGGATTGGTGTTGCTGTTGCTGCCAAATGGTCATTTGTCGTTTGTCCTTAGTTACGGACAAGAGACAGCCGTCTAGTTATGATGCTGTCGGTATTCTGAGCGTCAGGATTTGTTGACTGAAGTGTATTAAAACTTGTGCGGCACTCTCAAAATGTTGCTTGCGACACTATAGGTTAATTTCTTTTCTGGCTGGGATAGGAGATTTGTTAGCTTAAGGCTATCGGTAGGGTAATTGCACTGAGATTGGTGTTTACCTCACGTTCAGTTTGGGAACACTGTGACTAAGGGTGCTACAAGGCTGTAGACCGTTGAACAAAACTTTGGTTCAGCCTTCAATCCTCATCCATAGTCGTTTTAGTTTTCCAGTACTATGCAAACGGTTCAAGTTGAGTACTCAGGTCAGATTCAAGTCAATGTAGGCAAAAATCCTAGAGAATCATACGCAGGAAGAACTAAAATATCTACTGCAACTCACAAAGGAAATCTATTTTCCTGATCATCCATTCTTGCTTGGCTACAGAGATGCTGATGTCGAGAATATTCTACGCTTCTATGCTCAGAAGCAGGTTGAGCCAGAATTTATAGCATTTAGCGAACGTAGAAAATGTGATTTGTCCATTGTTGCGAGGCATATTTATGAAAGTGACTTAACTCGTAAACAAGAAACTGAGTATCTCGCCTCTCTGTGGAATGACGACAAATCTTTTTGGCAAGTTCTATTCGGATATAACTACCTGTATTTCAAGAAGCAAGTAGATATTGAAATGAATAAGTTGCTCGGAGTGTATCCTGACTTGACAGTAAGCCCACCGACCGTGATTCTCGACGAAGTACCGCTAGAAAGCCTCTCACTTCTCGCAATTAGGGAGAGAGAGCCAGCCGAGTACAGAGAAATCAAGGATGATGTGTTTGCTAGATGCACGGATGCGAAGGGATTCATCACTTGTGCCGTGAGTGGGTTTAAGAGCCAGATGCGGAGAGATTTTCAAATTGACCACATCAAGCCGATGTCGGAGGGTGGTTTAACGACGCTAAAGAATCTTCAAGTCTTGTCTCGTAAAGCCCACACAGAGAAGACTCGATTGGAGAATTTAAAAAGGTAGCGTGATGCGATCGCCTTAATTTAATAGCATTGTCCAGTGGGGGGTTTGGGGAGCAACATCCCCCAATGCAGGTTTTTCCAACGAATGATTACTTTTCGCTTAAGTCAGTGCCATTCCCCTTAATTTAATGAGAGTGATGCATTGGCTACACTACCCGCTTTGTAAGCGGCCCATCCACCGTAGTGAGAAATATCAACCCAGTTGTACTTCTCAACTAGCTCACGGGGATACAGGAAAGCCGTCACTACTTCTCCATCCTCTAAGACCACATCACTAGCATACATATGGGGTGGCTCTGTTGCCGCAAGGTGTTCAAACTGTTCTAAACTCAGTTCATACACTTCCCCTGGAATAGAAATACCGCCCTCAGCTACTTGGTAAATTGCCGGGTGCCAACCATTTTCTGCTGCGTGTAAGCGATAAAGTGGGCGCGTTTTGGCTTCTCTGATGAACTTGGCTTCCCCAAGGTTGCCGTGGTCAGGTTGACCCCGAAGGGCAGAACCACAGATGAATACTCGTGTGGTTGTGATCTCTGTTTGACTCATAGTGTCTCTCACTCCTCTGTAACGCGGATAAATAGGTTGAAGGCAGAATTGTGCTTTCGTATACAGTTGAATTGCTGCTAAAGCTGGATTTCATTTGTATTCTGTATCTTGTATACAGTATTTAATGTGTCCAAGCAAGCCACTGACCACACCTTTTTGATTCCAACCACTGAAGAAGGAGTGCCACAATGACTGGAAATTGGAGTTTACCTGATTGAACCAAGAATCCCCGCACCTTTGGCAGGGGGAGTGTCAACGGAGTATTTCTTCGAGATGATGCTGATTCCAAAGTGAGTAATACAAACCCGGCTGTTGTAGAAGCTCAGCATGAGTACCTGTTTGAACAATTTGACCGGCTTCCATGACAAATATCCGGTCAGCGGTAGCCGCCGCCGAGAGTTGATGAGAGATAAAAATTACAGTTTTGCGCTGAACGCCTTGGGAGAGATTTTCCAAAATCTGAGTCGCTGTTTGATTATCAACACTCGAAAGAGCGTCATCAAGAATCAGCACAGGTGCATCCATTAACAAGGCTCTAGCTAAAGCCGTTCTTTGTCTCTGTCCACCAGAGAGGGTAATTCCCCGTTCACCGACGATTGTCTCGTATTGTTGAGGAAAGTTGAGAATTTCTGACTGGATTTGCGCTTGTTTAGCAGCCTGTTCGACTTCCGGCTGTTCGCTTAAAGGATTACCGTAGCAGATATTGTTTTTGATGCTGGTACTGAAGAGAAAGCTATCTTGGGGAACATAAGCGATCGCTTTGCGTAAGTCAGGCAAACGCACTTTTGTAATATCCTGTCCATCTAAAAATAGCTGATGAGGCTCAATATCCAGCAGACGGGGTAAGGCATTGGCAAGCGTAGATTTTCCTGAACCAATTGCTCCCACAATTGCTACGGTTTCACCTGCATTAATCGTGAAGGTTACCTCTTTAAGGGCTGGAGTTTTTGAACCAGGAAAAGTGTAAGTTAGGTTAACCGCCTTAAGCTGACCTTTCACAGGTTCAGGTAGACTAATCGCATCGGGAGCATCGGCAATCTGTGGCTTGACCATGAGAATTGATTCGACACGATCAACACTCACTTCACCCCGTTGATAAGCAGTAATCGTGAAACCGAGAAGCGCAGTTGGGAAAACTAAACGTTCAGCGTAGAGAACCAGCGCAATAAAGTCCCCAATACTAATTGCTCCAGACGCGATCGAGCCAGAACCAACCCACAGCAGCGCTAGCAAGCTGACATAAGCAAGAGCTTCAATCACAGGGAACAAGATGTTCCGTGTTCTTGCTAGCTTAAGATTTGCTCCCAAAAGCTGTCCATTGAGCTGTCGAAAAGCACGGCGCTCGTTTTGCTCCTGAGCATAAATCTTAATCAGGGAGATGCCGCTCATATCTTCCTGAATCAGTTCACTCAAGCTTGAGAGTTCTTCCTGAACCGTTAGCTGTTGGTTGCGTAGATTTTCACTAAATAGCTGGACAGTAATCAACATGAACGGATAAACTGCGATCGCCAATACGGTTAGCCGTAAGCTAATCGACATCATCACTGGTAGTGTTAGAGCATAGGCAAACACAGTATTTGCCAGACTCAATACAGCAAACCCCAGCAAACGCCGAATATTATCAACATCACTGGTAGCGCGGTTGATTAAATCTCCGGCTGTATTGGTAGAAAAATAGGATGGCTCCAGCGTCAGCAAGTGTTGAAAAATTTTCTGCTTCAGGTCAAATTCCACCTGACGCCCCAATCCAAACAGCAGAATCCGTGATGCCATCCGAATCACCCACATTACGCTTGAGAGAATTAGGATAAGCAACACAAATCGCCAGATGTAGTCAAAGCTGACGGCTTGACGCAACTCGTCAATACTATCCCTAATTAGTAGAGGGATATAGACTCCGATTCCATTAACAATTAGTAGAGCAACGATGCCTAGTGTAGCTTGCTGCCAGTGAGGGCGCAGATAAGCTAGCAGTTTTTGCAGACGCGAGTTAGCCATGTTACAAATCTAACAATTTTCGATTGTAGATGATGGCTAGTACTGGCTCCCTGCACAAAAAGTGAGATTACCTAAGTGTTGTGGTTATGTTGCTCTGGCTTCAGTAATCCGCTCAACTTGTTAGACCCCGTAGTGCTTCCCCGTGAAAAACCCCGAACTTATTTTCGGAAAAGTCCTAATCGTTATGAGCGATCTTGATCTGTATCCTCTTGCTCAGATGTCGGCTTATTGATCTCTTCCTTAAAGCCTCTGAGAGTTTTTCCCAAAGCGCTGCCCACTTCTGGAATTTTCTTAGGACCAAAAATGATCAGCGCTATGATCGCAATAATTCCGACTTCGGGCCATCCTAAACCAAACATAATAAATTTCCTATAGATTCTCCTTCACTAACTATAGACAGGAGAGGGCTACCGAGAGTGAGAAACTAACTTTGTTAACAGTTATAGCAGTCAGCTTTCAGCGGTCAGCTTTGGGTCAAATCAGCTCTAGCTATGTTCCTTGGCTCCCGTTAATTCCTAACAGTCGTGGCTACTGCTATAACTGTCAAGGGTCTCAACAGTGAACAAAACAGAAACTAGGCAGCGTTTTGGCGATACCAGTCAATGGTATTTTTTAGCCCTTGTCGAAAGTCCACCTGTGCCGTAAACCCAAAGGTCTGCTTTGCCCGTTCGGTATCTAAACAGCGACGGGGTTGTCCGTTGGGCTTATCGGTTTCCCAGACAATTTCGCCATCATATTCCATCAATTCACACAGTAAGGTGATCAGGTCACGAATAGAGATTTCATAACCCGTGCCTAAATTTACTGGCTCTGGGTCATTGTAATCAGCCGTCCCCATGACAATCCCCCGTGCGGCATCCGTTGAGTAGAGAAATTCACGAGTTGGGCTACCGTCTCCCCACACGGGTAATTTCTTTTCTCCTATGAGCTGAGCTTCGTGTATCTTACGAATCAATGCCGGGATGACGTGAGAACTCTTGGGGTCGAAGTTGTCTTCTGGCCCATACAAGTTCACAGGTAGCAAGTAGATACCATTAAACCCATATTGCTGCCGATAGGATTGGAGTTGAACGAGTAGGGCTTTCTTTGCTACTCCGTATGCCGCGTTGGTTTCCTCTGGGTAGCCATTCCAGAGGTCATCTTCTTTAAATGGAACTGGCGTGAACTTGGGATAGGCACAGATCGTGCCGATACACACAAACTTTTCCACACCCGCTTGATAAGCAGCATGAATTAGCTGTGTTCCCATCATCAGATTGTCGTAGAACAGTTCAGCGGGTTTTTCTTGATTTAGCCCTATACCTCCAACGTGCGCGGCTAAGTGAATGACAACATCCTGCTGTTCAACAGCTTGTTGGCACTTTTCTAGGGAACGGAGGTCATAGTCATGCGATCGCGGTACGCTAATCTTGTCTGGCTTAGCACCTGCCTGACACAGTTGCGCCACTACTTGACGCCCTAGAAATCCTGCCCCACCTGTGACAAGAATTCTTTTATTACTCAAATCTAAACTTGCCATTGCTGTTGCCATCCTTGCCTAGCACTGCTGAATTTTTCTCTTCAATCAGTCGCGATTCGATAGTGTTACTTTTTGCGAACGGACTTGCTGCAAGCCCCCTCACGTACTTTAATCAACCATACTGCCCACACTCTGACGAATATAAGCGTTATCACTCATTAGCTGTGAAGCTTCGCCATTGAGCCAAGGCAAACCCAGCGCTCGCAAGTCCGCTTCCACCATTAAGGCGACTAATTGCTCAAATGTTATGGAAGGTTCCCAACCAAGCTTCTGACGTGCCTTGGTCGGGTCACCAATTAGTAAATCCACTTCAGCGGGACGGAGATAGCGTTTGTCAAATTCCACATAGTCGTGCCAATCCAGATTGACGCAGTTAAAGGAAATATCTAGGAATTCCTGAATCGAATGCGTTTCGCCTGTAGCGACAACGTAATCATCCGGCTCATCTTGCTGTAGCATCAGCCACATTGCCTTGACGTAGTCTTTGGCGTAGCCCCAGTCTCGCTTTGAGTCGAGATTGCCTAGGTAAAGTTTTTTCTGCTGACCTGCTACAATTCGGGCGATCGCTCTCGTGATTTTCCGCGTAACAAAGGTTTCCCCCCGACGTGGCGATTCGTGGTTAAACAGTATCCCATTAGAAGCAAACATCCCATAGGACTCACGATAATTCACGGTTTGCCAGTGAGCATAAACCTTGGCACAAGCGTAGGGACTCCTTGGATAAAACGGAGTGGTTTCCTTTTGTGGTACATCCTGGACTTTCCCAAACATCTCAGAAGAACCCGCCTGATAGAAACGCACATTAATGCCAGTGCGCTGGCGATAGTCTCGAATCGCTTCCAACAGGCGTAGCGTTCCCATTCCCACAGAATCAACAGTATATTCTGGTGAGTCAAAACTCACACGCACATGGGATTGAGCGCCGAGGTTGTAAATCTCTACTGGCTTAACTTCCTCTAAAATCCGGCGCAGGGTAACACCATCGGTCAAGTCACCGTAGTGGAGAAATAACCGTGCATTTTCATTGTGAGGGTCTACATAGATGTGATCGATTCGGTCGGTGTTAAACGTGGAAGTCCGCCGAATGATTCCGTGAACCTCATAATCTTTCTCCAGCAACAACTCACTCAAATAGGAACCGTCTTGTCCTGTGATGCCGGTGATCAGCGCTTTCTTTCGTTGCGTCATCTAAAAATCTTCCTGTGACAAATGTGGGCACCCACGACAACTGCTTGCTTTGTTGAATCGATACTCCAACTAGAGTAGTGGGGAGCTAAATCAATTAACTTTAAATTTACTTAAAATTCTCCCATTGCGAAGTGTGCAATAGCATAACTTATGCCGTTGGTTTTAGCGAACTCTACGGAACACCAAGAATAAGGGATAAATGGATAGGTGGGTCTACATTTAAACATTTAGACAAACTAATGAGGAGATAATTGGCAGGGAAGCGGCAGATCAAGCAAGTTCCTGCAACACATTCTCCCGTCATCCTATCCCCGATCTTCCCAACAAGCAAAGCTATCCGCCATTTATAGAATGCCTGAACATTCCTGGTATCTCCCTCAGTACGCGCCATTATTTTTGGGAGCAATGATTACACCAAGAGTTCTCACTATCACCCATAAATCCAACCAAAAACTCCGGAAGTTAACATAGTAAACGTCAATCTGAACCCGACGCTCATAAGGAATGTCATTACGCCCTGAAACTTGCCATAAGCCAGTAAGACCTGGTCGAATTTTCAGAACTTTGTCCATATGACAACCGTACTTTGGTAGTTCCTCTGGTACTAACGGTCGAGGACCAACAACACTCATATCTCCTTTCAAAACATTCCAAAATTGAGGAAACTCATCTAGGCTAGTAATCCGTAGAAATTTTCCAATGGCAGTAATCCGAGGGTCTTGCTTGAGCTTGAAATTATCCTCAAACTCATTACGCAAGTGCGGGGATGTTGCCATAATATCGTCTAATATCTCATCGGCATTTTCTACCATTGTTCTGAATTTTATACAACCAAAAGCCTTGTAATCTTTCCCGACACGTTCTTGGACATAGAAAATTGGTCCAGGTGAACTGAGCGCAATCAACAGGGCAAGTATCAGGTAAATCGGCAAAAACAAAATCAGAACCAACAGCGCAAATATGACATCAAACAGCCGCTTGGCGAGATCTCCGTCTAAGCGATGTTGAGATAGACCTCGCTGTCTGTTTCGCGCCGCGAGTGGCTGAAATCCTCGCTTCACGAACGTTCTCAACATCTTGACGGAGATAAGTTGGCTTTCGGCAGTCATCTTACTCCTTCACTTCACACCACACCGTCATGATCATAAAGCCAGAAGACGCTTGCTAAGGTGTTCTTCGCTCTGGAAACACGAATTTGTTAGTTCAAAGTCGAGATTGAAAGTCCTCTTGACACTGCTCCAGAAAACTCAAATAGCGATCGCCAAAAACGTTTGGGGCAAATTCAGCAGCGTTTAATCGGCTCATTTCGGGACTAAACACTCCTTTTGACTCCTCAAAGGTTTTTACGGCTTCGATTAACGCTGCTGCACTCTGAGTTAGAAAAAATAGACCCGTTGCACGGTCTGAATGTTGCCGAATATCCCGCACCGTTTCCAGCGCACCACCAGCGCCATAAGCAATAACTGGCGTTCCACAGGCTTGAGCTTCCACAAGAGCAATGCCAAAATCTTCAATTGCAGCGTACACAAAAGCTTTGGCTTTAGCTAAATACTGCTCAACCACCGAGTCTGGCTGAAATCCCAGCACTTTTACATTTGGTCGTGCCAGATTACGAATTGTCTCCAACTCTGGTCCATCCCCAATCACAACGAGTGGGCGTTCTAGTTGATTGAAGGCTTCGACAATCAACGAAACTTTCTTATAACTGACTAGCCGGGAAACCGTGAGATAAAAATCTTCTTTTTGAGCCTGAAAGGGAAAGCGTTCAATATTGACTGGCGGGTAAATGACTTCAGCTTGACGGCGGTAGCAGCGCCAGATGCGACGTGCGGTATGGTGGGAGTTAGCAATAAAGTAATCCACTCGGTTGGCTGAAAGCACATCCCACTGACGTAGCCGATGCAGCAGATACCGCGTGAGAAAGCCTTGAACACCACGGCCTAGGCGACTACTACGGAGATAATCAAATGTCAAATCCCAGGCGTAGCGCATGGGGGTGTGGCAGTAGCAGATATGGGGCTGTTGCGGTGTGGTTAGGATTCCTTTAGCGACAGCGTGGGAAGAAGAGAGGATGACATCATACTCGCGTAAGTCCAGCTGTTCAATTGCTAGAGGGAGTAGTGGGAGATATTTTTGGACACCATTATAGGCATTGGGTAAGTGTTGCAAAAATGTGGTGCCAATCGAACGCCCAAACAGATAACTCTGGGGGTTAGTAGATTCAAAATCAATCAAGGCATAAAGATCGGCATCAACATGCTTTAAGATTTCTTGAACTACTAGTTCTGACCCGCCAGTTGCTTTGGGTGTCAACCATTCATGAACTAGGGCATACTTCAAGGACATTTACCCATAATGCTTGTCAGACTAAGAGCTTACCGCAAGCTGAGGCAGGTGGCTCTCAGCTTTTAGCGGTCAGCTTTCGGTTTTGAAAATAAAACTCAAGGCTCTAAGTACCAAGCCTTTACTCTCCTAAAGCTGAGAGCTAAAACAAAAACTTTCGTCGCGAAGGTCTAGCTACCGGAGCAGTAGGTGTTAAAGTCCGCGACAATCTGTTTTTCCAAGGTCGTGGCTTGTTGCACACCAAGCCGAGCCGCTTCAGCTGCTGAACGGTCATTCTTTTGTGAAGCGGCGATGAAGTTGCGCGTCGCTTTGCTGGTATCGCGATAGACATTAATAAAACCAGCTTGATAGTCTTGGAGTTTTTCGTCCTTAACATTGATGGCTTCCATAGCACGAGAAGCTTTTTCCATCGCATCAGCGGCTTGCATGACAGATTTAGGGTCATTCGCCTTTTCACCCTTGGTGACAGATTTCGCTTCACTAACAGCCCTGTTGGCAACCTCCATAATCTTTTTACACTCAGAGACTTTGCTCTGGGTGCAGCTAACAGTCCACAAGCTGATGGCGGTAGTTAAAGAAAAAAGGACGAAGTACCGCTTCGGAAAATGCATTAATGCTCTCCTAATGAATTTTGGGCACTCTCGTTGTCCTAGCATATTTTCTCTGTGCTTGAAAGCTTTACTTTTCTGTTGCTTCGAGTGCAGCAGCAATGCGTTGCAAAGTTTCTGTTAGTTGACCCAGTTGCTGGAGAGAATCATGTTGAGTTTCTGCAAGCGTTTGCACCGCGTCACTTAAAGCAAAGAGCTGATAGCCCTGTTGTTGAACTTGGTGCCCTTGGTGCTGCACCTGAATCGCAAGGGCATCCACACGGTCAGCCAAACGATCAATCGTCTCAGTAGTTGCCAGGACTGCCTCTCCAATTTGTTCAACAATTGACTCCAAGCGATTGATTCGGGTTTCCACGCCAAGTTCCTCCTTGTTTGTAGGAGTTGAATTGCTTTGAGCCTCTCCTGTCTGAGCGTGTCTATTCACCGGCAATTTTTTCTGATCCAAAAGCAAAATAACTCAACAATCGCTTCTTGTGTGAAAAGTGGCATATTGCCATGTCTATGAGAGAAAAGTCAACGGTACAACGTGAGCCGAAACGGTATCCATCTTGTCCCGAATGACTTTATTGATGACACCGTTGATGCCAATGCCAAGCATTGCTGATAATTTTACTGAGGTCTGAGTATTGAGGATACCAGCCAAGGATTTTTTGTGCCTTGTCGCAACTGCCAACCCAAAGCGGGGGGTCTCCGGGGCGGCGATCGCATTCTACGATGTTGATGTCCCGATTGGTGACTTGCCGTGCAGTTTCGATCACTTGCCGAACGGAGAAGCCGTTGCCATTGCCTAAGTTAAACAATATAGCCTGCCTAGAAAAACTTCATAATCAAGCACAGTCACAGGAACAGGAAGTAACAAGACATGAAGCAATTGACTAGCCTGACGCACCCACGCTGATTTTATAGACAATTATTGCTCCAATGGCGAGTATAATGCCCGTGTAATAGCGATTCAAATCCTAGTTTAGGGAGATCAGGCGTCACCGAAACGACGGTACTACCAGCTACTAATTGTTAGTTGTTATTTTGAGTGGTCAGACTGACAATTAACAACCAACGACCACCAACTCACCACTCACTGGTTCTTAACGATGTTCCTACTACTTACCCAAGTACTGCTGTGGCTGCTGCTGACAGTTATTCTTTACCAACTGCTGCTGAAAGTAATCCCTAGAGCGTATCTTACCCTGATTGGGGGGTTGTTTCTGTTTGCAATCATCGTGCTGGCGTTTTTCTTTCCCAACGATAGGTTGGTATCAGCAGCATGGAACATTCTCGCATTTCCCCTGAAGCCAGTGGGAGCTTCTATTTTGCTGTTAATCATTGCCTTACGCCAAGGGCTTGGTAAATCAAGGAATCTGGTTTCGGCAGCGCTACTGATTTTGCTAGTTTCTAGTACCCCAATCTTGGCGAATCAGCTGGCTCAACGGACTGAACTCGGAGCAATTCAAGCTGAGCAACGACGCCAAGAGCTTTGCCAGGGGGTGTGTCCGGCTGATGTGACACCGACAGGAACCGCTCCTGTTGGGGCGATTGTGGTGCTGGGACGGGGAACAACCCAAGCTAACCTACCCTACCGCACACAAATTCAGCTAACCGATACAGGCGATCGCATTCTTTACGCCGCTCAGCTTTATCGGGAACAGGTTGCCGCAGGTACCCGACCTCTAGTAATTGTTAGCGCTGGTCCTAGAGCGGATTTGCAAGGCAATCAAGACCAGACAACTGAGGCTAATGATATTGCCACCTTACTGACGCAACTAGGCGTTCCCCGTGAACAGATTGTGGTTGAACCCAGAGGGGTAGATCTGCGTAGCAGTGCTATAGAGGTAAACAATATTTTAAGAAGTCGGCAACTCGGCAACAGCCGTGTCCTCCTGGTTACCTCTGGACTCAATAGCCGCCGTGCGAGGCTAACCTTTGCGGATGTCGGAATCAACGTAATTTCTCGACCTACGGACTTTGTAGGATTTCAGGCTGGGGCAACACCGAGATTACGCCTTCGGATCGAATCGTTCCTCCCCACTGTTGAAGCACTCACCGTTACTACACGCATCGTTGAGGAGTTTCTGACCTCGCTTTATTACTACTTACGAGGCTGGCTAGCGCCGGTAATCATTTAACTCGCTCTCGCGATCATATTTACTCCCTTCCCCATAAAAGAATATTTAAGGCTGGGGAAGGGAGTACCTCACAAGGGTAGGTTTTTACTATTACCGAATAATACAGATTCCACCAAGTTCTACAGTGCATGACTGTGGTTTCTTAGCTTGTTCCAATCTGCGGTTGCTGGCGTTATAGGTGTATTCTCCGGCTGGGAAAACCCGGTTAGGATTGGCGCAATAGCGATAGGTTTGACCCCCTTCGGGATAAGACACGACAACAAAAGAACTGGTTGATGCCGGACAGTTATCTAAAACCGTCAATCCAAAGTCTCTTTGCAGTGTTTGTTTTCTGGAATCTGTGGTTGGGCTTGGTGTAGTTGGCGAGGATGGGGTTTGAGCAGCAGGTGCTCCCGGCTTTAATTCACTAACCCTCAGGTCATAGGTATATTCTCCTGCTCGGACAAAACGGTTGGCGTTGGCGCAGTAGGTGTAAGTTTGACCGTATTCTGGAAAGTAAGCCACCACTAAAGAAGTCCTTACGGCAGGACAGTTCTCCAGAACCATCAAGCCATACTCATTTTGCAGCAGTTGTCGTCTGGGATCTGTCGTTTGAGTTGATCGAGTTTGGGCAGTGGGCGCTCCTGGGTTTAACCGATCTGTTCTAGCCTCATAAGTATACTGTCCTGCCTGAAGCAGGCGGTTGGGGTTGGCGCAGTAGGTATAGGTTTGATCGGATTCTGGAAAAGAGACGACGACTAACGAACCTCTAGCGGGGGGACAGTTCTCCAGAACCCTCAACCCATAGTCATTTTCTAGCAGTTGTCGTCTGGGATCTTTCGTTTGATTCTGATTCGAGGGAGTTTGAGCGGTTGTCTGTTCGCTATTTCCTGAAACGGAAAGCGTATACCTGCCCCTAGTATTAGTTTGACCTAAAACTAGGAGTCTGTATTCCCCAGTCGCAGGCACCTGATACCGCAGAAAATTGGTTTTGTCAGTATATGCCACTTGGCTACCCGTCTGTGAAGAAGTCAGAACTAAGATTGGTGAGAGATTACTACCTTCTTCAACATCAACTGAAACTTGGATAGTATCGCCTCGCTGGGCGTTAAATAAATATTCCTCACCAGCAGCCATCTGCAAGGGAGTATCCCGAAGAGATTCGTTTCGATAGCGGAAGGTGGGAGAGGTAGTCCGGATAAACCCATTAACCGTCTCACCGTTCTTCAGCCGGGTAGCTGCTGCGCCTAGATCAGCAGCGATCGCTAGTATCATTCCGGTAACCACAACGGTGGCAGCGACTCGATTGAAAAACTTACGGATAATCATGCACACTAAATTTCTACAAAGACGACTGGCTTGAGGGTTGGACAGATTATATTCAGTCAAGGTTCCCCAAGCGCAATTCTCTTTGGCATTCTCAACACCTACAGCGGGCAGTTATCGATTTATATGAGTCAGACGGCTGAAACGAGTTATTGTTTTCTTGCCAGTCCCTTACTCCATCTCACCTTTCCATAGGTAGCCGAGTAGTTAAGTAGGGTACGTTACAACGCACCCTACCCTATGACTAGGAACTATTGTTACCTGCTTATACCTTGTTCACCACTGATGTCCTCAAATTCACTTGGCTATCTATGGCAACTGTCTGATAGACAGTCTCTGGTATGGGGTGACGTGCCTCAACCAGACTAATGGCTCTGGAGGCACTTTCAGGTAGAATCACCACCAAACTGCCTGGTTTCGCCTGATCCAATGCAGTATTAACTGCCTCGATTTCCTTGAGAATCGTTTCATAAGGGCAATCTGGCTTTTCTTGATTAATCCCTTTAGCGATCAACTCAGACGCCTCCCCACTCGAACGCCCCCGCAGATCATCATCTTCTTTAATAATTATCCGGTTAAAGATTTGTGCTGAGAGTCGGCCGAGTTCAATGAAGTCTTCATCGCGGCGATCGCCAGGTCCACCAATCACCCCAATGCGTTCTCCAGGCCAATTGCGGACAAAACTACCTAGCGCTTCATAACTTGCCGCATTGTGGGCATAATCAACAAGCGCATGGTAGCTACCAAGATTAAACAAATTCATCCGTCCTGGAGTCTGATTGACAGAAGCCCGGAAGGTTGTTAACGCCGCTCGAATTGCCTCAATCGGCACCCCTTGAGCAAAGGCAGCAAGACTTGCCGCTAACGCATTTGCAATCATGAAGGGCGCTCGTCCCTCCATTGTCACTGGCAAATGCACAGCCTGATCAATTCGCAGCGTCCAATCACCTTTCAGAATCGACAAATAGCCATTCTCATACACCGCCGCTAGACCACCACCTCGCGTGTGTTTTTGCACCAGCTCATTTCCTGGGTTCATTGAGAAGTAAGCCACCTGACCCTTCACCCGCTTCGCCATCTCGGCAACCAGGGGATCATCCGCGTTAAGGACAGCATACCCCTTAGGACTCACAACCTCTGCGACAACACTTTTTAGGTGAGCCAACTGCTCAATCGTGTCGATGTCCCCAATACCCAGATGGTCAGCCGCAACATTCAAGACAACGCCAACATCACAGCTCTCAAATGCTAAGCCAGAACGTAGTAACCCACCACGCGCTGTTTCCAGGACAGCAACCTCAACCGTTGGGTCTTTGAGAATAACCTGAGCGCTTTGAGGCCCGGTTGTATCACCTTTTTCCACAACATGGTCATCAATGTAGATGCCATCCGTGGTGGTGTAGCCGACAACTTGTCCAGTTTGCCGATAAATATGAGCAATTAGGCGTGTCGTTGTCGTTTTTCCGTTTGTCCCTGTAATCGCAATCATGGGAATCCGACCGGATTTACCATTGGGAAAGAGCATTTCCATCACTGGGGCAGCGACATTCCTGGCAAGACCAATGCTCGGACAGACGTGCATTCGGAACCCTGGGGCAGCGTTCACTTCCACAATAACGCCGTCTACGTCCCGCAGAGGCTGGGTAATATCAGGGGTGACAATATCAATTCCGGCAATATCCAGACCAATTGTTTTAGCAACTCGTTGCGCTAACCAAATATTTTCTGGGTGGATGTCGTCAGTCCGGTCTACAGCGATCCCTCCTGTACTGAGGTTAGCTGTCGCCCGCAGGTAACAAATTTCCCCTGAGTTTAGTACCGTATCCAGGGTGTATCCCTGACGTACCAACAAATCCATACTGGTGCGGTCTACGATGATTTTAGTGAGAACGTTATCATGACCTTCACCGCGATTCGGGTCACGATTTGTTGTCTCAATCAGTTCCTCAACGGTGGACTTACCATCCCCAATTACATGAGCTGGGACTCGTTCTGCCACCGCCACAACTTTGCCATTAATCACTAACACGCGGTGGTCGCGACCCTTATAGAAGCGTTCTACAATGACGGCTCGTGAGATATCTCTGGCAACATCGTAGGCTTGTTCCGCCTCATCCCAACTATTAATATCAATTGTGATGCCCCGTCCATGATTGCCATCCAAGGGCTTAATAACAATTGGGAAGCCACCGACTTCTTCGATCGCGCCTTCTAGCTCATCCAAATATTGAATTACTGTACCGCGTGGCACAGGAACACCTGCATCCCGGAGAATTTGTTTTGTACCTTCTTTATCACTAGCTAGCTCAACTCCTAAAATTCCAGAGTAGTTGCTCAATGTTGCCTGAATTCGCTTCTGGTGGACACCATAGCCGAGCTGAATCATCGCTCTAGCGCTCAGAGGCATCCAGGGAATATCTCTTGCTTCTGCTTCTTTGACAAGCGTTTCTGTACTTGGACCGAGGGCGGCATCGCGAGCAAGGTCTTGCAAGTCTTTCAGATCTTGCGCTAATTCACTTTTGGGATAGCTGCCAGTACTGACAATGCTCTGACACAGCCGTACAGCTGCCCGTGCGGCATAACGACCCGCTTGTTCGTCAATGTACTGAATCACAACCTGGTAGACTCCCGGTGTCGCTGTCTCCCTGGTGCGACCAAATCCCACTGGCATACCTGCCATTGTTTGCAGTTCTAGGGCAACGTGTTCAATGATGTGCCCCATCATCGTGCCTCTGTTCACACGGCTGAGGAAACCACCCCGAACACCGGGGGAACAGAAATGTTCCTCCAGACTAGGTAGTGTAGCAATCAGTCCCTCGTAGAAGCCAGGAATCTCGTTGGAGGGTTTTTCTGCTAGTTCCTCTAAATCGAGACGCATGACGACGAGGTTGTGGCGTCGAATGCTCCAATAGTTGGGTCCGCGTAACGTCTGGATTTTCAGAATTCTCATAGCAACTTTTGAGGGTGATTCACGATTGGGATCAGAAAGAAAGTATCAAGAAGCAATTACAAAAAATGCGCCTTTACTCCTTACTCCTGTAGGGTGTGAGCGAAAGACACGTCGTCAAGATGTGCCAAAATCCTTAAACAAGCGTAAGAGGGGTTTGCTCTTCCAATCGTCACACTCAAGCCAGCTATCACATAGCGAGGCTCGATGGGAGACGCTACGAAAGAGCTAGACTTGAGAGCTGGCTTGAGCAGGGGTGCCTCCATAACAACAAGGATAGAGAAAATTTTTATCTCGCTCAGCAAAAACCTCGTCGAGCGCTGTTAAGTCTATTGCTTGGTGGTTCCGACCTCGCATGAATACGCTCTTTTCACAAAAGGTGTAGTTTTGATCGGTGGGTAACGGCTTCATCCTAAGTTACCTTGCTTAAACCCTGACTTACAGGCATGGACGAGGTTTCGAGTCTTATCTAGTTTCTAGCTTTAAAAAGCCCTTAAACTGTTCACCAGTAACAGTTTTCTCCAAAGTAGCAGATATGTTTTCCAGGAGGAGGTATAGGAGCGTACAGGATGCCATTCGTATTGTTATACGGTCTCTAACCAACTGGAAGATATAGAAACCATGGGACTTAGCCGTCCTGCGGGATGAGACTACGTTTATGTAAATGGTAGCGATCGCCATAGCTAAGAATATGCACCCGGAGATTATGGAGACTAATTGGGTCGGTGGCACTAACATCAGGTTGGTTGGTATAAGACATTTCTCCTGGATCGATTATTGTCACAGTGCCTTTGCCCATTACCTGTAATAAGCCATCTCTCTCGAACAAGGCACAGGTATCTTCATCAATACCAATTCCTAATCGTTCTGGATGTTCTGCTACAGCACTCATTAAACGTGCCATCCGATTGCGATTGTGAAAATGCTGATCGACAATTACCTCTGGGATAATTCCGAGTCCCGTTGCCATGTCTACCAAAGACCGATTCGGGGACTCCCCACTGCCGCCTCCAGCAATCATGTGATGCCCCATGACGGCTGCACCTGCACTGGTGCCTGCTATGGTAATTTCACCTTGTTGGACTCGTCGCCGCACTTTTTCCATTAGGGGTGTGTCTGCGAGTAACCCACACAAGCGCAACTGGTCACCACCCGTCATGAAGACACCAGTACATTGTTCAACGTAATCCTGTAACAGGGGATCTTCGGCTTGGACGCGATCGCGGATGTCTAATACCTTGATTTCTTTTGCCCCCATATCCTCAAAAATCCGCTGATAGCGTTCGCCAATCACAGATGGTTCTCGCGAAGCTGACGGAATGATCCCAATTCGCGCATCACCTGACCCAGCACGCCCAAAAAACGTATGTAAGATCTCTCGTCCATGAACCTTGTCTTCAGCACCGCCGATCACTAAAATCGCGGTTTTAGTCGATTGAGGCATCTTAGTTTCGTGGGCTTGAGAGTCTAACTGCAACATAATGTCGATTTTGGGCATATCAATGAGGTAAGTCAAATAATTGAGTGTTGCTTATCAAGGGGCATGAGGATTAAGGAGGGAGGACTGTACAAGACATTCTCTTCTCTTCATAGAGGGACATCCACCTTCCGCTGTGGAGAATGCTCCGACGTGTTCGGAGCGTTTGTAAAATACAGAGTCTGTACCTGCATACGTTACCCAGTCCCCAATCACCAATCTCTAATCCCTAATCCCCTTTTATTGAAATGGCACTCTATCGCAATTTTTATTCTGGCTCAACTCCTCAGTCGATTGTGGGTGGAAAAAATGCTAATAGCTTCTATCCATTAACTTTGACGGCTTCAGTAACTAGCAGCTTTTACTCTAATTCCCTGAACAATCTAAGCTTTTGACTGTCCAGTTGATGAAGAAATGCCAGCTTACGTCGGCAATCTTCTTATTTTGAAGCAGTACTATCTATGCATAATGCCAGATAATGTGAATAATTTGTTATAATATCTTCAATGTTCTCTGACTTGAGCAACGGCAAATTATTGTTGTTTGAGAGCCACAGACCGTTGTCATTCAAGAATTTTAGGCAATTTCTCCTAACGCTCGACGCTCGGCACCCGATGAATCCCCTGTGCGATTTGATATTGTTACGCTGTTTCCCGATTTCTTTACGTCTCCTCTGTGTTCCGGGCTACTCGGTAAAGCGTTAGCCAAACAAATCGCCCAAGTTAATTTAGTCAATCCCCGCGATTTTACTACCGACAAGCACCGACGAGTCGATGATGAACCCTATGGCGGCGGTGTGGGGATGTTGATGAAACCAGAGCCAATCTTTGCGGCTGTGGAGTCATTGCCGATTTTACCCCGACGTGAGGTCATCCTGATGACACCTCAAGGGCAACCAATGAATCAGAGGTTGTTGGTAGACTTGGCAACAGGTTACGATCAGTTAGTGGTGATTTGTGGGCATTACGAAGGTGTTGATGAGCGGGTACTGCATTTGGTAACGCGGGAGGTATCTTTAGGGGATTTTGTCTTGACTTGTGGAGAAATTCCCGCACTGGCGTTAGTTAATGGAGTTGTGCGGTTGCGACCGGGAACGGTTGGGAAAGTTGAGTCGCTCAAAGCAGAAAGCTTTGAAGCCGGATTGCTTGATTATCCCCAGTACACACGACCCGCAGAGTTTCGGGGGTGGAAGGTTCCGGAGGTATTACTCTCAGGAAATCATGCAAAAATTGAGCGTTGGCGCAAAGAACAGCAGATTCAAAGAACACGCGATCGCCGCCCTGATTTATACACCGATTGGGTGAAGAATTCAAAAGGCGATCGCGAATAGAGTAGTGGTAAGTGAGGTGTGATGTCTCACTTTCATTCACTCCAAGCGACAGAACGAAAGCTAGAGGGGTGACGTGACGTTACTCAGTAGCACGCGATCGCGAGGTCATCTTTAAAATGTTAAAAACACTAAACGGTAAATTCTTCTTCGCTACAGCCTTGTCTTTAGTGTTGATTAACAGCATTGAATTGCCGAAACCTAGTAGCAATTTGGCGAGTTGGCTCAATATTAGTAACGAAGCCTCTGCCAGAAGTAGTGGAGGGCGTGGTGGCGGCGGTGGATTTAGCCGACCTTCTAATTCAGGCGGTTCTCGCAGCCGTCCTTCTGGTTCCAATGATGGTGGTGGTTACTACCGCAGCAATCCTGGTTATGGTTCTGGTGGCAATACCGTAATTATTGCTCCGGGAGGCGGTGGTTACTACGGCGGTGGGTATAGTACGGGAGGTGGGATTTTCCCAATGCTCCTGATACTGGGCATGTTTGGTCTGATTGCTCTATTTGTAATTTCAAATCGGCTGCAATCTTACAGAAGTTACAGCAATGACTCCTACTTTGCATCTGGATTGACCACTCAAACTAGTGAACGAGACAACGACACAGTAACTCTCAGTAAATTACAGGTAGCACTACTTGCTCAAACTAAAGGTCTTCAATCTGAGCTATCGCAACTGACACTTAGTGTAGATACCGATACCCCCGAAGGACTATTAGAACTTTTGCAAGAATCAGCCCTGACACTGTTACGAAATTCTGAGTACTGGAGCCATGCTCTTGCAAACTCACAAAGCGTCTATATAGATAAGGCGGAATCAATCTTTAATCAGCTTTCTCTGCAAGAGCGTAGCAAATTTAGTGCTGAAACTCTTACAAATGTGAAGGGTGCAGTCAGACAAAAAGAAGCTGTAATTCCGGGTTTAGAAGAAGACCCAGGAGCTTACATTGTAGTGACGTTGCTAGTTGGTACAGCAAATGACAAACCCCTGTTTAAAGATGTTCGTTCAATAGAAGAATTAAAGGGCGCTTTAGAAAAGATTGCTTCGGTACCAGCTGACTATTTAATGAAATTTGAACTCCTCTGGAGTCCACAAGTAGAGGCAGATAGCCTGACTTATGATGAACTACTGACCGAGTATACAGATATGGTTCAGATTGCTTAGGATGAAGCGTTAAATAAGAAGAATACAGAAGTTCAGGAGTGGCTGTGTTCATGAGAAGCCTAAACTTTGGATGAACTGAGGATAGATAAGATCAACCATTCGAGGGGAGTTCTTGGTCGCAATCCCCATGGAGTATTCAGGGGCTGCTATTGAGGTAGGATGAGAATCCCTTTCTCAAATGCCTTCTGGACTCCAGCCAGTTCCTCTATTCTCCCATCCTTTCAACGCAATTTAACTGTAATTTTATTAGCAGTTTTGTAAAGGAACATTCATACTTAGCCAGAGGAGAAGCTTGATTTTAAAATTATCAAGAAAAATTTAAAACAAATATAAAATAATTGTCATTTTACTCGACAGGGTTGAGGTTTAAAGGCTAGGTTTGGAACACCCAAGTATTCCTAAAGATGTAAAATGTTAGCCAAAATTAACTATAAGTTCCTCTTCGCTGCAGCTCTTTCTTTTGCATTAATTAATAGTATCAATATTCAGTTATCTAGTAATAATTCAGAAGCACTGCTGGATATCAGCAACGAAGTTTTTGCAAAAAGTAGCTCATCTTCTTCGCGCTCCAGTAGTTCTAGTAGTTCTAGCCGTTCGTCCTCTTCAAGCTCTAGTTCCCGCAGTTCCAGCAGCAGTTCATCTGGAAAACCTTCATCCGCTTCCAGCTCAAGTTCCAGCCGTTCAACTCCGAAGGATTCCTCTTCAAGCTCCAGTACGACTCCTAGTCGGGCAAGCGCCGGACGTACAGGAGGAAGAGCAAGCGGCGGTTCATTCCAGAAACCAACACCGTCCCAGGCTCCGGTGCGCTCTAGTATAACAACTAATCCCAAACAGACTAGCTTGCCTCAAAATAAACCCATCAGCCCTGTTAGGCAACAACCTGTGATTGTGCCAAGACACGTCGATGTTGATATTGAGATAGAGAACGAAGACGAAGACTACAACCCGAATCAAATTGCGCCAAATCCCTCAACAGCAGGTTCAACAACTAATACAGCTCCGTCTTCTGAGTCAAATTCCAACAGCAATTCTAGTAATTTATCCGAGTCAAATTCGGACAGCAATTCTAGTAATTTATCCAACTCGAATGGCTCATCTGATGATTTTTGGTCGGTAGTTGTGGGATGGGGAATCATCGGTTTCATGATCCTAGGGCTATCAGCAGGAATTGTCCTTTTGGTTTATTTCATCCTGAAGCAGAAAAAACGGAGTACTGCTGCTAATGAGCAAGACAATGATGTTGTAACTGTTAGCACGTTACAGGTGGCGCTTTTGGGGACAACCCAAGGGCTTCAATCGGAGCTATCTGAACTGACGCTTACGGCTGATACTGAGACTACTCTCGGACTAATACAGTTATTACAAGAATCAGCGTTGGTACTGCTACGGAACTCTGAGAGCTGGACGCATGTTCTAGCGAGTTCACAAACTGTTCAAAGTCGGGAGGAAGCGGAAGTTCTATTTAAGAAACTCTCGCTCCAGAAGCGGAGTAAATTCAGTGCGGAAACCCTTACAAATGTGGGTGGACGAGTGAACCGTAGGGATGCAGTTAACTTTGATCGTTATGAGGCTTCAGCGGATTATATTGTCGTGACGTTACTAGTCGGTACGGCAGATGACAAACCTTTATTTGGTGATGTCCGCTCGGTAGAGACACTGAAGGAAGCTTTGGAAAAATTAGGCTCAATGCCATCTGACTATCTGATGGTGTTTGAGTTGCTCTGGAGTCCTCAGGCAGAGGAAGACAGCCTGAGCTACGATGACTTATTGAGCCACTATACAGATATGATTCAGATTGTGTGAAGAGACTTGGATTGGAGTTTGGCAACAGGAGCCGCCTATTTCATGGAAAATGAACTCGATAACAATATTGTCACTGTCAGCAAGCTCCAGATTGCCTTGCGTAGTTCTGCTCGTTCTCTTCAATCTGAACTATCTGAACTCACTTTGAAAGCTGATACAGAAACGATAGAAGGGTTAAGGCAGTTACTAGAAGCTTCTGCACAAGTACTATTAAACTATTCTGAGAGCTGGACTCATGTCTTGGGGCGATCGCATACGATTCCCAGTCGTGAGGAAGCCGAAATCGTATTTAACAAGCTTTCTCTTGAGGAACGCAGTAAGTTCAGCGCTGAAACACTGACTAACGTGGGTGGCGAAATCCGGCAGCACCCCGTAGTCGAACCTGACCCCACTGAAGGGCCAGCCGCTTACATTGTGGTAACGTTACTGGTTGGGACAGCGGATGATCGACCGTTATTTGCTCAACTTGACTCGGCACAAGCCGTGCAGGATGTGCTGAAGAAATTAGCATCGATGCGAACTGACTATTTGATGGTGTTTGAGTTGCTTTGGACTCCTCAAGTAGAAACCGATACACTCACTGAAGCAGAGCTAGCGACAGAGTACGCTGATTTAGTGGCAATCTGAAGGAATCAAGTTAGTGACTGATTCCTTCAGGGGAAAGGAGTGCATGGCTTCTTTCCCCTTTGTCTTGGTGCGATCGCTCTGTACAACAGAAGGAAACTTCTACTGTAGAACGGGTAAGAGGCGATCGCATTTCATCAGCAATGAGCGAAAGCGCTACACCGACGCATCACTTTCGCTCGAAACCTACCTACCGATGTGCGTGTTCCTCCAGAATCTTCTGCGCCCGTGGCTTATAGATTAGATGGAACAACGTCTCAATGTAACGCATGATATCTTCACGGTTTTCCTTGGAATTGTAGTTCCAGAATCCATAAATCCGCGCCAACGACAGTAGTCGGGTTGTGTGAATCTTCCAGGTGTAAGTACTGTAGACCCGCTCTATTCCCTGATGAGCAATTTCTTCCCAGTAACTCGGATTTTGGTCACACTTGGAGACAAAATCCAGAATCTTCTGAGCCATCTCTTCCAACTGAGTGGGGTTGATTAAGAAGCCGTTCTTCTTGTCTTGAATAATCTCCAATGGTCCACCAAACTGCGTACCGAAGGTTGGTACACCAGAAATCATTGCCTCCAAAATTGTTAGACCGAACGCTTCAAACAGTGCGGGTTGAACGAAAACACCTTGATGGTCAGCAATGACGCGATAAATTTCGCCTGAATCACTCTTAGCTAGACGGACACCCAGCCAGCGGAATTTACCATTTAGATCGTATTGTTCAAGCAAGCGATAGAGCTTGACAATTTCGTCTTTTTCTTCGTTGTCAGTTGATTCCTCAACACGCAACTTCCCGGCGACGATAATTAGGTTACAACGCTCCTGCAAGGCTTCGCTCTTACCAAAGCATTCTACTAAACCTGTTAGGTTCTTAATCCGGTCAAGACGCGCCATTGAGAAGATAGGGCGCTTGCTAGGATCATCGAGGGTGCCATAAACCTGAGATGGGTCTTCTAACGTAAAGAGCAGTTCTTCAAGCCGTTCACGAGCATCCGGTATCCGATCTTCTTCACGAGTGTAGGGGAAGTAAACAGTCTCATTTACTCCTGGTGGCACAACGTTGAACTTGGGAGAGAACAGTTCAATTCCATCCACAACATGATAAAGCTCTGGCATTGTGAAACACTTGTAGGACTCATACTGACCAATGCTGTCCGGCGTTCCGACAATTTCTTGATAGGTACTGCTGATGACGAAATTCGCTGCATTCATCGCAATCAAGTCAGCGGTGAAGTGCAGCGAGAAGTGGTATTTGTCTTCTAAATCTTGCCAGTAGAGGTTACTGAACAGGTATTTGGATTTTTCCAAAGCATGGGCAACATTACACTGGGTCACCTTCAATCGGCGGGCAAGCAGGAAGGCAACCAAGTTGCCATCAGAATAGTTACCGACAATTAAGTCAGGTTGACCTTGGAATTCTGCTAGGAGTTCTTTTTCTGCATCGATCGCGTAGGTTTCCAGATATGGCCAAATCTCAAATCGTGAAATCCACTCCTGGGTCATTTTGGGATTAAATTCTCGGAATGGTACCCGCAAAATCCAAGCATTATCAGTGCCGTGTACTTTTTCCAGGCGTTCGTTACAGCGTGTGCCATCACTGTTGGCAATGAGACGGCTAAGGATAATGACCTTGGGTTCAACTCCCAATCCTTCCAATCCCGCGAGTTTAATGTCCTCTTGCAGTTGCTTTTCTAAACTCCGTGCTTGGTCAAGGACGTAGACAACCTGGCCGCCCGTATCCGGACGCCCTAAGACACCTTCTTGCCCAAACCAACCGTGGATTGAGACGAGGACAATCCGAAAGATCATCGGGATGCGGGAGATGAATCGTTCAAGCCCCTCGTCAGCAGGGGAGTCGATCAGTTCATCAAGAATTTCCAAAGTTTCCCTGACTCGATAGGCAGTATTACCCCAGCCTGCTTCAAAGCCCATTTCTTGCAGCTTGTAGCGAAATTCTTCGTAAGGTTCCTGTTCTGGGCGATCGCTGACAAACGCCAAAGCCCGTTTTACCTGATCTGAGAGTTGCTGCTGGTTCTTAATCCGCCCGTTAATCAGTAGCTGAGTACCGTGAAACTGATGGAGACTTAAGAAGTTATACAAAGACTCCAGCCACTCGCGAGGGTCTTGAAATAATTTACTGGAGAGAAAGCGGTTGAGGAAGCGGACTCCTTTACCGATATTTTTGGGATCGCGAATGGTTGGGGTGTAGTCGTAAAAGGGACGGAAATCAAGTTCGAGGAGATCACCTTCATTGGGATGGTGACGGTTGACCAAGCGATCGCGTAAATCTAACAGTTCTTGCACGCTCACTGGCTCAACTGTCAAGTCTTCAAAGACTCGGAAAACTTCCTGGGAGGCAATTTTGGGTCGGATGATCAAGTAGAGGGTTTCGTCCTCCTTAATGATTTCCTGGGTGTAATACACCAGTTGTCCTAGATGAGACGACTGATAAAAATATTCCGGTTTCTTGTGGCTGGTGCAGTATTCAGAAAAAGCGGTAATAATGTCGTTTCGCAGTAGATACTTGGTTTCCGAGTTGCGTAACTGTCTGGCAAATTGCCGTAAATCACTTCTCTCGTCACTATCAATAACATCCTGGATCAGATTGATCATTGCAACTCCCAAAAAGTAAATTGAACGGTACTGACAACAATTTTTAGAACCTGTTGTCAGGAAGATTTATTCCCTGAGGTGTAGATAGGCACACGTCAACACGGACAACGCTTACAAAGTGTAAAGTTGCCCGTATTTTTGTCGGATGTAACGAATGAATGGCTCGATGCGTAGATTAGCACCAGTGACGCCCCTGATCAGTTCAGTTGCCGTATATTTGCAACCGTGTTGATAGATTTTATCTTTCAACCAATTATGTAGTGTAATACAGTGTCCCTGCTCTATCTCCGTTAAGATTTCTGAATGAGATTGGAGTGCCGCTTCAAAAAACTGTGCGCTCATTAAGTTACCAAGGGTGTAGCCTTGGAACATCCCCCCTATTTGACCAGTGTACCAATGAACATCCTGTAATACACCATCAGTGTCACTTTCTGGAACAATTCCTAAGTCAGAGCGATAGCGTTCGTTCCAAGCTTCTGGGAGGTCTTTTACATCCAGACTTCCTTCTAGCATTTGCAATTCCAAGTCGAAGCGAATCATGACGTGGAGGTTGTAGGTTACCTCATCAGCATCGGTACGAATTAGCGATCGCCCAACTTTATTGATCGCTCGGTAGAAGGTATCAAGCGATACATCACCTAATTGCTTGGGGAAGGTGCTTTGCAGTTGGGAGTAGAAGAATTTCCAGAAGCCGATACTTCGTCCCACCATGTTTTCCCAAAGCCGTGATTGGCTCTCGTGGACACCTGAAGAGGTACCAGCGGCGAGAAGTGTGCCTTCATAGTTCTGATTAATCCCCTGTTCATATAAGGCATGACCCATCTCATGGATCGTGCTAAAGAGTGCCTGACTCAAGTCATTCTCGTAGACACGGGTAGTAATTCGCACATCACCGATCGAAAAATTGGTCATGAAGGGGTGGTGAGTTTTGTCTTGCCGTCCCCGATGGAAGTCATAACCTAATTGCTCAATCAGTTTGAGGCTAAATTCGAGTTGCTGAGCTTCTGGGTAGAACTGGGATAAGAAGCTATCATCAAAGGGTTTTTGGGACGTAATCGCTTCAACAATTGGCACCAGTTCCAGACGCAATTCGGCAAAAAGCGATCGCAAAAATGAAGCTTTCATGCCGTAGTCAGCAAAGTCAATTAAGGGGTCAGCGATATGCTCATAACCAGGGAAAAAGTTTGCCAGTTCGCGGCTGAGGTCAAGCGTTTTTTCCAAATGAGGCTGCACAAGCGCGAAGTCATTGCGAGGTCTCGCCATTGCCCAAGCTTCATAGGATTGGGTCCGATGCATTGAGAACTTTGCCATAAATTCCGCTGGCACCCGCACCGCTGTCTCGTACTTTATCCTCGTAATACGGATCAGACTAGCTTCATCTGAGTCATAAGGAAGACTTTCTTCTAAGGGACGTAAATCTTCTAATAACTGACCAATTGACGGCTCAGTAAATTTGCTATGAGATATTTGTTGTAAAGTAGCCAGTTGCCGTCCACGCGCCGCTGCACCACCGGGAGGCATATAAGTTGCCTGATCCCAGTACAAAAGCGAGGCAGCGGCTTCGATGTCATTAATCTCACTCAGGCGGGTTTTGAGTTCTGAAAGCTTCGGTTCGGTCTTTTCGGTAGTCTGCATGGTTGGGGATTGAGGCTTAAATACTGGTTTTATGTTGTGTGTCGTGTTTCGTAAATTAGTAAATGTACACCTGACAACCGAAAAGGAAAATCTCCCCGACACTGAAGGTGCTTGCAGCTGGGTTGACAACTAAGCTCTTAGAGTGAGCCTATTAATTTGACGCGACGCTGCAAAGCTTTATCCAGTAGGGAGATGACTAACCCTGACGAGGTTCGCCGTTGGCTAACTGGCTCACTGCCAGAATCTTCCACAACAAGGGAACTCGGCTAAGTGCTTGGACATCCGGAAATTATTGGAAACTATTATTGTGCCACTAAGAGAGGAAATCCTGCACCCGGACGAGTATTAATCTCTTCCACCCTGAATTAAAGCCTGAAACTGCTCATTACCCGGAAGCCTGCCAAAATCTGAGTCTGTTCTTGCCTTCTTTCGGTATTCATCAGGATTCAGGTCGATAGCGTGTTCTCTTTCCAAAACTTGTTTGGTCAATCTTATCTATGCCAAGCATAACAGCAAGCTTCGTTTTATCAAGTAGAGTGAGCGTTGGACTAGATAGTTACGAGCAGAGATTAGTGACTGGGGATAGAGAAGGCGAGGTTTTTATCATGACAAACAAAAGGGTTGTCAGGAAATCCGTTTACTTCGGATGTTTCTGCCAACCCTAGTGGGTTTGATTTAGGAGTTCTTAAGTGTTTGAGCCATCAGCAACAAGGTGTTGATTTAGTCTGTAGCTCAATGGCTAACTAACAAGGAAAATGAGCAAGAAGATTAGCCAAGGTTAACTTTGAAGACTTTGTTCTTTTCGTCTTCTGCCTTGGGCATACTCAGGCTCAAGACACCATTCTTGTAATCAGCCTTTACCTGGTCGTTTTGAACTCGCGCTGGTAAAGGAATCACTCGCTGAAACTTACCATAATGGAATTCTGAGCGAGTCATACCACTTTGTTCTGTCTTGGTTTTAGACTGACGCTCTTCAGTAACGGCAACGGCTTGCTCGGTTACTCGAATATCGATATCCTTGGCTTTCATGCCAGGAATTTCTAATCTCAATTCAATGGTGTTTGATGTCTCGTGCATTTCTGCGGCTGGCATGAAAGCAATAGCATTATTACCACCTTCTTCTGTAGAGGTGAGGCTCTCAAACAGCCGATTCATTTCTCGTTGTAAACTTTCAACTTCCCGGAACGGTTCCCAACGAATGAGTGCCATAATTTATCCCTCCGATAGTGAAATTTCCTTACGGTTTAGATCACTTTTTGGGTTCAATTTCAAAGTGACAAAGCTGAGTCATCTATTAATGAATCACTTTGATTTCCTGAACCTTCTATTAAAGTATCAAAGACACCAAAGTCGAGGGGTTCGGTTCCGCACCAAAGGATTAGGCTAACAACCGTACATTCAATTTAATGATCGTTGAGGTTTTGATAACGGTAAAAGCTGTAAGCATCAAATAAGGCTCCGACAAGGCTACAGGTGAAGCCAATGACTGTGATTCCCTCAAAGGGACTGCCACTGCCAAAGACAGCGAGAAACTTGAGGAGTTGTGTTGTTCCGGCTTGACCTATTGCTTCCAAGCCAGGAACCCAACCGATTACTGAGAGAGTGGCTAACAACACTGTCAGCAGTAGGATCGGAGCAACAAAGCTCAGCAGGATGGTTAGTACAACGGAACGGAGAAAGTTAGGCAAAATGCTCATAAATTGCATTGGACTACAGGTTGAGGGACGTAGGTACCTTCATTAAAACTTGCCACTTTCTACAATAGAGGCGATCGCTTCCTATGACTGAAGATGTGAGAAAACTTAAATCTCCATTAAGAATCTTGGTTAAAGTCCGTGAAACTTACTCATAAACAAGTCCTGACAGCACCATCTTCACTGGCACATTGTTTGCCACTCTCAAGCACTTAAGAAAACACCTTTGGCTGCCACAATTGCAGTAACCAATCTTGTTGTATTTCGCACGGAATCTAATCAAGTAGCAGCATTGGAAGACCGCTGCGCTCATCGTAATACACCGCTATCAAAGGGGAACAAATGAGACAGAGGTTTACACAGTGATAACATTTCGAGTGGGAAAAATCGGGTGGAATTTATCGCAACACTCGTTAACAGCTAGAAACATTAGGCGGGAACACCTGCTTCTGCTGAGGGTTCTTGCCGAACGCTACTTGGAGTCTCAGTCCGTGTACGCATTTCTAGATAAATTAGCAAAGCATTAATGTCTGCTGGGTTGACACCACCAATTCGGGAGGCTTGACCAATTGTTAAAGGTTTTATCTTAGTGAGTTTTTCACGAGACTCCTTCGATAGGGTGTCAATCGTTGCATAATCTAAATCAGGCGGTAGATGTCGGTGCGCTTGGCGGGAAACTAGATCAATTTGGTTTTGCTGACGTTGGAGATAACCTGAATACTTAATGTCAATTTCAGCACCTTCGCGTTCCGCTTGGTTTAGTGTTGGGTTACCGAGTCCATACTGGTCAAGATTGACATAGTGAAAGCCTGGTCGCCGCAACAAATCAGCTAAGGTAATGGAACCTTTAATTTTTTGCTGAGTATCAGATGCGATCGCTTTTCCTAACTCATCATGTTCTTTGACCCGAACTTCCTGCAATCGCTCTTTTTCTGCTGCAATCTTCGATTGCTTTTGCGTGTAGAGATTCCAGCGTCGGTCATCAATTAGCCCCAACTCTCGCCCTAAGGGCGTCAGACGCCTGTCAGCATTATCTGAACGTAGTAGCAGGCGATACTCAGAACGACTGGTGAGCATCCGGTAAGGTTCTCGTAGATCCTTCGTACACAGGTCATCAATTAACGTGCCAATATAGCTCTCCTCGCGGGGAAGTACAATCATTTCCTGATGCCGTACATACCGTACAGCATTAATTCCTGCGACGATACCTTGAGCCGCTGCTTCTTCGTAGCCCGTGGTGCCATTAATTTGCCCTGCACAGAAAAGTCCTTCAACCTTCTTCGTCATCAGGGTAGGGTAACACTGCGTTGCGGGTAAGTAGTCGTACTCCACCGCATAGGCAGGACGTAGCATTGTACAGTTTTCCAATCCAGGAAGCGATCGCAACATCTGCAACTGCAAATTCTCTGGTAATCCTGTTGAAAATCCCTGGATATAAAGTTCAGGAATATCTCGTCCTTCTGGCTCAATAAAAATCTGGTGGCTTTCCTTATCCGCAAAGCGCACAATCTTATCTTCAATACTGGGACAATAACGCGGCCCCTTAGCATCCACCCAACCCCCATAAACAGGTGACAGGTGCAGATTTTCTCGAATCAGCCGATGAGTCTCGGTCGTAGTGCGGGTAAGATAGCAATTCATCTGTTCCCGTTCCACCCACACTTCAGGGTCAAAACTGAACCAACGCACCTCTGCATCACCCGGCTGAGGTTCCAGATTGCTATAGTCTACTGAGCGCTTGTCTACTCGCGCTGGGGTTCCTGTCTTTAGCCGTCCTGTTTCAAATCCCAGCCGATTCAGGGTTTCCGTCAAACCAACCGCCGCAAATTCTCCAGCACGTCCGGCTGGCATCGACTTATTCCCTACCCAAATGCACCCACCGAGGAAGGTGCCAGTTGTCAGAACGACAGCAGGTGCTTGGAAGGCTACACCAAAGTAGGTTTCAACACCAATAACCTCATCATTGGCACCCAAGACTAAATTTGTCGCCATCGCTTCGCGGATTGACAAGTTTTCTTGGTTTTCGACAATCCCCTTCATTAGAGATGCATATTCCCGCTTATCCGTCTGCGCCCGTAAAGCCCAAACCGCTGGGCCTCGTGAGGAATTGAGTACCCGCTTTTGCAAGTAAGTGCGATCGGCCATTTTGCCAATCTCTCCCCCCAAAGCATCCACCTCATGAGTCAACTGCGACTTTGCGGGTGCCCCTACGGCTGGGTTACACGGTTGCCAACCGATTTTGTCAAGGTTAAGCGTTAAGAGTAGGGTGCGACAGCCTAACCGTGCTGCCGCGAGGGCTGCTTCACAACCCGCGTGTCCGGCACCGACAACAATGACATCAAAAGCGTCTTGAAATTCTACTAGGGAGGGTGAGGTCATGGTAAGCGTAAGCGTTTGAGTAACAAAGACTCCTGCTTAATTTTAACGGGTAGAAATGGCTCTACTCCCTTAGGTGTAAAGATTACCAGGAGGTTAACCAAGCTCACTACAAAGCAATGCGTTTCTGGATGAAGAAAATGCGATCGCTTGACGCTAATAGTAAATTAAAATCTTACTTTATTCTTTGTTGCGGAAGATTTTCTAACTCCTGAACAACCCTTTCTTGGCTAGCCGTCAAGTGGCAACGGATGGCTTGTGTTGCAGCTTCGATATTGTGTTGGGCGATCGCTTCATAAATTTGCAGGTGTTCAGTTCGGATCTCCAACACTCTTGGGTTATAACGAGTGGTTTGTACTCGCAAAAGTGCCATTTTGCCAAACACTTGGTCGAGGAGAGACACCAGACAGGTGTTGCCAGAACTTTGGGCGATAGTGCGATGAAACTGATAATCTAATTCTAAAAGCTGGTTACTATCGGGATTAGACGCTTTTCGTTTGAGTAGCTTCTCTGCCTGCGTGACAAGTTCCTTTAGTTTCTTGAGCTGAAAGTCGCTAGCATTTTCACAAGCGCCCGTTACAGACAAGGTTTCCAAGGCAATGCGGCAATCGTAAAGATGCATTGCCTCGTTTGGGGAAACAGTTGCCACTCGTAACCAACCCAGTTCATCTGCTGTGATTAACTCTTCTCGTTGAAGTTGGCGGATCGCTTCACGAATAGGGGTTCGACTAACTTGCAACTGTTCAGCAATCTGTGTCTCGATTAAGCGATCGCCCGGAGCAAGTTCTCCGCAGAGAATACTGTCCCGGAGAGCTTGATAGGTTTGTTCGTGCAGCGATTTGCTCCGTTGTACGTTTTTTGCCGATAAGACCAAAGCTCAATCTCCTTGCATTTAATGGCTTCTCTGGGGCAGATCAGTACTGCCTGTAACCCTAATACAGTACAATTTCTGCATACAGAATACAAATTTAACCGAAGAGTCTTTCTAGTGAGGAAGGCTTATTAATCCAGCGTAGATTTCACCAAGAGTTCAACCGAGGTGGTTTACTACAATTGGGGTTGAGTTGCTTAGAATCAGCATTTTAGCTGACCCAATGCTTAGCTCTCCCGACAGCTTTGAGCCAGATTTGGAAATTCTCCTGTGCTTGGGTGGCATTGGCACTTGGCTCAAAAACATGGTCAACTTGACGGCTGGCGGTGAGGGTGGCGTAGTCCTGCCAAAATCCTACGGCTAAGCCTGCGGCAAAGGCGGCTCCTTGTGCGGAGGCCTCAAGTACCTGTGGACGTTCTACGGGGATGCCTAAAACATCGGCTTGGAATTGCATTAAGAAGTTATTCTGGCAAGCTCCTCCATCGACCTTTAATCGGGCAATTTCGGTATTTGAGTCTTGGTTGATGGCTTGTACAACTTCCTTAACTTGATAAGCGATCGCTTCTAAAACTGAGCGCACCATATGTTCGCGCTGAACTCCGCCAGTTATGCCAAAGAATGCCCCTCTTGCACTCATATCCCAATGGGGCGCACCTAAGCCACTTAATGCTGGAACAAAATAAACGCCACCGTTATCGGCGACTCGTGTTGCCATCGGTTCGGTATCTGCGGCGGCTGTAATAATTTTGATGCCATCTCGCAACCACTGAATGCAGGCTCCAGCCGTGAACATACTACCCTCTAGGGCATAACCAACTTTGTGATGGGATGAGGAATCGGTTTGTGTCCAGGCAATTGTGGAGAGTAGTTGATTTTGCGATCGCTTTAATTGGTCGCCAGTGTGAGCAATTAAAAAGCAGCCAGTGCCATAGGTACATTTTAATAAGCCAGGGCGATCGCATCCGTGGGCAAACAGTGATGATTGTTGATCACCCAAAATTGCTGTAATCGGCACTGAATCCCCTAATAACTCTGACTTGGTATGACCAAATAAGCCTAGACTTGGCTGAATACTTGGCATGAAATGCGCCGGAATGCCAAATAAGTCTAATAGTTTGCCATCCCACTGCTGCTTTCTTAGATTTAACAACATCGTGCGGCTAGCATTGCTAGGTTCTGTTGCGTGAACCTCTCCTCCAGTTAGGTTCCAGAGAATCCAGGTATCAATGGTACCTGCCAAAACATTATCTAGGTCGATGGGAGGGTCTTGTTGTTGAATATGCTCTAATATCCACGCCAACTTAGTTGCAGAGAAGTAGGCATCCAGTACTAAGCCTGTGCGATCGCTTATTTTGGCGGCATAACCCTCTTCGGTCAACTGATTACATAAGGGAGCAGTGCGGCGGTCTTGCCAAACAATAGCATTATGTAGAGGTCGCCCTGTATCTTTGTCCCATAGCAAACAGGTTTCTCGCTGCACACTCATTCCAATTGCAGCAATCTCCGAAGCCTTGACCCCTGCTTTCTCCAATGTAGTCTGCATTACCCACAAGGTATCTTGCCAAATCTCTCTTGGGTCATGCTCTAACCAACCGGGTTGAGGATAGTACTGCGTGAGTTCTTTATACGCTTGACTAACAATTGCCCCACCGTTGTCAAACAAAATTGCCCGGTTGCCTGTAGTACCAAGGTCTAGGGCTAGAACATACGCAGAAGCATCAGCAGTCATGGCTTAAGGAAAAGCAATTGTTAGTTCTTATACCATTTTGCTGTATGTTGAGACTTGCAGAAACCTGGTAAGTAGGTAGAAATGAATAAGAAGGTCATCTACCTGTGATCTCACCCCAGATTGAAGACTATTTGCAAGATATTTTGGACGTATCCCCTCAAACTCTCCAATAGTTAAAATCAAGGTGCGATGCAGCGCAATTATGAGCTAAGGCGATGACACAAACTCCCCTTCTCAATCAGCCCTCCACCGATCAACGCCTCATTTATGGTGGCATTACCTGGCAACAGTTCAAGCTGATTCAGGCAGGTTTTGCCGAGTCTCCGGGTGTCAGGTTGTTCTACTACAATGACGCGATCGAAATTCTTATGCCGGGACGTGAACACGAAGTTTTTAGTCGGCTCATCGGCTTTTTGATTGGGTTGTTCTGCCTGGAAAATAATATCGAATTTGAACCTACAGGCTCAATGACTCAAGAGCGAGAAGGGGAAGTCTCAGTCCAGGCGGATGAATCTTACTGCTTTGGGCAATCAAAGCCAACCCCCGATCTCGCCATCGAAGTCGTATTTACTAGCGGTGGTCCCAACAAACTTCAGCGATATCAGGCGATTGGAGTGCCCGAAGTGTGGTTTTGGCAAGATGGGCTATTCAGCCTCTATCGCTTGCGGGAGAATCACTACGAAAAAATCTCCCGCAGCGAGATTCCAGAACTCGCAACCCTCGATATAGATTTGCTCACCCGTTGCGTGTTGATTGCCCAAATGTCTCGGCTAGAGGCAGCAACCGCATTTCGCAACGCCCGCAAGCCCAATTAGCCACTGCTCACTATCAACCGTGGCATCCGTTTGTTCTGGATTTTATAGCGACAAATAAAAGCAGGCGCAAACCTTAGAGATTGCCCCTAAAACGAAGGAAGCGGCTGCCCATGCTATCGCTTCTACGAAATCATTATTATGGAATTGTGCAGCGTCTTGCTCCCTATAGTTTATTGCCCTAGCTGAAGTTGCACTCTTACCCGTTCATTGTCTAGTTCTCCCGCACGGAACGTTGCTGGACTAGTTGAACCATTTAGAGTATCCCCAACAACAACGTCAACTTGTTCGTTTATTCCCAAGTCTTCGCCAATTGAAAGGCTTGATTGAGAGCGAGTGAGTCTACCAATACTAGTTGCAGAATTCGGCTGAGTGACTTGTGGTGTTCCATCATCAAAGAAATTTTGGAAGTCAGAGATTGTACGACTCTCAATCTGGAGAGATTCACCAGACAGAGTGACTGAATTATCGTTTGCGCGAGATGGGGTAGCTGTCTGTGCAAGGGTAACTGGTGCGAAGCCAACAACTACTGCTCCGATTCCTAAGACAACAAGCGATCTGCGTAGCATTAACTTTACTCCCTGGTTTTATTTTGTTTTAAACTTTTACTTCAAGCTTTCTCTTTACTTATAGTGTGTTGATATTGATGAGAATTTTACCTCTATCGCTAGATATAGCAATAGTTTTTATGAAGCACGTTACAAAGCTACTGAATAAGTCAAGAAGTATTTTTATCTATATAAGATATTAGCTACCAATTCTGTAACTAATCGAACCATTCTTTATCTCATCAAGAGAAATCCAAACGCTAGTGTGATACACATTACACTTTTTTAGTAATCATGGATTTTGTATCAATCGCGATTATTTTATCTATTTTTAAGAAAAACGTATTCTATATCTTGCCGTCTTAAAGAACCCTAAGAAAAGCGATCGCTTATTTAAGCGGAATGGCACTGACATAAGCCACATTGACACCTTTGTAGTTTGGGTTGAGGTGAGCGTTACCCAATTTTTCGATAACGACCCAAACAACACGTACTAGTAATAAACATAAAAACCCTCTGCCTTCTGCCTTCTGCCTTTTGCTAAAATTTATCGCTCTGGGTTAAAGCTAAAGGGGGGAAAAGTCTGTTGAATCCCAGAAGGTAAGCCCACTGACACGATAAATTTCTCATCCCACGTACCAACGACACTGGTAAAGAAGTAGGAATCACGCTGTCCAGCATCCAATACTTGTTCTACCAAAACGCCTGTCTGGTCACTGACTCGTAACTGCAAACCTAGAGGTAGACTCGTACCAGGCGTGGCCCCCAATATTAGTAACAATGTCCATTCAGGAATCGGATTTGATAGCACAGACCAGGTAACGGCATACAGCCGTAATGGCATTCCCCCTAACCGCAAGTCACGATAAGCACCACGCGCTTCCACAGGAATTTCTACGCCTGTTTGCTCCAGTCGTGTCACGATCGCTTCAAATTCTTCCACAGGCGATCGCACCGGGGCATTGGCAGCAAAGGTTGGCAGTAGTACCCAAGAGAGTTCCTGTGCGAACTCATCCAACTCGTTCCACAACCAGCGCCCTACATTCACAGCAGGTTGTGTTAAAAGCTGTAGGATATCTGCAAGATGCTGGCGAGATTGAGTCAGTAAACTGGGTGAGTTTGGCGCGGAACGCTCCTGTCGTTCTACTTGATACACCCAATCGAGTAACTCTGGACTAGTGAGGACAACCGCTCCTTGTTCCCAAGTCAAAATTGAAGAGAGTTGGCGTTCTGATGAGTGTAATTGAGATAACTGTGTTTCTAGTTCCGAGCGAATTGAGGATAAGGAACGAATGCGATCGCGTTGAGGTAGAGACACTGCTGTCGGTTCCAATCCGGACAGATTTAACAACAAACGATCTGGCTCACCCTCAAACCAGGTTAAAGGTAGCTGATAAGTCCAATCGTCCTCAGCTTCTAAATTGACTTGTCTTAGTCGATTGGTTAACTGTGCGTGAGAGAGGAAACTCTGAACCGTAACACTTGAAAATTCTTCTTCAACCTCCACCAACACGTAAAAATGAGGGACAAATTCTGGTAAATCTACAACTGCCCTGGGTAACATGACTTCTTCATCACTCAGGCTACCAGTAGCAATTAAGCAAATGTTGAACCCATTAACCTTCAGGTTACATACGGCTTCAATGGCATTGGCAAGAGAGGGTTGTAAGACTGAGCAATGCTCCCGATTGATCGTTACATCAGCCGAGCGTCCCTCCAGCCATTCCTCGAAACCAAATAGGGCTAAGGCGTTTAGATACGTCTGCCACTGTCGTTCTTCATTAGGAATATTTAGGCTCAGTGCTACAGCTTGGTCTACAACCTCTGGTGAGAGGTTAACCGATTCTGTAGCTAAGGGTTCAAAGTCGAGCCAAATTTGGGCGGTACGATCTAAGGAATAATTCATAGTTAGTTTCTCCTAGAATCAAGATAGCGGCAGAGTCTTTGGGCAAAAAGACTGCTTGGTAGGGTTTGTTTTCTTGCGGTTGTTGCTGTACTGGCTTCCGTTAGTGCCTCTTGGATTACGGTGTCAATTTGTTCACTGAGTACCTCTTCGAGCTGTTGATTGAGTGTCTGAAGGCGTTCTGGGGTTGTGTAGACTTTGGCTTGCTCAAAAATGCGATCGCGTAATTGCAAGAGCAATCGCTGTCGGATATCTGCACGAAGAGACTTCAGCTTGAGCAAGCGGCTGACTTGAAACTGCGCTTGCAAATTCACTAGGGGCGCAATTTCACTCATCGACAATTCCTGACAGTGGAACAACTGCAATGCCGCCAGAAATTTTTCTGCTTTATCGGGATCTTTACGTTTTAACTTCCTAACTTGGTCGTCCGTTACCTGCGCTACAGCTTGGTCTAAACATTCCACGAGTTGTTGGCGATAGAAGCTTAAAAATTCTGTTTGCTCGTCAGTATCCTGGTTATCCCCCTCAAGAGCTGGAAGACGCTCACTCAACGTGTTAGTGTCATTCACTTTGGCATCCAGAGATTCTGTTGGCAGAGAGCCACCCCGGACGTAAATTCGGTACTCCCGCAGACGAGAACCAATTTCTTGTAATTGTGTCATCAGGATTTCGGGAGCAAGCATCTCGTGAGTTTGGTTGAATAAGCGTTGTGCCATTTGCTGGAGTTGTTCGGTCGTCGGTGGTAGGCACTGTCCTTGGGTTCCTGTCTGACGTGCAAGCAAGCGTTGAGCGCGATAAACAGCGTGATAGTTTTCTAGAAGTCGTGTCGCCTGCTGGACTTCAACAGGCGTTAAGCCGTGAAACTGCGTGAAAATCCGTTGCAACTGCTTGGGGCGGGTATCGTTAAGGATTGCCCAGTCACTGACCAGGTAAACCCCGTGTTCCAGCAAGAAAGCATTCAGCTCTTTGTGGTGTTTTACTCGCCGCGTTGCCCAAGTCGCTAGGCTGCTCTGCTCTGGTTCGAAGGTTTGTAAAATATCGCTTATTAGCGATTGATAGGGAGTCGCAACTGAGCGAGTTGGGTTTCGCTGTTGTCTTATCCCGTCATCATCTAAGACAAAAGGTAGTAAATCATTGCAGGTGAAGCCATGATCTGCGCCAAACTGCGCTTCCAATTTCAGGCAAACTCGCTCGATTTGATGAGAAATAAAGCACTGTAGACAACGTTGAGCCAAAAAACCTTGCTGTTCTTCTTGACGGGATGTTGCTTGAAGGCTTCCTTGGTTAGCCTGTTTCATCCAGTGCAGGAGTTGACGTTGGATGAGGGTATCCGGGACATCGCTTTGAGCCATGAATTCCGGAAAGGATAGCAAGAAAAACTCTTGGGCTTCAGGAATTTCCTTAATTCTGCGTTTTCCGGTAGCATCAATTCTCACAAGTCTCCAGTATCTTAAGGCAGCACCCATAGCAATTCTGACAGGGGAAGAAATCATCGAATGTTACAGCTGAGGCAATTTACTGTTTATCTATGAAGTGTCGCAGAAATCCTGATAACCGAGTCGCCTGATGGATGATTGGCTGGCTGTGGTGCTGGACTATGTTTTCTAGAGCGATTAACGGTTCTACTAACGAAAGGGAAGCTATAGCCTCTGTCACCGCCATATCGTTTTAATTCATCCTCCCAAGGTTGTTCACCTCCCTAATCGAGATTTAAGTCAGTGGCATCAGAGCCTGTCAGCATTAATTAACTCTCGTCAAATTCAGCTTATGCAGTTTCGCTTAATTTCTGTAGGAGAACTCTGACCCTTGTAGGTTAACGAGACAGCTAGGGAATTCGTGCTACTGGCTCTAGAGAGTACAAATCTAGATTAGAGAGCTAGAAAAAATTCTTCATCTGTTAAAAGGCATGAATTATTTAATATGGTGCATAACGACTCGGCTCGTAGAGAGATAAGTCCCTAAGACCATCTGTTTGGAGGTAGAAACGATGAAACGTCTTGTCTCTAGCATCTTCCTAACTGGTTGTTTGTGGGCAATAGCAAATCTTTCGGATTCCCGGCATCAACCACCAGGCACAACCTCTAACCATCCGCTTCACCTGGCATTAAATCTGATGCGCTAAGCGATAGAGGTTACTTAGGCAATACTGAAGTGGTAACAAAGAGCCACAATTGTTAATGTAATGCCTATTCCCAAGGTGTCACAAAACGGTATACCCTCAAGGTTGATCGTTGATCGAGAAGAGAACTATGACACCCCTACAAATTGCCGTCATTATTGGGCTTGTAATTGTTGTGCTTAAGTTTGCCGCTTCGATGTTCGGCTATGGCAACATCCCCATCCTGAATAACTTGGTGACAGTTATTCTCAGTATCTTTGTAACCTTTGAAATTGTTAAGCTTGTGCAAGCGTTTGCGATCGCTTTTGGCTAACTGTCTGGGGATTGGGGGCTGGGGACTGGGAAATAATCTAAGGCTGTCTCTTGTAATGATTTAGACACCCATAGTACCGCAAGGGAAGTTCTCAGATTTCTTAGAGATTTGGGAAGCTCACGCTTACTCGAAGAGAAGCGTAAGTAGTTCACGGAAGGATAGTTTGTCGTAAAGGCAACTCAATTGCAAACTCAGTGCCGTGTCCCTCTGTTGATGTAACGTTTAGCTTACCTTTGTGAGATTGCACGACAATTTGGTAGCTAATCGTTAAACCCAATCCAGTACCAGAACCAATCGGCTTAGTTGTAAAAAAGGGGTCAAAAATCCGAGAGCGTATCGGCTCAATCATCCCACATCCATTATCTGAAATTTGAATGAGGAGGTGAGGGGTTAAGGCTGAGGGCTGATGAGTATTTTTATGACTTGCCATGTCCTGAAGGCGAGTGCGAATTTTAATAAATACTGGGGGATAGTCTTTTTCCTGCCAACTTCTATCTCCCGTTTCCTTAATCCTAATTCTCTTCTCCTCTAAAGCATCGATCGCATTGCTCAGGATATTCATAAACACCTGATTCATCTGACCAGCGTAGCACTGTACCATTGGCAAGTCGCCATACTCCTTAATCACCTTAATTCCACAGTGACTAACAGTTTCTGAGAGGCGGCTTTGCAAAAGCATTAAGGTACTGTCTATCCCCTCATGGATATTGACTTCTTTCATTTGAGCCTGGTCAAAACGAGAGAAGTTCTTTAAGGAGTGAACGATTTCGCTGATACGTTCTGCCCCAACTTGCATTGAGTCAAGTAGTTTTGGAAAATCTTCCATCAAGAAATCCAATTCAATTGCTTCTGTTTGATTCTGGATCGTGGCTGGTGGTGATGAATAATGTTCTTGATAAAGTTGCAGCAGTTCAAACAAGTCGCTCATATAAGCTCTGGCATAAGTAAGATTGCCGTAAATAAAGCTAACTGGATTGTTAATTTCATGAGCAACACCAGCAACAAGTTGACCAAGCGAAGACATCTTTTCAGTATGAACAAGCTGAGTTTGAGTTTGTTGCAGTTCGCGTAAGGTTTTTTTGAGTTGAAAGGCTTTTTTCTTGAGTTGGACTTCTGATTGCTGCAATTGCTCTAATGCTTGGCTCAATTCTGCTGTTCGTTCTTCGACTCGAATTTCTAAGTCTAACTTGGCTTGTTCCAAGGCTTGAGCCGCTAATTTTCGATCAGTGATATCCATCACCGTTCCAAAACATCGAATCACTTCACCCTTGTGATCAAGATTCGGTTCCCCTTTGGTCGAAATATGCCGAATTGAACCATTAGGAATTTGGATTCGGCAATCAAACTCATAAGGTTTGCCTTGATAAATGGCTTCGGAAATTATTTCCCTATAAACCTTTGCATCTTCGGGATGAATTCGTTTGAGATAGTCAGTGTACTTAAGATATCTATGCCCGATTTCACTTGGTTCCCAACCAAAGATGCGGAAGAGTTCATCGGAACCCGTAATCGTATAAGTGGCTAAATCTAGTTCCCAGTTACCAACATGAGCCAGCTTTTGGGCTTCAGCAAGGGAGGCTTGACGCTGAGAAAGTGTAAGGAAGGACTTTTTCAACTGAAGTGCCATCTGATTAAATGCTTTGGCAAGAACACCCAGTTCATCAGAACGCTCAACTGATACAACTTGGTTCCATTCTCCTCTAGAAAGAGCAGTAGCCGCAGCCGTTAGATGTAATATTGGTTGAGTAATCCAGCGATAGGTCAGAATTCCAAATAACGTAGCGATTGCTAAAGCAGCTAAACACAAGAGAATAGTAGAGCGGGTATTCACATCAATGTGTTCTTGAAAGTCTGCTTCAGGCACGACTACGACAATTAGCCAATCTGGAAGCAGTAAAGTGTCAGTTTCAGGGCTATTTCCTTCACGTAGGGGCGTTATCTGTAAAAATTGTCGGCGGTTATTGATATTAAAGGTAAGCTGTTGGCTACTGTTAATTTGGGTGAAGTTACCAAAGTATTTAGTTAAATAGTCTGCTGTTGAACGAGTTAAAGAATCGCGGCTTTCTAAAGCTTTAATCCGAGTAGCGTTACCATCTGTGACAACAAATGGTTTCTCAGCCGTAGAACTTGCAACTAACATACCAGAGCGTTCAATGATGAATGTTTGCCCTGTTTGACCAATTTTTAAGCTCTGTAAAAATTCACTGATTTGGGAAAGATTTGAACCCGCATCCAAAACTCCTTTAAGCGCTCCAGTTTGCTCGTAGATGGGTCGAACGGCATCAGTATGGAGTTCTTGAGTAGAAAACCCTAAATAAACATCTGTCCAAATAGGACTTGCGGCTTTTACAGCTACCTGATAAAAGGGGCGAAATCGAGGGTCGTAGTTTGGTTCACTTTGTAAAAGCTGGGTTCGTTTCCCCTGGCTGGAGAGCCTATAGGTGTGGCGCGATGGGCTAGTTGTATTATCTTTAACCTTGACAATAAATTGACCATCTTTCTGGCGCAAAACCTCAATATAATCTCCGTTTGTATTACCTAAGGCAATGTGTTCCAGTGACTTGAAGGTATGGAGTTGATGCCAGAAGTAGCGCTCTAGGGTAGGAATATTTTGTACATCTAATAAACCCAAATTAATTGCATCAGCATTAAGCTGATTGACAACATGAGGAACCTTGAGATAAACATTGAGGTGTTGTTCAAGGCGCTCGGTGATTTCGCTATGTAACTGAGTTGTCACGCTCTGAACTGCCTTTTGCCCGTTGCGTAGGGATAGCCAGCCTGTAAACCCAACTACCACAAAGATTTGAAGCACGAACGGCACCACAAGCAAGATACGCAGCGGTATTTTCTCAGAAACCTTTGAAACCTGATTGGTTAAATATTTCAGGAGCATTACGGAGTTAGAACACCAGTGTTGAGTGTGGTTGCTAAGGGATATGAGCTTAGAAGTTGACTGAGCCAAGCGAGATGGCTTACTACAGTATTCCCGTATTCCTAACTGCACCAGGTTTTTTCTGAGGGGATTTCTACTAATTGACGAAACAAGAGGTTAGGGGACGATTGAACAACGTCTAGACTTGCTTTGCGTTGGTAGGGCTGGCTCACTAGTGCAAGAAGGCAGGAGGCAGGAGGCACAAGGCTTTTATGAATATTGCTTGTAAGGTAAGCCTTTTAACCTTTTTCAACTGAATAGTTATTTCCGCCATACTGCACTAGTGAGTGATTATGCTCCCCCTTGCAGTAGACAGGCGCAAGCATTCAGCCAAGGTTAAAGTAGCGTCATGCAAGTTCCTTTGCTCTACAGCCGTTCTGAATTAATGACAGTGGCTAATCTCAGGAAGGGTGGATTTTAATTCTTTTTAGGGCAAGCTTTGTTGCCTAATAAAGATAATTTACCACCAGAAACTTTAGAAGTTTATTTAGGTTTCGATTACTTTACATTATCAAATAAATACAGATAGTTGGGTATTGGGTCAGGAAAGGTGCGATCGCTACTAATAAAAAGACTCTTGTTTTGCCACCCTAAAAATCCTCTGACTTCCCTTAATCTCCTTACTCAATGAGCTATTTACAAGTCAAACCTTAAAATCCACAATAGGATGAGCCATCTTCGCCCGGTCTGAGTTGTGGCAACTCTGCTACAGTTTCAAGCATTTGCCATACGCTTAAAGAAACTCAAAATAGTCAGGCGTTAATCTGCATAAAGAACAAAGTATTGTTTGGAAGGGATAATTCCCACGAGCGCAAGAGTTTTTGATTTAGATCCAGAGTTTAGTCCTATGTCTCAGCCCACCATAGAATCAATCCTTCAAGAAAAGCGTATATTCCCGCCGCCTGCTGAATTTTCACAAAAGGCTCAGATCAAGAGTCTGGAAGAGTATCAGCAACTTTATGAAAAAGCGAAAGCTGATCCACAGAAGTTTTGGGCAGATTTGGCAGAAACAGAGTTGGACTGGTTCCAGAAGTGGGATACAGTACTCGATTGGCAACCCCCGTTTGCGAAGTGGTTCGTCGGTGGCAAGATTAATATTTCTTACAACTGCCTTGATAGACATCTAACTACCTGGCGTCGCAATAAGGCGGCATTAATTTGGGAAGGGGAACCGGGAGACTCGCGGACTCTGACTTATGCTCAGTTGCATCGGGAAGTCTGCCAGTTTGCCAATGTCTTAAAGCAGTTAGGTGTGCAAAAAGGCGATCGCGTTGGTATCTATATGCCGATGATTCCCGAAGCCGCGATCGCAATGCTGGCTTGTGCAAGAATTGGGGCGGCTCATACAGTTGTCTTTGGCGGATTCAGTGCGGAAGCCTTAAAAGATCGAATGGTTGATGCTCAAGTGAAAGTCGTTGTCACTGCTGATGGGGGGTGGCGCAAAGATGCGATCGTTGCTCTCAAAAATCAGGTTGATAAAGCCTTAGCCAATAACGGTGCGCCGAGTGTTGAAAACGTCCTCGTAGTTCAGCGCACTAAGCAAGACGTTCACATGGAAGAGGGACGTGACCACTGGTGGCATGAATTACAACTCAAAGCCTCTGCCGATTGTCCCGCTGAACCAATGGACAGTGAAGATATGCTGTTCATTCTCTACACCAGTGGCACCACGGGTAAACCCAAAGGCGTTGTCCACACCACAGCAGGTTACAACCTCTACACCCACATGACCCTGAAATGGGCATTCGACATCCAGGATACTGATGTCTACTGGTGTACAGCAGATGTTGGTTGGATTACAGGTCACAGCTACATCGTCTATGGACCACTTTCCAATGGGGCAACGACGCTGATGTATGAAGGTGCGCCCCGTGCTTCTAATCCTGGCGCTTTTTGGGATGTGATTGAAAAACACGGTGTCAACATCTTCTATACTGCCCCTACTGCGATTCGCGCTTTTATGAAAATAGGTGAACAGCACCCTCAAGCTCGAAATTTGTCGTCTTTAAGATTGCTAGGAACTGTGGGTGAGCCAATTAATCCTAGAGCTTGGATGTGGTATCAGCAGTATATCGGGGGCGACAAGTGTCCAATTGTTGATACCTGGTGGCAGACGGAAACGGGTGGATTTATGATTACGCCACTACCAGGAGCAATTCCGACGAAGCCGGGTTCTGCTACGTTGCCTTTCCCTGGAATTTTGGCAGATATTGTCGATTTAGAAGGCAATTCGCTTGGAGCGAATGAAGGCGGCTACCTAATCATTCAGCATCCTTGGCCTGGGATGATGCGAACCGTTTATGGCGATCCAGACCGCTTCCGTCGCACCTATTGGGAACATATTCCCCCGAAAGATGGAAAATATGTCTATTTTGCAGGGGATGGTGCGCGTCGAGATGAAGATGGGTACTTCTGGGTAATGGGTCGAGTTGATGATGTGATTAATGTCTCTGGCCACAGACTCGGCACGATGGAAATTGAGTCAGCACTGGTATCTCACCCTGCTGTTGCTGAAGCTGCTGTAGTTGGTAAGCCGGATGACTTGAAAGGAGAAGAAGTCTTCGCGTTTGTCACCCTAGAAGGCAACCAAAGCCCTAGTGAGGAGTTACAGAAAGAACTGAAGAAGCACGTCGTTCAGGAAATTGGGGCACTCGCACGTCCTGGTGAAATCCGCTTTACCGATGCTTTGCCCAAGACGCGATCGGGGAAAATTATGCGGCGGTTACTCAGGTCACTGGCGGCAGGTCAGGAAGTCGCTGGTGATACCTCCACTCTCGAAGATCTGGGTGTTCTCGATAAGTTGCGGGAAGGAGCCTAATCACTATTGATCTGACACATTTTTCTCTATCAACATAATCAGTGAACTTCGTCTTAAACCCGCTTAGGCGGGTTTTGTTTCATATGAGAAGAATTAATTTTAAGAAAGATGAAGGAATATTTTGCTAAACTATACATCCCTTCTACAAAAAACTCTAGCCGATAGTAGTATGAGGCTTCTCAAACTGTTCAGCTAGACTAGATTCAATCAAGTCCTACTCAGTATAAATGCTTAAATGAGGCTAGATGCGCTCAATGAAAGAGCCTAAAATCATAACGATGAATAATTTTTTTGAATCAACAACCTCAGCCAAACCCGTTTCTAACCGCTGGTCTTAACTACCAAACAATAGCCTGAACCGCTTTTATCAACGGACATTGAGGAAAAACAGCATATGTCAATCGAAAAACTTCAGCCTGCCGACAAGGGTGCCGTCGGTGTTTATATGCCTTACTACCAGGGTGCTAAGCGAAATATGCTCCCCCTGGCAATTAGCCTCTACCAACAGGGTTCCTTGGAAGGTCAGCGCCGAATTGAAGGCAGTGACAGTATTCCCTTTGTTGCGACTTGGTTTGTATCAAAACTTCCTGCGGAGTTAACCCGTTGCCGATTACAGTTTGATGGAAATGCGGAACTCAGTTACGAAGTGACGATGCCAAATTCTGAGTTTATGAATTACTTAATCGACGTAATCATGAATTTCAGGCGATCGCGTTTAACGGATTTTTCCCAAGCCTTCTACCGAAAGCTGTTACGCATCGACGAGTAAGCACAAGTTGAAATAATAGGAGTGAAAAAAGGGGTGGCAAAATCCGCGAAGTATTTGCAAATCGGGTCAACAGAAGCTTACAGCGGTAAGTCAGCAACGATTTTAGGAGTCGCCTATCAACTGCAAGAAAAAGGGTTGGATATCGCCTACGGTAAACCGTTGGGAACCCGTCTAAGTACCAATCCCTCTGAGGCGATGGAAGAAGATATTCGGTTTATGAGCCAAACCCTTAACTTGCCGGAAAGACGGGTGCGATCGCCTCTGCTGTCTCTAGATGATGAAACGATTCAAAAGCGACTGCGGGGAGAGGATTCAACGAATTATCGCCAATCGCTCTTGCAATATCTCCAACAACCCGATGGCGATTTAATGTTGCTAGAAGGGCCAGGAACTCTCTGTGAAGGAAGCCTGTTTAACTTATCGTTACTAGAAGTCGCTCAAGCGGCTGATGCGGCTGTCCTACTTGTCACCCGTTTTCACTCCGTGTTACTCGTGGAAACGCTGCTGTCGGCAAAACAACTTCTCGGTGATCATTTGCTGGGAGTTTTGATTAACGATATTCCCGCTGAACAACTATCCATAGCAGAATCGACAGTGCGCCCTTTTCTGGAACAGCAAGGAATTCCAGTATTAGCAATGATGCCGAGAAGTGATTTGTTGCGGAGTGTCAGCGTTCGGGAACTCGTGCGTCAGTTGAATGCTGAAGTGCTTTGCCGTTCGGATCGGCTGGACTTGATGGTAGAAACCTTGAAAATTGGTGCGATGAATGTTAATTCAGCACTGAAGTATTTCCGCAAGGGAAGAAACATGGCAGTAGTGACAGGAGGCGATCGCGCAGACATTCAGATGGCAGCGCTAGAAACCTCAACTCATTGCCTCATCCTTACAGGTCAATTGCCACCGCAACCCTTTATCCTTAGTCGTGCTGAAGAATTGGAAATCCCAGTTCTGTCAGTTGACTTGGACACCCTGACAACAGTGGAAATTGTTGATGATGCCTTTGGTCAGGTGCGCCTAAACGAAGCGATTAAGGTGCAGTGTATCCGGCAGATGATGGATCGGCATTTCGACATTGAGCGGTTGATGAGTCAGCTTGGTTTAGAACCCGCCGTGCCAGCACATTGAGTTGTTGGTTGTTGGTTGTTGGTTGTTTGTATTTTAGAGACGGAGTTTTATTTTCTAAAGATTTAAGCTTGTTCTCAATATTCCCGAAAACTCCATCCTCTCGTGGGTGGAGTTTTTCATCATATATTCCGCGATCGCACGCCATCGCTCAAGCCCTGAAACTCTGGTTTGACATAGCATAGAAAGAGATATTTCTATGTGTCCTCCCATGTCCCTGACTGTCAAAGATTCGAGAGAAAATCCAGTCATTCCTAGAACTGGGTGCAAGAGTAGGGATATTAATTGACCCAGATAAGCAGACTGTCACTATCTACCGTTCAACAACTGAGCCAGTCGTGTTGACGGATGCAGATATCCTCACAATTCCAGAACTATTTCCTGGCTGGGAGGTTCCTATTTCTGAACTATGGTCTGTTGAGTTCGAGTAACTTTTATTCTCAAGACTGAAGTCGAGGCATTAGCCTGAACTCTAATGAAACCAGTGATTGTTTTCGGTAGCATCAACATGGATTTGGTAACCAGGACACCTCGGTTGCCACTAGCTGGTGAAACACTGCAAGGTTATGAATTTTTCACGGCTGCTGGTGGGAAAGGAGCAAATCAAGCCGTAGCAGCAGCGCGGCTCGGAATCTCCACGCAAATGGTAGGCCGTGTGGGTAATGATAATTTTGGGCATCAACTGCGAGGTGGGTTACAAGCAGCAGGTGTTCATATCGACAATGTTTTGTTGGACGATAGCGCAAGTTCTGGTGTTGCGGTGATTGCCGTAGATGATGTGGGAGAAAACAACATCATTATTGTTGCGGGTGCTAATGGGCGGGTAAATCAGGATGATGTAGAGCGTCTTACTAATTTATTACCAAATGCGGCGGCGCTACTTTTACAGCTTGAGGTTCCAATATCTACAGTTTTGGCAGCCGCTCAGGCAGCACAAAAGGCTGGTGTTCCGGTAATACTTGACCCGGCACCTGCTAGAGGGGATATTCCACCAGAACTTTACCTGTTGGTAGACATTATCACACCAAATGAAGTGGAAGCCACTCAACTTGTAGGCTTTCCTGTAGATCGACAAGAGACAGCTAGCCAAGCAGCAGCCGAGTTACGGCAACGGGGTATCGGTACTGTGATTATAAAGTTGGGCGCTCAAGGTGTCTTCTGTGCCACTGGCTCTGAAACATTCTTTGTTCCAGCCTTTTCAGTCCAATCTGTTGATACAGTTGCGGCTGGGGATGCTTTTAATGGAGGGTTAGCGGCCGCATTGGCGGAGGGACTACCTTTACGGCAAGCTATCCTCTGGGGAGCGGCGACTGGGGCACTTTCGGCGACGAAAGTAGGAGCGCAGCCTTCTCTACCTGATCGGGAGACGTTTGAGAGGTTTCTCAAGGAAAGGGATGTGGAGATAGGGTGAGGTTTGTCTTTAACCACAAGAGGTAGTTGAACCTCCTAAAGCGCGATCGCATCTTTATACAGCAGTTTTCAGTTGGATGAGGTACAGCGTCGATATGTGTGAAACTTGCGTAGAGAACAAGGAAAACCAAGAAGCTGATAGCTGATAGCTGACGGCTTTCTGCTACATGCAGCGAGAATAAAAAGCAAATTCTGAAAGAGAAGCCCTAATGAAACTGCCTGATGGTCCGACAACTCCACGCTATCTACGAATACTACGGACGCTCCAGTGGATTTTTCAGCCCTTGGACGTACTAGAGGAACGTGCCCAGCGTTATGGTGACACCTTCGCCTTGGGGAAAAACACATCAACCCCACTCGTATATGTGAGTAACCCGGAGGCGATTCGGCAAATCTTGACGGCTGACCCAGAAATGTTTGAGAGTGGTCGTGCAAACAAACCTCTCCAGTTTTTGCTGGGAGAAAACTCACTGATCTTACTCGACGGCAAGAAGCATCAGCGCCAGCGACGGCTATTGATGCCCCCTTTTCATGGGGAACGGATGCGAGCCTATGGCAAGCTGATCTGTGACATTACGGAACAAGTAATGAGTCAGTGGAAGATTGGCGAAGCTTTCTACGTTCGCTCGGCGATGCAAGAGATTTCTCTACGAGTAATCCTGAGTGCTGTTTTTGGACTGGACAAGGGACAGCGTTTCGACCAACTCAGGCAACTCCTCTCTTCACTGTTGGATGTGATTGGCTCTCCCTTGACCTCCAGCTTCCTGTTTTTTCCTTCACTCCAGAAGGATTTAGGCTCTTGGAGTCCTTGGGGACGGTTTCTTCGCCAAAAGCAGCAAATTAACCAACTCCTCTATGACGAAATTCAGCAACGTCGAGAGCAAGCCGATCCTTGTGGTGATGATATCCTCAGCTTGCTATTGTCTGCTCGTGACGAAGCGGGTCAGCCGATGACGGATGAGGAGTTACGGGATGAACTGCTGACACTGCTATTTGCAGGTCATGAGACTACGGCTTCCGCCTTATCATGGGCTTTGTACTGGACTGACCATCTACCAGCAGTGCGCGATCGCCTTTTGAGCGAACTCGATACCCTCTCTCCTGACACCGACCCAACTACCATTGCCCGACTTCCCTATCTCAGCGCCGTTTGTCAAGAGACACTGCGTATCTACCCAATCGCAATCAATCCCTTCCCTCGAACCTTGAAAGCACCGATGGAGATAATGGGGTACCAGTTCGAGCCTGGAACAAACCTGCTAATCTCTATTTATTTGACCCATCATCGAGAGGATATATACCCGGAACCTAAGCGGTTTAAACCTGAGCGCTTCCTAGAAAGGCAATTTTCACCCTACGAGTATCTACCTTTTGGTGGCGGAAATCGTCTCTGTATCGGGATGGCTTTTGCCCAGTATGAAATGAAGTTGGTACTAGCCACCATTCTGTCTCGGTACAACCTAATGCTGGCAGATAGCCGTCCCATCAAGCCTGCCCGCCGTGGGTTCACTATTGCCCCTCCTGGTAATATGCGAATGGTCGTCAACCAGCGTCAGCGCAAAAATACCCTTGTTTCGCTCTGAGAAAGGAGCAATTCATAGAATTTATAACCTAAAACATAGGGAGGCTATTTATTTTCCTATATCTTCATTCCATAGCGTTGGATTGTTCTGGATAAAATCGCTCATCAGTTGCTTACATTCATCTAGGTTTAAATCAATAACTTCAACGCCGTGGGATTCCATAAATTCCTTTGCCCCAGAGAAGGTTTCTGATTCACCAGCAATTACTTTTTTGATGCCAAATTGAACAACAGCACCCGCACAGAGATAGCAGGGCATCAAGGTAGAATAAAGCGTTGTCCCTTTGTAATTGCCGATTCTGCCAGCGTTGCGTAGGCAGTCAATCTCAGCATGAGTAACAGGGTCATTATCTTGGACACGCTTGTTGTGTCCTCTACCAACAATCTGTCCATCTTTGATAATGACTGAACCAATGGGAACCCCGCCTTCACTGAGTCCTTGTTTGGCTTCAGCGATCGCAGCTTCCATGAAATCATCCATAACACCTTCTCCTCAACACATCAGTTTTACAATACCCCTCAATGAAGCACTTTTTACTCCCGCAAGGTTTGGGGGAGCGATCGCACCGTAGGAAGCGTTGAATTTGGGCAAGATTCCCCTGTCGCTGTTGGGATTGCGCTTGGAGTGCAAGCCTCGTCCTGTTTGATATTTTTGTAAGGTGCGATCGCTCTTTATCCCTGGTGGGGTAATACAGTGATGGGGTAGATGGCTGGATGGGGTTCGATAGAATAGTAAGTAGCCGCAATTCCATTGTCTGCAATGACCCTGAAAGAATTAGAGCCTCAATTACTGGCACTGTCTGACGACGAAAAAGCTCAAGTTGTTCAACTCCTATGCCAAGGCAAAATCATCCAGGGGCGCGGTATTCAAAAAACACCGAGTGTTTGCGGTGGAAGTGCCTGTATTGCGGGAACTCGCATCACCGTTTGGGGACTTGTAGAAGCTCGTCGCATTGGTTACAGCGAAGCTGACTTACTTAAAAGTTATCCATCACTATCTGCTACTGATATTGCTAACGCCTGGGCATATGCTGAAGCTTTCCCCGGCGAAATTGAAACAGAAATTCGGGAAAACGATGAAGTGATGCATGAGGATTTGTAGCTCGTGGCGCGTCTCTATGCCGATGAGCAATACCCATATCCTGTTGTAGAATTCCTAAGAGCTTTGGGGCATGATGTTTTAACTGTTCAAGAAGCAGGCAGAGCAAATCAGGGAATTCCTGACCTGGATGTATTAGCTTTCGCAACTAGTGAGAACCGTGCTGTCCTTACCCAAAATCGTAAAGATTTCTTTCAGTTGCACCGTATACAGCCAGATCATGCTGGCATTATCGCTTGCACGAATGATCGCAATTGGGAAGCGTTAGCTAACCGAATCCAAACTGCAATTACAGCAGAGGAACCTTTGCAAGGCAAGTTGATTCGTGTTGTGCGTCCTGCTATGTCACCATAGAATCAAGCAAGGTATAACCATGCGATCGCTACCCGTACAAGCATCTCTCATTCATTTAATTGTAGGAGGTGCGATCGCTTTTTCTTGTGATGGTGCGATCACATCCGTACAAGCATCTATCAAAAAGTAATTGTAGGAGGTACGCTCCCATTGGCATGGTGGAAATGGGTAAGATTGTAAGTGCAAAATGATGTTGGGTTTACTTGCGTCAACCCAACCTACAAGCTCGGCGATCACTCACTACTGAACACTTTACGGAATAAAAATCCGCATCGAACCTCTATAGTCGTCAATATTAAGCACAATCTCAATCAAACGTTCAACGCACCGTTCACGATATTTAGAGTCATTCAGCAGTCGGTCGGCATTTCCAATCGTAATCACGGGCAAAGATATCGCTGTGTTTTCTTCACGCATGACTTGCTCTAATGAATTTTTTCCTTTCATGCTGCGATTGGCTGTGAGCAAAATCATCTGGTTTTCCTGAGCTAGTCGCCAAACTACCCTGTCATCACTATTGATTGGCAACTCTATCTCAGCAAATGTGACAAATTGAATCGAGACTGTATCAAGCCAACCTTGACTAGCAATGGTACCAAACAAAACTAGAGCATATCCCTTGAGATTGTGATCGATCAAAAAAATCATGCTTTAGATTCACGCTTTGCCCTGGCTGCCTGAAGTTTTTTCCAAGCAGCTTCAGTTCCAGGCTTTGGAGGCTTTACTGCAATCCGGGCAATGAGATCGCGATTTTTCTGTTCATAGTACTGCTGAAGTTCTTCAGCTTCCTTTAGAACCATTTGATACTCAGCTTCAACATCGGCACGGTTTGCCCCGATGTAAGCTAGAGCAGCATTAATTTGTTCTTCTGTCAGATCGAACAAGCCTCGGATAAACTTAGGCGGGTACTGTTCTGTTACGTAGTCCATTACGTCATACAAAGTGATGCGCGTTCCTGCGATCGTTAGTCCTCGCTCTGTACGAATGATGGCAGCTTGTTCATCAGGAGCTAAAGTCATAGCTGTAGCCTCTTAAAAACTAACTTCATACTACCCTAGGCGATCGCTGTTTCTTTTTAGGCGATCACACCTGTACAAGCATCTCTCAAAGGGGAATTGTAAGAGTGCGATAGTTCCACTAAGCATGAATAATAAGCGCCGACTTCTATTATGAAGACAGCAACTCTAACCCATTATCTACATCCTAATAATGAACCAGTTATCTAACTTGTTAACTCGTATCACTCAAACTCCCGGTCAGTGTGGCGGTCGCCCTTGCATTCGAGGGATGAGAATTCGAGTGAGTGATATTTTAGAGATGTTAGCTGAAAATGTCAATGTTAAAGAAATCTTGGAAGATTTTCCTGATCTAGAGCCTGAAGACATTCAAGCTTGCTTGCTATTTGCTGCACGGCGCACTGACTTTCCTCAGTTGACTGCATGAACATTTGGATTGACGCTCAGTTACCTCCAACATTGGCTAGCTTGCTGAACAATTCATTTGAAGTAAATGCGATGGCGCTGCGAGATTTTGGATTAATAGATGCCAAGGATATCGAGATCTTTGAGGCGGCGCAAGTTGCAAATAAGGAAATTGTAGGAAGTGCGATCACTTACCATAGAGCTAAGTTTACACCTATTAGGTTTAGGAAGAAAATACATGGTAACTCCCCTCCAGATAGACCAAACTCTGCTTCAAGAAGCCCTTGCTTTGAGTAACCATCCAACAGCTACTGCATTGATCGAAGCCGCTTTACGCGAGTACATCCAACGTCGCAAACAACTGAAAGTATTGGAATTGTTCGGTACTATTGACTACGAGGAAGGGTATAACTACAAGCAACAGCGACAAATAATATGAATGTTGTTGTTGATACTTCTGTTTGGTCGCTGGCATTGCGGCGCAACACGCCAAATGATGCGCTCTCAATCGTTAATATACTGCGTGATTTGATTGCAGACGGACGAGTCGTTTTACTGGGAGTGATTCGTCAGGAAGTGCTTTCTGGCGTTCGCTATTCAGAACAGTTCATTCGATTGCGAGACTATCTTCGTGCTTTTCCTGACCTAGAATTAACATCTGAAGACTATGAACTAGCGGCAGAGTTTTTCAACACCTGCCGCAGCAATGGTGTTCAGGGTTCTAATAGTGATTTTCTGCTATGTGCAGTCGCTCATCGTCGGGGCTACAGTATTTTCACCTCTGATAAAGATTTTGAGAATTTCCGATTGCATATTCCAGTTACATTGCTATGAGGTGCGATCGCTCTTTCTTTTGATGGTGATATCGCATCCGTACAAGCATCTCTCATTCATGTAATTGTTGGAGGTACGATCGCTCTTTGTTTTGAGTCAAGCGATCGCCCCCGTACAAGCATCTCTCATTCATGTAATAGTAGGAGGTGCGAGAGCGTTCTAACCTACCAGCTCAAATAGGACTGCTATACTACTTACTTGAAAGATTCACCAAAGTTTCCATTGCAGCATAGGGACAAGCTAACTCCATATCATTACCCGACTGCAATCCCTTCAGCCAGAGACGAAAGAGAGTTTTATCAATTTCTACAGTTCCATCTTTGTTAAGGTGACCTATCCTATTACGCTCATCAGATAATGCAACTGTACACTTCGCAATATCGCCGTTAGAGCGGATTGCTAGAGAGTTAGCTTTTGAGGCATAACACACATAATCATTCATCGAGTTGAGAGTAGAAGCTGTTTTTTGATATTTCAAGTGGCTTTGTAGAAATCTAATTGCATCTTCTCGCGCTTCTTGTGTTGTGAATATGCTAATCTTCTCATCCGAAGCTCCGCCTAATCGCTCAATTGGCTTAAAGAAAAAAGAAAAACGTGAGTCCTCAGCTAGCTCAGTGTTGATTTTCCAGGGTAAACGCATCTTAATATTATTGACAAAACTCCGATGTATAGAGTTATAAAAAAACGAATGCCGAACTATAACCAATATTCTCATACCAGAAAAATTGGATTTTACGAGCGCCATAATCAGGCTGGAGCAATAGCAGCTTGGCTAAATTGTCAGTGATTAAATCAACAAATAACTCTCACAGTTCAAAGGTTGAGTAGACGGCAGTAGGCAGGTCAACAAAGTGAAAGCTGTAGCTGGAACAAAGGACTCTCACTTGAAGCCAGCCTTTTCTCAAAACTATCATCCAAAATGTTTGGGAGCCACCCGAATTAATCAAGCAAGAAGTACTTTAATGGCATACTGATTATCTAGTGCCGCCCGATAGCGTTTCTGGCGGATACTACTTTTGACGCTGGTTTCTCGCTGAAGCTGATTTAAAGCAATGCGTCGTAGCAAAGCAAAGTTTTGTGCACTGTGAGCCGTGCGGATACGACTAGTAGACTTCGGCGGAAGTCTACCTGCCATTATGCCGCCAAAGCCTTACCCTTGTAAGTCCACTTAAAGGGTTTTGCCATAGTACGATTGAAATAGTCAATAAATTCAAGAATACGGGTTTTGA
>JAESFV010000222.1_pt1 | contig 59885 bp, 38 predicted proteins | sample 9269471 | NCBI WGS metagenome assembly JAESFV01 (sample SAMN14502647, study PRJNA617108) | algae metagenome | isolation source: Symplocastrum torsivum CPER-KK1 and co-occurring heterotrophs from... | place: USA: Central Plains Experimental Range, Colorado | collected 2001-01-01
ACTGCTCCACGGACGACTTCGGCTCATATTCGGTCGGCTGGCTCTGATCTAATTATTTGACTTTCACTCTATCTTCCCTGCTCCTTTTTCGCTTAAGTTGACACCAATGAAAGCCTTGCGCCCCTACCTACTTGACAGACCACTAACGTGGGTTTGCTAGTCACTCGTTAGGTAGAAAGATGTACTGCATTTGGCAAAAAGTTTCACCAGCGTATCGAACAGTTACAACAGGACGTAGATCAGGAGATTGATGAATATAATGGCGAATGCCCTAAATGGTCGGTGCTGTTGTGGCATAACACCAATACAGGTATTGCTTCTTTTTAGATTTAAACGTTTATCGGTTGGGACTATGGCACATGATTGTCCTCACTATTGGGCCCTCGCTTAAGCCGAGGTTGCCATTACTTCTTAAAATTCTCGGCATCTCTGCATTAGTCGGTGTTTGCTGGCTGATTGCGACTCAGCTAGTTTTTAAATCGGAGTTTGATGTCGTCAGAGAGCCAGAGGATGAAGCGAGTAGTAATGAGCCGATTCGGATTGTCACGCTGTCTCCACCCACCTCAAATCAAACACGGACGAATACTCAACGGTCTGACGCGAGGAAAAATGCACAGCTTAGAACCAATGTAGGAAATTCAAATCAGGAAAGAGCCTTATCTAGTTCTCCCGCTTTACCTCAAATTTCTGCTTCACCACAAGTTCGCTCGACACCTCAAGCTTCCTCTTCACCACAAGTTCGCTCGACACCTCAAAGTCGCTCCGCCTCGCAAACTCGCTCTTCACCACAAGTTCGTCCGACACCTCAAGCTACTCCTCAAAGGCAACAATCTGTTCAACGTGCTGAGACTCGTTCACCGCAAAAACAGGCAGTTGCACCACAACCGCAACCTTCTCCGCTAAAGGTTGATTTTTCTGACCTGCTAGCCGCTCCAACAGCGCAATCTAGCACCCAGCGAGCTTTACTTGAACAAGCAAGCCTACCATCATCTGAGCCATCGCGTGTTGCGATCGCTCCACCTTCCCCTGTGCAGAGACAACGCCCGCTTCCCTTACCGGAAAAACCCGTTACTGAGCAAGTAACAGAACCTTCACCTCTAGCGCCTTCACCTCCGCCAGGGGTAGCAAAACCTCAACCCGTACCTTTGCCTCCAGCCTCAGAACCTCCGCCAACTGCCGCCATACCCCAGCCAGCACCTGAAGCCCCTCCTGTTGTACCCTCTCCCACTACTCCGGTTCAGCCATCACCAACTCCTACACCTGAACCAAAACCGATGCCTGAGGCAATCCCGCCTGTATCGGAAAATGTTTTTGTTGAGCGGTTTGAGGTTGTTGGGAGTACAGTTTTTAGCCCAGAAACCTTGGCACTAATTGCTGGAGAAGCGGTTACTCCTGAACAAGCCGAACCGTTACCCGAAGGGGTTGAGGTCGATCCGGCTGTGATTAATCGCCTCTTATCTCTTGCAGAGTTGCTGCAAGCTAGTGAGGCAATTACGAAATATTACACAGACCGAAACTATATCAATTCTGGAGCTTATATCCCCCAGGATGCTCTGCGTGATGGGGTTGCTACGATTCAGATCATCGAAGGTAGTCTGGAAGCGATCAATATCTTAAACACGACTCCCTCCATACCACCACTGGAAGGTAGTCGTTTGAGCCTGGGTCTAGAAGACGTTAACATCAATCGAGACAATAACCGCGCAAACAACAATGGTTCTGGGTCACTTTTGGCAAACCCATCCTACCTTACGAGTAACTGGCTAGAACCCAATGCTACACCTGCACCAGACCGCATCTTCATTACAGGGAATCGCCCTCTAAATCCTAGCTATATTCGCAGTCGTCTTGCGATCGCAGGTGCAACTCCTCTGAATTTGGATCGATTGCTAGAAGGTGTCCAACTTTTGCAGCTAAACCCTCTGATTGAGAGTATCTCTACAGAAATTGCTCGTGGGACACAAACAGGAACCAGTATCCTGAATGCTAATGTCACGCCAGCGGATACCTCGGACATTCAGTTCACCGTAGATAATGCGCGATCGCCTAGTGTAGGAAGTATTCGTCAACGCGCTCAAGTGAGTCAAGGGAATTTCTTAGGTTTAGGCGACAGCTTAATCCTCGGCTACAGTCGCACAGAGGGCAGCGAAGGTTGGGATGCTAGTTATAGCTTGCCCATCAACGCTCGCAACGGCACCTTAAGCTTTAGCCTTGGCGATACTTCTAGTGAGGTAATTGAAGACCCATTTAACTTTTTAGACATCCAATCTCGATCCCGCTACTATGAACTTACTCTTCGCCAACCTGTAATTTTAACTCCCACTGAAGAGGTGGCGTTGAGTTTGACAGCGTCTCGACGAGAGAGTGAAAGTGAGTTTCTCCAAGGCTTAACGGGAATAGCAGAACCATTCCCTGGTGTGGGCGCTGATGCAGAGGGGAATACACGAGTTTCAGCGCTGCGATTTTCTCAGGAATGGACGAAACAGGGGGAAGAGTACGTCTTAGCGCTGCAATCAGAATTTAGCCTTGGATTGGATGCCTTGAACTCAACGATCAACCCTATCCCTCCCGACAGTCGCTTCTTTTCCTGGCGGGGAAGAGGGCAGTGGGTGCGTCGCTTAGGAGACGATACGCTCTTACTGTTACGAGGTGAACTCCAACTTGCAGATCGTCCCTTAGTCCCGTTGGAACAGTTTGGAATTGGTGGGCAAGAAACAATTCGGGGATACCGTCAAGATACCCTGCTAACTGATAATGGTTGGCTAGCGGGTGTTGAGCTACGTCTCCCGATTCTACGGATACCTGAAGTTGATGGTGTGTTACAGCTTGCGCCGTTTCTGGAGGTCGGTAGGGGGTGGAATAGTGGAGATAGTACAGACCCAGAAAACAGTGTGTTGGCAAGTACAGGGATTGGTCTGTTGTGGCGGCAGGATAATCTAAGCGCCCGTTTGGATTGGGGTATTCCTCTCACATCTTTCTCATCAAGTGGGGAGACGTTGCAGGAGAATGGGATTCACTTCTCCGTGATTTACTCTCCATTTTAAAGCCAGCCGCTTCTATCCGCCTTCAACGAGGGAGTAAGCAGATTCCGGTCTCTCGCGTTGACCTACTGTGTACACAAGTGACTTATTTTGCTCAACGCGCTCCCAGACCTAACCCCCAACCCCTTCGGGAGCGAGGGAAGGGTGAGCCATCTTCAAAGCCCCTCTCCGTGTCGGAGAGGGGTTTGGGAGAGGTCTGCCGACTTCTGTGTACACGGTCGCCCCTATACCTCCATCTCCCCATCCGTCTCAACAGGCTTTATTAACTGTTCAGCGCCTTAGTTTCCGGCAATTTGCACCACAGGCTTGTTAGCAAAATCTTGCAGATTGACCGATTGCATGAGGCTTGCCCAATCTTGTGCAACGGATTGGTCGTTAGGATTGCTCAAGCGTAGTTCAGCTAAGGAGGACAAGGTATCCTGCCAAATTCCCGCTTCTGCATAGATAGCAGACTTTTCACGGAGAGTGGCTTGATTGATCTGACTCGCTACAGTAGGGTCTAGGGCAACTCGCTCTACCCAACTCATGGTAGACAGGCGATCTTGTGGCTTGTTGGCGTTACAGACAACTGAAACCTGCCACAGGTACTTTTGACCGACTTGCAAAGGAGGAACGCTCTCTGGAATCCGAATGCCTACAATCCCAGGCTTACCCGTCAAGGTAAATTTGGTTGAGTAAAGCTCTTGCTCGCCAGCTTCGTTCTGTAAGGTTAACTGGGCTGTCGCACCCGGCATTTCGGCTGGGATATTGACAAATAGTGTAGGATGTGCGGACGCGGTGGAATCAACAGGAGCTTCCTCATCTGAGGCGGTTTCTTCTGGTCGGGTAGGGGGTGTGACGGGAGCGATGGTTACGGGTGGGCAAGACCCACGCGCAAAGCCTCCAACTCGAAATCGGGAGGGTCGGACTCTTACCCGAAATCCAAGGCGACCTGCGACTAGGATTCCTTGACTTCCGGAGGAGGGTTGTCTGGCTTGGCTAAATCTGGAGAGGGCGAGTACGGGCAGGACGCTAGTACCTAAGAATCCTGCGGCGAGGACGGTTGCAATGGTGATTTTGAAAGAAGTAGAGGGTTTCATAGGGGTTCTCCTAGGGTTGGTGCTGCGGTTGGCGCGATCGCTTACGTTTGGTTTAGATGGTAATAATAGAGGAATTGAATTGTTTGGGTTCTACTGACACATCAGTTGAGTTGAGAGCGATTACGCAAGTCATTAACAAAATGTAATGGCTCTAGGGTGCGATCGCTGATGTTGACCAAGATTGGTAGCATAGTGACGGGAATTGTGCGAGTTGCTGAGGGCTGACTGAAGAAGTAAAGGGAGTTATGCGGATTGGGGTGTGGGCTTGGGGGGAAATGCGATCGCTTTCGGGGTCAAAAGTCACCCAATCAGATGCCTCAGCTTCGGGTGCTAAGGGATCAGTAGGATTAAGGGGTAGTCCGCCACGTCCAATGATGGTGAATTGGCTCAGTTCACCGTCTGCACCGCTTGCTGAACACTGCCCACCAACTAAGCCTGAGACATCAATAAAGTTTAGAGGTAAGGCAGCTAAACCTCGGCTGGGGTCAATGCCAAGGGTTGTTATTTGTACAGTTCCAGCGGCTCCACCTTGAGAACTGGCAGTAATGTCGTTAAGAGGGGTTCGTGCTAGGCGAAAGTCAAGACCAAAGATGCCAAGCGCGTTGATAGTGATTCGTCCGCCATTGCCGAGAACTGCATCAGCAACGATATCGTTGCCTTCCTTGCCTGTGGGGAAAGATGCTATGACGTATTGGGCGTTGATGTTAATGTTACCACCTGTGGCGCTACCTGTGGCTAGAGCAGAGATGAGGCTCTCGTTATCCAGACGCAAGAAGCCAGAGGCGTTGAGGTCGATGTTTGCACCGCCTTCCCCTTGACCCGCTTCAGCCGTTATGCTGCCTTGGTTGAGTCCGATAAAGTCAGCATTGACGTTAACATTGCCTGCAATTCCTGATGGGCTGCTCACGGATACTTCTGCTCCATCTCGAATTAGCAAATCTCCTGTATTTATAGTGACACTACCAGCTCTACCTCCTGTCGTAGCTGCTGCCACTACACCTCCTTGTGGTTCACTTCCCGGTGAGGGAGTAAATGTACCAGTAAGCGTTACTGAATTGCTGGCATCAATTATCACATCTCCCGCCACACCACTTATGGTGGAGGAAGAGATGAGACTGTTATTAACGCTCAACCTTTCCAGGTTTTGCAGTTGAACGCCTCGTCCTTGTCCTGCATTGGTCGCTGCTGAAATAGTCGAGCCATCTTCCACCGTCAACTCACGGGCGTTGATAGTGACTTGTCCAGACTCTGAGTTTGTATTATCTCCTGTCGCTGCTACTGACAACTCACTATTGCCACGAACTAAGACTGACTCTGCTGCCTGTTCTCCCACATTAATACTTAAGCTTCCGGCTATCCCATTGCGAGTGGAAGCGCTAATCTCACCGCCACTAGTAACTTGCAAACTGTCCAATCCTTGTAGAGTGATATCTCTACTCTCACCGGAAATGTTGGAGGCTAATATTTGGGCATTATCGGTAACTGTCAGTTGCTGTGCATTCAGGGTGACACTGCCAGCGTTACCGCCTGCCTCGGTTGCCTGAGCCGACAAGCGGCTTCCTTGACCAGAGAGTAGCACAGATTCCGCTGCTGGCTCACCGACATTGATGCTCAAGCTTCCGGCTGTCCTTGATTCAGTAGAAGCGCTAATCTGTCCACCACCCGTGACTTCTAAGCGTTCTAATCCTTGTAGAGTGATATCTCTACTCTCACCGGAAATGTTGGAGGCTAAGACTTGGGCGTTATCGGTAACTGTCAGTTGCTGTGCATTCAGGGTGACACTGCCAGCGTTACCACCGCTCTCGGTTGCTTGAGCCGACAAGCGGCTTCCTTGACCAGAGAGTAGCACAGATTCCGCCGCCTCCTGTCCAACATTAATGCTCAGGCTTCCGGCTGTCCTTGATTCAGTAGAAGCGCTAATCTGTCCACCACCCGTGACTTCTAAGCGTTCTAATCCTTGTAGAGTGATATCTCTACTCTCACCGGAAATGTTGGAGGCTAAGACTTGGGCGTTATCGGTAACTGTCAGTTGCTGTGCATTCAGGGTGACACTGCCAGCGTTACCACCGCTCTCGGTTGCTTGAGCCGACAAGCGGCTTCCTTGACCAGAGAGTAGCACAGATTCCGCCGCCTCCTGTCCAACATTAATGCTCAGGCTTCCGGCTGTCCTTGATTCAGTAGAAGCGCTAATCTGTCCACCACCCGTGACTTCTAAGCGTTCTAATCCTTGTAGAGTGATATCTCTACTCTCACCGGAAATGTTGGAGGCTAAGACTTGGGCGTTATCGGTAACTGTCAGTTGCTGTGCATTCAGGGTGACACTGCCAGCGTTACCACCGCTCTCGGTTGCTTGAGCTGCCACACGACTATCCTGACCAGAAACCTGCACTGACTGCGCCGCCACCTGTCCTGCATTGATACTCAAATTACCGGCTGTTCCGCGCTCAGTGGAAGCGCTAATTTGACTGCCACCACTGACTTGCAAAGTCTCTAAGTTGCGTAGGGTTATACCGTCACTGGTACTTGTCTCTGAAACTGTTGAGGCTAACACCTGAGATCCCTGCTCCACGGTTAGTTGCCTTGTACTGATGTCCACACTTCCAGCATTCCCGGTAGCCGTATCGGTTGCCTCGGCAGATAAACGACCTTGAGCGCTCACAGTTACAGAGTCCCTTGCCACCACACTTAGGTTTCCTCCCTGACCACTAGCAGAGGTAGCTGCTGAAACCTGTGCCTGATCCCGAACAATTAACTCCCCGGTTGTAATTGTCACATTTCCCGCTGCTCCAGTCCCTTGAGTTTGAGAAAATAAACCACTATTAAGAATTGGCTCAGTAGCATCAGGTGAACGTGGATTTTCAACGGAAATGTGGAGTGTATAGGTGTCTGCCGGAATGTTATTAGTTGCATCTGAACCATCTGGTGCATTGCCTTCTATTAGGGTGCCATTTGATGCGAAAGAGTAGTATTCCCCAACTCCAATCACATAGTTGCCTGGTAAGTCAAAAACATGGCTGATAAACGCATCTAATCCAGACGTACTTCCGTTGGTACTCGCTTCAGCTAAGTAGTTATCATCGTTGCTTGCTAGCAAGGCTCCAGTATCTTGATTAAAGAGAAAGAGTTGCGTGTCTATGCTGCCATCTTGTCCCAGTTTGTAGCCCTCATCAATATCAAAAATCCCAAGACTGCCTGCTGTTCCCACTGAAAATGAGTAGTAAGCAAAATTACCATTTCCAGTACCTTCAATAGGGACATGAGGAATGGTTTCAGAGAAGACTACATTTGAGTTGCTGGCTATCTCAAAAGTTAATCCCAGGTCATTGAGGATGTTTAGGACTGTTACCTGTTGTGTTGTAAATTGGGACACTGGCTCGGTAAGGGGTGGAGCAACGCCAGATATGAGTGTTCTGGTTGTTGCATTTACCCGAATGTCACCCGCCCGGCCCTGCTGAAAAGCAGTTGTGAGTAATTGTCCTCCATCTATAACCTCAAACTCATTAACGTTTACCTCAATATTCCCACCCGCCGAAGCACTTCTGGTGCGGGCATCTAAAACTGCCCCTTCCGATATACGAGCAGTTCCATTGGAGGCATTTACGGTAATATTCCCGCCCTGACCACTGTTGGGAAGTTCTGATGCCGTCAAGAGACCACTAGGGAGTCTGCTTGCTTGACTGATACCAGAAACCCTAAAAGCGGGAATTTTTTCACCTGAAATCGGATCGACAGAATCAGCACCTGAAACATCGACGGTAATATTGCCAGCTCTAGAAGTTTGAGTTCCCTGCGTACCTGATTCTACTCTTGCGCCTTCTGTTAAGGAAAAGCTACCACTTTGGATATTGACATCGCCTCCGCTACCTGATGCCCTCAATCCCACTGTAGTTCTGATCGTGCTGTCACCTGTCAAAGAAACTTCACCATCACCAGCATTGATTGTGACACGACCACCTTGCCCTGAACCGCTAATACTGGCATTTAGGGAAGAGCCATTGCTCAAAGAAACTGACCCAGCCGTAATATCGATGCTGCCAGGAATGTTCTGTAGATCTGTGCCAGTAGAGCCAGTTCGGACAGCTGTATTAATACGACTGTTATCTGTTAAAGATAGCGCACCATTCGTATTAATTGTGACTGTGCCGCCCAGACCTGTACCAGTAGATTGGGCAAATATACCACTGCTAGAACCTTGATTTGGACTCAGCCCTTGATTAAGAAGCCTACTTGACCCAAGCGAAACTTGCAGAGTGTAGCTATCTCCTATGTCAGGAGTATTGCTTGGCGTTATTTCAATACCATTATCATTTGCTGTAGAGTCATACTCACCTACACCAATGACGTAGGTTCCCGGTTCCCGAAAAGTATAGCGGAGAAATGAATCATAGCGATGTTGGCTGCCACCTGCACCTGCTAATTCGGGAAAGTCATCATTTTCAGCTAGTAATGTTGTTACTGGTTCACCTTGGCTATTCTCCCTAAAGAGGAAAATTTCAGTATCTATTGTCAGATTGAATTCATCAATAGCTGTGTCTGGATTGTTAAGGAATTTACCATAATCAATATCAAAAATGCCAATAGTATTGGAATCTGTAATCTCAAACGAGTAGTAATCAAAACTTCCATTACCTGTACCATTGATAGATATATAAGGAATAAGTTCGGAAGACTGAACATCAGGGTTTTCATCCATTAAAAACTCTGAAAAGTCGAGATTATGTGCCCCAAGAACTGTATCATTAGCTTCCCTTTCATTAATCTCTCCAATACCATTGGCATTAATAGGAGTAGACCTATTTCGCTGAGCAAAATTGGAATCAGATCCAGAAATGGTAACACTATCGGAGGCATTAATCTTAATATTGCCAGCAGTTCCAGCCCCAGAACTTGTGGCAATTAATTGTCCACCATTTCTCAGTTCAACTTGAGCAGGATTATTGTTAGGATTTGCTTCATCACCTATTGTGATATTACCTCCAGGAGAGTTTCCTTGAGTTTGAGCGCTCAATACTCCTCCATCCGAGACACGTAAGCTGCCATTCCCAAGAAAATTGAGCGTGATATTCCCCCCTCTACCACTGTTTTCGGTTTCAGAAGAGGTGAACAAGCCACTGGAGAAGCCTTCTTGAGTACTGAATCCAGAAATATCAAATGCAGGTGTTATTATTTCACCTGAATTTGGATCTTCAGTATCTGAACCTAAAATATCAATCTTGATATTTCCCGCCCTCGCGTTTTCCTCGACAGGACTTTGGGGATTTTGGGGAATTTGGGGATTTTGGGTTCCAACTGTTCTGTCTCCAAATGTTCGAGCTTCAAATCTACCTCCGTCTGTTAGTGAAATAGACCGAGCTTGGACCTCGATATTTCCGCCAGAGCCGCCAGCTCCTACACCTACAAGAGTTCTGATACTACTATTGTTGGCAAGCGCTATACTACCCTCATTTCCTATGGCTGTGAGTGCTATGTTTCCACCTTGACCATTACCATTTGTAGTGGCATCTATAAGAGATTGATTGACTAAAGAAATCGAATTAGCAATGATACTAATATTCCCTCCTATGCCAGAAGTTTCAGTGGAAGAAGTATCACTAAATAAATTACTGTTATCCAGAGCAACTGAGGTAGCAGAAAGGTTGTTAACTCCCCTCAATATAATGTTTCCACCACTACCTCTTGCACCAATAGAACCTGCATCTAAGGAAGAGTTTGTTAAGGAAATAGCTGAAGGAGTTTCAATTGTGATGTCACCAGCATTTGTTGGTAAGCCGTCTTTAGCATAAATTGTATTAGTTCTAATAATGCTGTTTTCAATAGAGACATTTCCCTCGGTACTTGTAATAGTAACGTTGCCACCATTACCTGTGGTTGAAGAGGTATCGATATTACCTGTAATCGTTACCGACCCACCTGACAGCAATAAGTCCCGTCCCACTGCTAAATCGGCTTCACTTACCAAGGCCGCAGGTGGTTCGGAACCATACTGCAACCCAATGGGAATATTTACCGTTACCAAAGGCGGGGCATTGGGATTTGTTGCTCGAAACTCACTGCCATCGGGGAACGTAAACTTATCCGCTGTCCCCGCAACAAACGACCCCCGGATATCTAGTTGGGCATTGGGACCAAAGACTATCCCATTGGGGTTAATCAGAAATAGGTTTGCTCCACCATCTACCCCCAATGTTCCAAGAATATCGGAGCGGTTAGTTCCTGTTACCCGCCCCAAAATATTCTCAATCCCCGCTGGGTTCGCAAAATAAACTCGCTGTAGTTCCCCAACATTGAACTCCCTGAAACTGTGGAACAGGTTAACCCCCCGGATTGCTCCTCCATCAATTCGGTCAGCTAACCCTCCTGGAACATCCACATTTGGTGTTACCTGAGACCGTTGTGCCCCCAAGGTTTGGTCAGGAACAATCTGAGCAAGAGTCGGGTCAGTCCTACCTGTGAGAACCCCAATGACAGCCATGACACTCGCAAGGCTTAACGACCAAACACCATTATTTCCGAAGCGAGTCATTGCTGTACCTCCAGCCAAACAGTCTGTTGTTAAAGGGGATACCGAGAAAGCTTTTTTGATATTTCAACCACACCCACTTCAAGGCGAGGTATCAGAGCTACGTTTCAAGGTATTTGCACAAACGAGATATAACCTAGCTAAAACTCAGATCTTGTAGCAAATCGCTTCTACCCCACCTCAGCCCTCCCCTTAATAAAAGGAGGGAGCTAAATTCCCCTTAGCGAGGGAAGATTTCAGTAAACGCATCTATCTGTGGGTCTAGTCTAGGAAACCATATTCTATTCCATCCTCAGGTATCGGAAGAAAGGTTGTCACAATCTTTAAATTCTTCTGCGAAAGAAGCTACAACCAGTTCCCTACTAGGATGAACGGTGCCCAAAAATAAGGATGGCGTCGGAAACGAGGATCTTGGAGGATAGACAGTTGGGCTTGTCGTAACGCTTCTGCCTTCGTAACATCCTGACGCGCTAACTCCTTATAAAAGCGCCCCATTAGCATAGACGTTGCCTCGTCATTCACTGACCAGAGGCTGGCTACAGTACTCCGTGCCCCTGCCCGAACGGCAACACCTGCTAACCCTAATGCTGCTCGTTTATCGCCCGATGCTGTTTGACAAGCACTCAATACCAGTAGCTCAATCGGTTCAGAACGCCCTAACTCACTCGATTGCAGCAAACTGCTCAGCTCTCCTACATCGATCGCAACATTATCTTCCCCAGTCAGAATAAACGTCTCTTCTTGCCGAGAACTAAACTGACCGTGGGTAGCAAGATGCACGATGGGAGCCGCAGAGCTTTTCACAGCTGCTTTGAACCGCTCAATTGTAAAATCTTCATCGAGCAGGATGCGCGTAGGTAACTCCGCCTGAATTGTCTTGAGTTCTGGCTCAACGTTGGGTAATGGAGAAAACTGTTGAGAACGCCATTGCCGAGCTTCGGTGATGCCAACAGCTAGGACACTCAGATCTTTCTGCTGTAGTGGACTGGGACTAACAAGCTGTAATCCTGGAGTGAGAGCGATCGCATATTTCTCCAATAAATATTGTTGCCCATCATTGAGCGCCCCCATCGGAATATTCCGCAGCGCCCCATCCAAGACAAACACTAACGTATCCACCTTACTCTGACCCAAATCCTGCTCAATCGGACGGATGAGCAAATCGTAAACTTGCTGGCTTAAGGGTCGAAACTCTAAACTAATGCGATTGTACAAAGCACCCTGCAATCGCTCGACCAACGCTTCCACTTCCTCGCTGGTAATTTTCGTAGACTTGTGGCTCAACTGCTGCCCTGGTAAGTTGATAATCACCTCCAAGCGATCGGGTAGGATAATCGGATAAATTACCGCCACTTTCTCCACTCCAGCCACTTCGTCAAGTTTTACCGCTTGCACATCCAGACAGGCTTCCCGCAAGAAATTATTCAGTTCCGCAATTTGCAACGACTCCATTACTTGTCGTGCTTTTTCCAACTTTTCTGGACTGGACTTGCCATCGTTATCCTTTAATAGCAAACTCACTAATTCTCGGTGAATCGGTTCAACGCTTTCTTTAAAGGAAAACTGGACTTCTGGATTTACCGTAACTAGGTCACTTCGCAGAGATTGGAGAATATCAACCGCACTAGAATAAGCTGCGATCGCTTTTTCTATCTTCCCCTGTGCTTCTAATATCCGCCCAATCTGCCAATGCCAACGGTAAGTCATATCATTGGCATTAATCTTTTGGGAGAGAAACAGCGCTTGTTCCGTTAGGGTTTGCGCCTCATTCCACTGCTTCGTTCGTTCATAAATCTCGGCTAAATGACCCATAGCATAGGCTTGGGCGCGTTGATCACCTAACGCCTCTGCCTGTCCTCTTGCAGTGATTAACCCTTGGGTAATATCAGTCCAACTCAACGTTGATGGATTATTCAATTGGTTTAAGCGAGTCAAACTTCGAGCAAAGTTGATTTGAGCATAAACCGTGGTGCGACTGGGAGGCAGCGCATTAATTTGTTGTTGAATTGGAGATACAAGAGCTTGAGCTTGGGAGACTTGGTTAGTTTCTAGGAGGAAACTCAGTTGATTCAGTTGAGCTTGCAATTTTATCGTTGGAGAACCAGAACCCTTGGCAACCTGTTGATAAAAGTTGAGTGTTTCTTCATTCTTTTGCTGGGCACGGGCAATATTTCCCAAACTGAGTTGCGCTGATGCAATGGCTTGAGGAAGTTGCAATCGTTGCGCCACCTCCAAACTCTTCTGCGTTACTGAATAAGCTTGTTCGAGATTGCCCACAATTTGCAGCACCTCTCCTAAGCTGCGTAACCCCATCGCCTTAGTCGGTGAGTCGGATTGATTTTCTAGGCTTTGAGACAAAGGTTGCAAAAGTGCGATCGCTCGTTGGTGAAACCCCAAGATTTGTAGCGCTTGGGCTTGCCGAATCTGAGTTTGAGTTGCGTCAATTTCGTTGCCAACTTGCTTATAGATTGTTGCGGCTTGTTCCCAAGTTGCCAGTGCAGCTTCCGCTTGTCCTTGAGCGAGTTGAACCCCACCCTGAATTTCCAGCGTTTGTGCTAACACAGAGAGACGCTGATGATCTGAATCTCGTCGCGTTTGCAGAATCTCCAAACTTTGGGTTAGCGCTTGGTTGGCTTCTGCCCAAGTCCCTAACTGCTCGTACACTAAAGCTAGATTACTCAGACTCATCGCTGTCGAGAGTGTATCTCCTTGGGCACGATACCCCTGAACCGCCTGCTGGAGAATTGCTGCTGCTGCCGATAACTGCCCGGATTCGTAGAGAGTTCTGCCCTGCTGAAGCAACGCTTGAGGATTACTGCTATTCACACTCAAGCTAGGGGGAAAAGCGCCTAAAACTGGAGCAGTAGTCAAGCGAGGAAAGGTAACCAGGCAAAACGCTACTGTTAATGAAAGCAGCAAGAATCCCCAACCCCTTACACGCCGTAATGACTCGCTCCAATACCGTCGTTTGTGCCTAGGACTTACGCAAATTGCTCGTTTAAATACTATTCGTACTAGGGTGGGCACTACCCACCTTAGAGGTAGAGGTTCTGAGGAATGTCTTTGCTGTCTCTTGCTCATTGTTGTGTCTGGGGTTGCTGCGGTGGCTGTTGTTGCTGCGACTGTTGTTGCTGCTGTTGCAGCGCAATTCTTTGCAAAGCGGTTTGTGCGAGGGATTGTTGGGGATTAAGCTTTAGAGCAGTGGTTAGTGCTGCGATCGCTTCTGGAATGCGTCCCAACTGTCCTAAAATCAGACCTTGCCCTGTCCAAGCGTCTGCATTGTCGGGTGCAAGCTCAATCACTTGTTCGTAAGATTCTAAAGCTTCCTCATACCGTTGCAGGGCAACCAAGGCGACTCCTCGGTTATACCAGGCTTGCACTAATTCTGGATTGAGATTGATAGCACGATTGGCAGAGAAGATGGCGGGTTCGTGGCGTCCTAAATGCCACAACACGACGCTCCGATTTGCCCAAACTTGCGCGTTATTGGGTTCAAGTTCGAGTGCTTTTTCATAGGCTTCTAGAGACGCTTCGTAGTCATTGATACTCCGAAGAATTCTGCCTTGGTTTGCCCAAGCTAGCGCATAGTTAGGATTGAGAGTAAGCGCTTGCTTGCTGGAAGCCAGTGCCTCATCGTAGCGCTCCAAATACCAAAGGACGGCACTGCGATTGCTCCAAGCTTCAGCATAATCGGGGTTCAGTCCAACGGCACGATTCACGGCTGCTAGGGCTTCTTCATAACGTCCCAAACCACCAAGAGCGTGTGCTTGCTGATGCCAAGCTTCGGCAGCACCAGCTTCTCGCCAAGTCCCATCTCCCTGAACTGCCTTCGTACAAGCCTCCAGTGCTGGCTCATAGGTTTTGAGTCCATTTAATATCCCACATTGCGCGACTAATGCCCGTGAAAAATCCGGTTTGAGAGTAATGGCTTGCTGGTAAGAAGTTAGGGCTTCGGTATCGCGTTCGAGTTGCTCAAACAGTTGTGCCTGATTTGCCCAAGTCTGAGCATTTTTTGGCTCAAGGTTTAATGCCCGATCATAAGCAGCGATCGCTTCTTGATATTGCTTAAGTTGTGTATGAGCTAGCCCTTGATTGTACCAGGCAAGTCCTGGTGTTTTATCACCCCAATTCCCATTACCTGCCAATGCTTGCTGACAAGATGCGATCGCATCTGGGTACTGTCGCAGATTGAGCAAGGCTTCACAACGAGCCGTCAATGTTTGAGAATCGTTGGGTTCGAGTAATAGTGTCCGGTCATAGGCAACTAACGCCTGTTCATCGTCTGCCAACTGACTCAAAGCAACGCCCCGATAGTACCAAGCTAAAGCCGGAGAGCGATTTCCCCAGTTGCCATTCACCCGTAGTGCTTCATTGCAAGCATCTAACGCCGCTTCATTTTGCTTGAGGGCAGAATATGCCATGCACTGATAGGTGAAAGCAAGTGAGTTTTTGTCGTCAAATTTTAAGGCATTGTCTGCTGATGCGATCGCTTCGGGATATTGCTTGAGGTTCAGGAGAATCCCACTATGGACTGCCCAAATGCTTGCACTTTTAGGTCGTAATGTAATTGCCTGTTCACACGCGGCTAAAGCTTCTTCATACTTTTGGGCAGATACCAGTAAATCGCAACGATTTACCCAATAATCAAAATCTTCCAGGTCTTCTAACCCAGATTGGGCAGTAAGAGTAGTAAGTCCAGCATCTTGGCTCAAGGTCTGGGTGGTACTCGCAGCTAGGGTAAGTGATGGCGCTCCAAGACCGCCTACAACTGCCGTCAAACTCAACCCTATTCCGAGAAGCCGCATCAATTTTTACCTGTCTATTTGCCAGCATGAGACAACGGTAGTGATTACCCTGTAAAGCTGTGAGTGACGTGAAACTTTATTAGTGTTGTGAGTCTAGACCATCGATCATCGCATAAACTAGACTCACGTCAATTGACTTGTCACGAGTCTTAAAGTGTTGCGATAGTGAAGATTCAGGGTATTGAGTGAAGGGGATTAGGGATTGGGGATTGGGTTGACATTCAAAAAATTAAGGAAACGGAAGACTTATGGTTGCTCTAAAACCCTTTGCGATCGCGTTTTGCCTCCCTCTACTTTTTGCTCTCCCCTCTCAAGGAGCAGACCCTGATGATGTCAAACAACTACGAGACACACGAGAATGTGCACGATGTGACCTGCAAGAGGCTAATTTAGCAGGAGCTTATCTGCGACAAGCTAATTTACGGGGTGCAGACTTGCAAGGCGCTAACCTCAATGGTGCAGACTTACAAGGTTCTTATCTCAAAGAGGCAAATCTCGAAGGCGCAGACCTCAGAAATGCGAATCTCTCTGATGCGAATCTCGACAATGCGAATCTTGAAGGGGCAAGTCTCAAAAATACGGTATTTAACGACCGGACAATCATTGCAGACAAATGGCGGATTGTTCAACGGTTGGTTACTCAAGGAGTAGAGGGTCAAGAGCTAACTGAGGCGGACTTAGCCGGAGCAAACTTGGATGGTGCTGACCTAAGACAGGCTAACTTAGAAGGCGCAAATTTAGAGAGAGCCACTTTTGAGGGGGCGAACTTAAGCGGGAGTAATCTCAATCGCACCAATTTAGGAGAAGCTAATCTTTTCATCGCCAATCTCAGAAACGCAAGTCTGAGCCAAGTTAACTTGCAACAAAGCAGTCTACGAGCAGCAGATTTGAGAGAAACAGATTTTACTGGCACAAATCTGAGTAATGCTGACCTTGCAGCCGCTTATTTCGGAAGTGCTAACTTAACTGGCGCAAATTTGAGCGAATCTGATTTAACAAGTGCGATTTTGAGTAACGCCAATTTGCAATCAACTAATCTTGAGGATGCTAACCTTACGCTAGCCGATCTGCGGGAGACGAACCTTACAGGTGCAACACTAGAAGGAACGGAGCTAAGGGGAGCAGATTTGAGCAATGCTGACTTGGGGGGCGTCAGCTTGCAGGGAGCGGTTCCAGAGGGAGTAACGTTGAGGAATGTGGATTTAGTTGGCGCAGATTTGAGCGGTCTTAACCTGACGGGTACAGATTTGAGTGGTTTAGACTTGAGCAATATTAACTTGAGTCAAGCGAATCTTAGTGAGGTAAATCTTAGCGGGGCAAATCTCACGGGTGCCAACTTAAGTGGTGCTAATTTAAGCGAAGCGAACTTGAGTCAAGCTAACCTTACAAATGCACAGCTAGAAGGAACAAACTTGAGTCAAGCAAACTTGCAAAGGGCTAGGCTTCAAGGCATTCAAGTACGGGGAACTAACTTCTGTGGCGCTACTTTTCCCAGTGGAAGTGAGTTTAAATGTGGGAGCAATTGAAAGGGCTAAACATCACTCTTGTCCAGAAGAAACTCAAGAAATGGGGCAAAGGGCACGCTACCTGGCGGAGAAACGTTACAATTTGGAACGTTTTACTCAAAAAACGGTTTAGTGTATGCAAAGCTTAACATAGCATGGGTTTTGGCTAAGCACAGTAGAGCGAAAAGGTAGGCAGTATGAAAATTGGAAATATACGAGTCTTTTGGGGTTGCGTAGTTTTAATATTTATATTCGTTATTTCTCTACATTCTTGCTCTTCTTTGCCAAAAGTCGCTGATGCTTCGCCGCAAATTTTAGTTGATCAGTTTGGCTATCGACCTCGCGACCCTAAAATTGCTGTCATTAGAGAAGACGGGAATTCCCACCCTAAAAACACTGAATCTACTAATATATTTAACGTTATAAATGTAAGTACTGGTGAGAGCGTGTATTCCAATAATGCCACCCCGTGGAACCAGGGTAAGATTCATTCTCAATCTGGAGATATTGCTTGGTGGTTTGATTTCTCATCAGTCAGTAAACCAGGTCGCTATATTGTTAGTTCTCAAAGCGGTGAAAAATCTTTTCCGTTTGAGATTGCTGAAGATGTGTACCGTAATATTCTCGTTGCAGCAACTCGAATGTATTTTTACCAAAGGAGCGGCTTTGCAAAACGACTACCTTATGCAGATGCCCGATGGCAAGATGATGCTGCTTTCTTAGGACCACAGCAAGACACTGAAGCTAGATTTATTGACGATAAGGAAAACCCTGCTCTGGCCAGAGATATGCGTGGAGGATGGTTTGATGCAGGGGACACGAATAAATATGTCACTTTCGCAGAAGACCCAGTTCATCAGCTACTACATGCTTATTCTCAAAATCCCGATGTCTGGACAGATAATTTTAATATTCCAGAGTCGGGCAATGGCATTCCCGATTTGATTGATGAACTCCGTTTTGAATTGGACTGGCTTCAACGTATGCAAGACAGCGACGGAGGTGCATTTATCAAGCTAGGGACAACGGATCATAACTCTGCTGAAAGACCAAGCTTGGACAAGCGTCCACGGTTTTATGCGCCAAAATGTTCTTCTGCAACAATCGCTGTTGCAAGTATGTTTTCCCACGCCTCACTTGTTTTCGGCAGCTTTCCGCAGCTAGCCAATTACGCAGATGGTCTTGGTCAAAAGGCGCTAAAGGCTTGGCAGTGGTTTGAGTCTCATCCTATTGAAACGAGTTGTGATAGCCAAATAATTAAGGCTGGTGATGCAGATAGAACAGCTCAAGAGCAAATTGGAGAAGCCGTAGCGGCTGCCGTTTATCTCTTTGCTTTGACTGAAAATCCTAAGTATACAAATTACATCAAAGAACACCTTTCCCAAACACAGCCTTTTTTAGCTCCTGTTTGGTCTTCTTATCAGGTTACGCAGGGAGATGCGCTGTTATTTTATGCTAAGTTGCCGTCAGCAGATGCTGCTTTACGAGAATTAATAACCAATCGATTTAAAGAGCTAGTTCGTACCAACGTAAGCGCTTATGGAAATGCTAACGATTTAGACCCCTATCTAGCCTATATGCCGGATGAACACTATCATTGGGGTAGTAACTTCGTCAAAGCAAATTACGGGAACACAAACTATGATGTTGTTCTCCATAACATTAACCCTAATAAAAATGATCAGTATAGAGTTCGTGCACTTAACTCAGTCCACTATTTTCATGGGGTAAATCCGCTAGGAATTGTATATTTGACGAATATGTATGATTACGGAGCTGAATACTCTGCGAATGAAATGTGGCATGAATGGTTGGGTAAAGGAATCTACAGCAATGCTTTAACTTCTCCTAACGGTCCTGCTCCAGGCTATATTACAGGAGGTCCTAACAAGGACTCTACAGGCTCTGCTACTTTACGCCAACAGCCTCCCATGAAAGCCTATTTAGATAGTCATGATGTCAAATTAAATATGTGGGAAGTCACAGAACCCAGTATTGTCTACCAAGCCGCCTATATCAAGCTTCTGTCGAAATTTGTAGATAATTGATCTGTGAAAGATGTTACTGGGGACTGGCAAATTTGGGGTAAGCGAAAAAAAACAACTCAAAAACCGATTATTTTCCTAATACCAGGGCAAAGCATCTCTCTGATCCGTCGGGGAGAAATTATTAAGATGATTTACAATTTGTCAACTCATAAATGATGCAGGTTCTAAAGGTAAGATACTCGATAGTGTAGAAGATGAAGCTAAGCGGTAATCAATCCGTTCTGGCATTCTGGCTTGAGTTATTCAAGGGAATTGCAACGCTAAAGGTTGTCCCTGTGCCAACCTCACTCTTCACCGCAATCTGACCTCCGTGTAAATCCACGGCTGTTTTAACAATGGTTAACCCTAATCCTGTCCCAGAGATTTTGCCAACATTGCTCCCTCGATGAAACGATTCAAACAGTTGTTGTTGGTCTTCTGGAGAAATTCCAATTCCCTCATCCTTAATGTGGAAGATTGCCTCTCCATCCTGACAAACTAAGTTAAATGTGACGGTGCTGCCTTCTGGTGAATACTTAATTGCATTTGAGAGCAAATTAGTCAGAATTTGCCGCAGCAAGTTTTTATCCATGCAAGCTTTGGTCAATTGTCTTTGGCTGGAAAAGGCGATTCGATGCTGGGCACTATTAACCCGTTTTATTTCTTCCACTAAATCGTCGCAGAATTCTTCGACAGCTAGGGGTTGGGGGTTGAATTCTAGTTTCCCCGCTTCTGCCTGTCCAATACTCAGCACATCATTTAACAGCGCTGTCATCCGTCGAGCAGATTCTTCAATTTGACGAAGGTACTCCTGTTTTTTCTGTTCAGATAATTGTTGACTGCAATCTTTCATGAATTCAGCAAAACCTAAGATGGCGGTTAGGGGATTGCGGAACTCGTGAGACACCATAGAAACAAAGTAGGATTTGAGTTGGTTGAGTTCTTGTTCCTTAGAGAGTGCCTTACGAACTTCGGCTTCTGCCATCTCGCGCTGATGAACTTCCTGTTGCAGTCGTGCATTTTGCTCTAAAAGTTGCTGAGTGAGCCTTCGGAGTTGTAACTGATGCTCGACACGAGCCAAAACCTCTTGAGCTTGAAACGGTTTGGTGATGTAGTCTACCCCGCCTACTTCAAACGCTTTTACCTTATCAAACACTTCATTCAAGGCACTAATGAAGATAATCGGAATGTCCTTGGTTTGACAAGAAGCTCAGGACTTACGCAAAGACACTAGATATAGAGTAGGTGTCACACAAGTTGCATGGGAACAGAGGGATGTTTAAGTTCCTTAATCAAGTAACCAGAAAGCCATTGGTGTTTTAGTTGGTAAATGGTTTGAGCAGTGAGTGCAGCTAATCTGTTCAAGTGAGTCCAAGCTAGAATCGCACAAGCGATATGATTTCTTTGAATCCTAGCTTTACGGCATTGGCAAGCTTCAATACCAGTAAGTTGCTTAAGTCCGGGCGTGAAACTCCTCGACTTTCCAACGAACAGCGTTCGCTTTTTGAACCTCATCCGTTGAGTTTTGAGAGCAGTCATTAGTGACAATATAGTCCGTTCTATTGGTAGAGATAGTAACCCGGAATAATTTCACCTTTTTATATTTGGGAAAGTTCTTGATTTTAATCAACTTACCCTGCTGTTGTTCTTCTGTTGACCACCTCAATTGTTCAATCTGTTTATATTTCTCTACTCCTCCACTATCATCTACCAAGCGATTCCGTTTCAAAGGGCAGTAATAAATTTTTCCGAGTTGTTCGATGAAAGCCATCAGATAAGAGAGCGGCATACCAACTATCCATCAACACTCTGACGAAGGGTAGCTGCTTGCCGTACACAAGACCATGTAGCAGATATGCTACATGGTCGAGCTTGTTCTTTCCATCCCCATCAGGGTCATAAATTCGGTAGTCAATTACCCAGAATTGTCCGGTCTTTACATTGACATAGACACAACTGATTAGACCAATTCCTCGAATTACACGATGCTCTGTACCACTATACTGTCGGCGGACAAGTTCAATACAACGAGAGGAGTTTTTGTCAATAACCGTATCATCGAAAATAATCGAGCCATCTTCATCTAGTTGGATCAGATATTTAACGTTATCCCAAAGTAGGCGTCTGACAGGTGTAGGTTTTTTACAGAGGTGTGAGTAGTCACCAGCACGGCAGTGAAAATAGAGGATGAAACTTAGGTGCATCCAGAACTAAAAATGCTTTCAAATAAGCATCTTTTAGAGTGGTCACGTATAGTGTCACAGCAGATGAATCATCTATCACTCCCTCAAGTCGCCTTCCCTAGCGACGTGGAGTTTTGGCATGGTGATGACCAAATCAAGTAGTTTAACCCAGGTATCTAACTTCATTGCCAAGATCAATGGAGAAAAGCCCAATACAGTACGTCAGCGACTCAAAGATTCGACTAAAGGTAAGTTGCCGTATTCCTTAATAATAGAAATAGCCGAATGCTCTGGCTTTTCTTTCAGGCGATCGCGCAAAATCAACAAAGTGCTATCGATTCCCTCATGAATGTTGACAGATTTCATTTGCGCTTCATCAAGCCGGGAGAAGCTCCGCAACGTCAGCACAATCTCGCCAATGCGCTCAGCTCCCATCTTCATTGAAGACAAAGTTTTGGGCAAATCTTCTATTAAAAAATCCAGGTCAATCTCTTCTATTTTGTCTTGGATTTCAGGAGAACTGTGGGCATAGCCCTCCTGATAAAGGCTGATTAAAGCGAGTAAATCCCGTGTATAGTTATCTACATGGCTGAGGTTAGCTCCGATGAAGTTGACAGGGTTGTTGATTTCGTGGGCGACGCTGGCAATAAGTTGTCCGAGGCTGGACATTTTTTCGGTATGAATCAGCTTGCGTTGGGTGAGTTTGCGCTCAGTGATGTCGCGTGCGAAAGCAAAATTGTATTCCTTGCCCTCAAATTCTAAAAAGTTTGCATTGACTTCAGTGGGTCTTATCGTTCCATCCTTCCTCTTGTGGCGAGACTCAAATGTTAGGCTGCCGTGTTCTTTAAGTTCCTGCCAGTGAGTTAACCAAATGTCAGCATGGTAGTCTGGCTCGATATCGTGTACGCTCAGAGACAGCAATTCTTCTTCCGAATAGCCTAATAAGTGACAAGCGGCCTTATTAACACCTAAGATTTTGGCATCAGAGTCAACCCAAAAAATTGAATCGGATGCCTGTTGTACAGAAAATTGTGTTAGTTGAAGCATTGACTCTACCCGCTTTCGCTGACCGATTTCAGCCTGTAGAGATTCGTTGATTTTAGTTAATTCGGCTGTCCGTTCCTGAACGTTAACTTCTAGAGACTCAAGCGTAGAGCGTAGCAACTCTTCAACCTGCTGGCGCTCCTGGATTTCGTCTTTCAGTGCCCGGTTTGCCGTCTCCAGTTGTGCATTTTGCTCTACAAGTTGTTGAGAAAGTCTTTGGATGTGTAACTGATGCTCGACACGAGCCAAAACCTCTTGAGCTTGAAAATGTTTGGTAATGTAGTCCACCCCACCGACTTCAAACGCTTTTACCTTATCAAACACTTCATTCAAGGCACTAATGAAGATAATCGGAATGTCCTTGGTTTGACAAGAAGCTTTCAATCTAGAACAGACTTCATAGCCGTTTAGTTCCGGCATCATGATGTCCAACAAAATCAGGTCAGGTGGAGATGACTGGATAGACATAATAGGGTAAGTATTAAATCTAAATCGCCCTCAATTGCCGCTTTTTGTAAGGATGCCAACTATATGTCCTACGCTGGATTTCCTCTAGCTTCTACCTTAACCAGACTTACTGATAGAAACCAAGAGTCATGGGAGTAGACGTTGGACAGTGATACATTGTGGTGTGAATAACCTAGAAGAAAGGGAAAAAATTTAGGATGAGATTGAGGAGACGTTATTGTTGCCTATAGCTGAGATTGAGCAGCTACAAGCAGAGGAGAACAGTACACTTGGCAGTTAATAAAGATTATTCAAGTTCTGCGATCGCACTTCACTAATCGGCACCCATCTGTTTCACTTTCTTCTGGTTTCAACTCAAAGGACACAACTACGAGGTTGCAGTTGTCGGCTAATTTTTAAGGAGGTTTTTATGACAAAAGCGACAAAACCATACTCTAACCGCATTGCCTTGGTATTCGACTTCGATGACACCCTCGTCCTGGATACGGTTGATAGCCTGCTTGAAAGCTGTAGAATTGATTCCCAGGCATTTCGAGCCGAACAGATTCAACCCCTAACCGACAACGCTTGGGAACCGATTCTTGCCCGATTTTACAGCCTGATTCAGGAATCGAAGCGACGCGATCGCTCCGACAAGATTACCAAAGACTACAGTGCCAAATTCGGTCAGGAGTTAGCGCCGTTTGATGGTGTGCCCGAAATGTTCGATCGCTTGCGGCAGAGTGTTAAGGAAATTCTCCCAGATATCGAGGTTGAGTTCTACTTGATTACTTCTGGCATGGTGAAGATTGACTAGACCAAGCTGGCAGAAAGAGGTGACCAGTTAACAACAGACCCAAAAGTAGAAAGTTATAAGCCTTTCTTCCTTCTACCCTCTGCCCTGGAGCCTTCTGGCTTCTTGTACTAGTTTTTCGTCTTTGCTCTGTCCCAATTTCCTAATTAAAGGAATCGCTCAATGCTTGAATGGATTACAGGTACTATCAACTCTTTAGGCTATCTGGGAATTGCTCTGCTGATGTTCGTAGAAAACATATTTCCCCCCGTGCCTTCGGAGATTATCATGCCCTTGGCAGGGTTCACGGTAACGCAGGGCAAGTTGAACGTAGTCTATGTAATTTTGGCGGGGATGGTGGGTTCCGTGCTGGGCGCACTGCCTTGGTACTACGCAGGCAAGCAATTGGGCGAAGACCGCTTGAAGAATTTAGCTGATAAGTACGGTAGGTGGCTGACGCTATCTGGTAAGCATATCGACAAATCTAAGCAGTGGTTCGACAAACACGGTGGTATCGCAGTGTCCTTTTGTCGCCTTGTACCGGGAGTCCGCACCTTGATTTCAGTTCCCGCAGGAATTGACAAAATGCACTTAGTACCGTTCCTGCTGTACTCAACATCGGGTACTGCATTGTGGGTAGGTTTGTTAACCTATGCGGGATTGTTGCTAGGGCAAAACTATAAATTAGTAGAAAAGTTCCTTGGGCCTGCTTCCGGAATTGTACTCGTTGCTCTGATAGTTGCATTTGGTATCTGGGTTGCGAGGCGCAAAAAGAAACAGTAATTCAAACAGCTGTAGAGATAACCTCGCAGTTTCTTGATCACGACGCTTACTCCCGCTATCAAATTGTTGAGATACGTTAAGCATCATTAATATCATTAATTTAGTATGACATCACATACAAAGGAATCATCATGGTAAAGATTGCATATCATGCTTCCCACGAGCAGTTCAAGCCGAGCGCTCTTTTGAAATACGTTCAAATGGCCCAGCTTGCTGGATTCACGGCTGGCTCATCCTCTGACCACTTCCATCCCTGGAGCGATCGCCAAGGGGAAAGCGGCTTCTCTTGGGCATGGCTAGGCGCAGCAATGCAGGCAACGTCCCTTCCCTTCGGTGTCATTTGCGCTCCGGGGCAACGGTATCACCCTGCCATTGTTGCCCAAGCGGCAGCAACGCTGGCAGAAATGTTCCCCAATCGCTTGTGGGTTTCGCTGGCAAGTGGTGAGGCACTTAATGAGCGAATTACTGGAGAACACTGGCCTCCCAAATCCGAACGGAATGCTCGCCTCAAGGAGTGTGTTGATATTATCCGCGCCTTGTGGGCGGGAGAAACAGTTACCCACTACGGGCGGGTGCGCGTTGAGGAAGCAAAGCTCTACACTCGGCCTGAGATTCCCCTGGGGGTGATTGGAGCGGCTGTCACAACTGAAACAGCCGAGTGGCTGGGGTCTTGGGCTGATGGGCTGTACACCATCTCCCGCCCTCCTGAAGAACTGAAGAAGGTGGTAGAAGCGTTTTATCGAGGCGGGGGAGAAGGTAAGCCGATGTATCTCAAGGTGCAACTCTCCTACGCCAAAGATGAGGCAGAGGCACGACTTGGAGCCTACGAGCAGTGGCGTACCAACATTTTCAGGAGTGTTGCCCTAGCGGAATTGTGGACGCCCAAGCAGTTTGATGCGGCAGCGCAGTTTGTCAGACCGGAGGACATGGACAGCGCGGTGCGGATTTCTGCTGACCCCCAGCAGCACATTGATTGGTTACAGAAGGATATAGAACTCGGATTTAGTGAACTTGTCCTGCATAATGTGAACTTAGAACAGGAGCAGTTCATTGAGGTTTTCGGTGAGAAAGTGCTTCCGGCGATCGCGACAGCAGACTTCGCTGACGCACACCACTGACAGGCATCATTGTTGAGGGCAATCGTTATAGCGTTTCTCGAATAACTAAGGTAGAGCAGGTTCCTCGACTGGGCGGACGATTGCAGGTGTTGGCTGTTGGTCTGGCTGAAAGATGGCTTGGAGGGCTTGATCGAGAGTTGGGGCCATAACAATCCGATTTTCGTAAACCACAATCACCCGTACTAAAGTCGGTAAGCTATTCTGTTCGGCTTCTAGATAAAGAGGTTCGACATAAAGAAGCGATCGCTCAATCGGAATCACTAAAAGATTCCCCTGAAGCGCCCGTGAGCCTTGGCGATTCCATAGCGAAATCTGTTGAGATATCACTGGGTCTTGATTAATCAAAGCTTCGATTTGTTCTTGGCCGTAAACCAACTGCTGTTTAGGGAACTGGTAAAGTAATAGCTTGCCATAGTTCTCACCATCAGAACGTCCAGCTAACCAAGCAATTAAGTTTGTACGTTGAGTTGGTGTGAAGGGTAGGAGCAGGATAAATTCTTCTGAATCGGCAGCTGGCAGCTTCATTATCAAATGATATGGCTCTACCGCTCGCGGTTCACCACCATAAATCTCCTGGGGAACCTGCCATTGGTCTTCCCGGTTGTAGAACACCTGCGGGTCGGTCATATGGTAAGTCAGCAATCGCTCAGATTGAATGCTAAAAAAGTCTTGTGGATACCGAATATGGCTGCGTAAGGCAGTTGGCATCGCATCTAGCGGTTTGAAAAGTCCGGGGAAAACAGCCGCCCAGGTCTTAATAATCGGGTCTTGGGGGTCAGCGACGTAGAAATTCACGTCACCGTGATAGGCATCAATGACGACTTTGATTGAATCGCGGATATAGTTAAATTCGTTCTTGCCAGGGTCGGAATAGGGATAGCGATCGCTTGTTGTGTAGGCATCAACAATCCAGTAGAGGTAGTTCTCTGTTTTTTCCTCACTAGCATCAGCGACTACCAAATACGGGTCGTGGTCGTAGCGTAAAAAAGGTGCGATCGCACGAATGCGCTGGTTAATGTTACGACGGAATAAGAGTTTACTCTCAGAAGAAATATTGCGAGTCAGCAACATCTGCCAGTCTTTGAGATACTGAGCAAACAGCAACCGGCGCCACTGGGAATTTAAGCGCACACCACCCTTACCGTCGTAGGTGTTGTAGATATTTTCATCGCCACTGGGATAATCCAACTCCCTAGTTGTTGTTGACGACATCACATAGGTGTTAGTAATTTCGCCGTAGTAAATCCGAGGCTTCCCAATCGGAATACTTTCTCGAATGCGTTCACTCGACGTTGTTAAGGTACTAGTCTCATCAGCACCCGTACCAATATCTTTGACAAAGTAGTCTGGCAATCCACCAGGACCTACCGTATTAACAGGACTTAGGGTAAAACCAAAGCCGTGGGTATAAATTAAGTGTTTATTTACCCAAGTCTTTGCCTGTTGAGGAACAGCACTATAGTCTAACTCACGCGCAGCAATAAGGACTTGTTGCTTTTCAGTGTTTGTCGGTTGTCCGTTGTCCGGAGTTGGTTGTTCTGTACCACTGGCGACTGGCTCAACCTTGAGAGTATATCGGTCAATATCAGCGTCAGGAAACCTGTAGTAGAGGCGAATTTGTTGCAGTTGGCGGTTAGTTTCTAAAAGAGGGCGTTCGTCCCAAAGGCGGATATTGCGAATCGTTAGGTTATTCTCTTCTAAATCCGCGTTCGTGAGTTCACCTTCGGGGTTAAAGGTTTCAACGTTAATACTCTCTAGTTCAAAGGCTGCTCGTGTGAGGGCAATACTCCGTTGAATATAGGGTTGTTCTCGCGCCAGTTCATTCGGTTGGACAGCAAAGCGTTGCACAGCAGCAGGGACAGCTACACCAACTAGTCCGACCATCGCCAAGTACAGTCCTAATAGGATTAATGCTGTCTTACCGCTTGTCTTGCGGTATCTAAACCAGAAAATCGTTTGCAGCAGAAAGAAAATTGCGATCGCACCCGCCGCGACACTCAAAGCTGTATTGGCTGGTAATTGGGCATTGATGGCGGTGTAGCTTGCCCCATAGATAACCCCAATGGTGGAATAGAGTAATTCATAACGTGAAAGCCAGTAGTGAAGAGCAACGCTTGCTGCGACAGTGCTACCTAACCCGTACAAGTGGCGCAACTGACTTTGAGAAAAACCAGGAAACTTACCCTCAGAGAAGCTATCAGCCGAGAGTAAATAAATCAGTGTGACGGCGATTAGACCAAAGACAAACAGTCCCCCTAACCAAAAGTCCAATAGCTGCCATACGGGAAATTTGAAGATATAGAAGCTAATATCATTGCCAAATAGTGGCTCTTTGGTGTTGAAGGAAGTGGGATAGAAATACTGCAAAATCTTGCCCCACTGTCCAGAGAGAAGCAGCGACCAAAACAAAGAAAGTACAGCAGCTATTGCCGTCAACCAAAACTGAGGCTGGACAATCAGTGCAATCACAACCGCTGTCAGTACGCCTAGCTGCAAAATTTCTGCTAATAAGGGTTGTAGTAAAAGTTGTTGTACGGCTCCCAAATCAAAGGAGGATGGTATCGGTGGTGTTGCAGTTGCTACAGACGCAATTGAGCGTGTTTCTAAATTGGGATGCCAAAGTGAAAGAGCAATTTTGCCGTAGTGCAGCAGCATCAAACCTACGACTACACTAAGCAACAACACAACTGGCAAAAGCGATCGCAACCTTAGGGTAGCTGAAGTGTCAGAAGCCTTTTGTGGAAGTTGTAATCCTCTGTTCGTCCCGATTGGTCGGGGTATTGCCTCGTTTTCTGTCCTAAGTTTTGAATGGATGACTCCACCACCCTGACGACGAGTGATCGAGTCGGAGTTTTGGATTCTTCTTGACAAGTTTGCCCTATTTCGTCCAACCCGTATTTCTTGGGCAATATCTGAGTGTTCAATCCCTAGAGGACTTTCTTTGGGATATTTAAGTCGGTTGGCGAGATACAAGTTACCGAGTAAAAATCCAGCCGAGATACTAGCAACAAGTACCCACAGACCCAATTGGGTTTCTAAGCGTCTGAGAAATGCAGCTTGATAGCCAACTTCCTGAAACCATAGGATTTCTGCTACTAGGTGAGACAGCAAGTCCCAAGACAATGCGAGTCCTAGTAGTAAGACAATTGAACGAAAACTATAGTTCCACAACCGTTTGAGCATCAACTGAAGGAGCTTTCAACGCAAGTTTCCAATAAATTCCCTCAATAATAGGGTGATGAGGTGGTGGGGTGATGAGTGAAAAACTCCCAAAGTTTATGTATAGCAGTTCTCAGTTACGCGCGTGTACATCAGAAAAACCTAACCCCCAACCCCTTCCCGATTCCGGGAAGGGGAGTAAGAATCAAAGCCTCACTCAAGAGTAGGAGAGAGGTTTTCCAGAGAGGTCAGAGTGTACCGCATCCAATCGAGAAGGGCTATATATTAACTTCCTACCTCCCTATTACCCCATCTTCCTACTTCCTTAGCTAAATTGTTCGCCTTTATCCAAGTTGAAGAGCATTTGCAGCGATTGCATAGCGAGGCGTCTTGCCTCAATGTCTTGCTGAGCACGTAATTGCACCATCGGGTCATGGAGAATTTTATTCACGATACCCCGTGTTAGGGCTTCGATGACCTCTTGATGTTTTTCAGCAAATTCTGTCCCCAGACGTGATAAGGCTTTTTCTAGCTCTTGCTCACGAATTGTTTCAATTTTGTCTCTCAGACAGCTAATCGTGGTTACGGTTTCAAGCGATCGCCACCACACTTCAAAGGCTTCAACTTCTTCGTCCAAAAGTACTTCTGCTTCCAGTGCCATCTGACGACGGCTTTCTTGGTTTTGGGCAACAACAGCTTTTAAATCGTCAACGTTGAAGGCTTGAACATTGTCTAGCTCATTGACGTCTGCGGCAACATTTCGAGGCACAGAGATATCAAATAACATTACTGGTCGATTTGGCTCTAGGACAGCTTCGAGTTTTGCGCGATCGAGTAATGGTTCTGTCGCTGCCGTACTGGTAAACACCAAATCTGACTCCGCAATTACTCGCATCATATCCGAAAGCGAGTGCAGTTCTAGATTTGCATTGGCAAACTGTCGGGCTAATTCCTCAGATCGTGCCTGAGAACGATTCAAAATTGAAATATTAACAGCACCTTTGGATAGCAGGTGTTGCACCAGCAAGCGTGACATCTTGCCAGCACCCAAAATCGCAACTCGGCAAGCCGCTAAGTTTTGGGCTTTGATCTGAGCCAATTCTACAGCAGCCGAGCTGATCGAGACAGCACCTGTCCCAATGCTGGTTTCTGTGCGGACTCGCTTGCCTGCGGTTATTGCTTGTTTAAAGAGTCGGTTGAGCAGTCTACCAATGCCGTTGTACTGTTGACCCAATTTGTGGGTGTGTTTGACCTGCGCTAGAATCTGTCCTTCCCCTAGCACTAAGCTATCAAGACCAGCGGCAACTCGCATTAGGTGCATTACTGCATCCTGATGCAACAGGACAAACAGGTGTTGTCGCAACTGGTGTAAGGGAAGTTGACCCAATTCTGAGAGAAACTGGCTTAGTTCTCGAACGCCTGCTTCAGTTTCCGTCGCAACAACATAGATTTCCAAGCGGTTACAGGTGCTGAGTATTGCTACCTCTTCAATGTGAGGATAGCTACATAGCTGCTGTACGACACTTTCCATCTTCGCTTCTTGAATGCTCAGTTTTTCCCGAACTTCAACTGGCGCTGTCTTGTGGCTTAGACCTACGACTGCGATATTCATGTGTTCTCCAACTATTTGTCGTCTTCTCGGTCAGATATCACGATGTTTGTAAAGAGACTCAGGGATGGTTGCAACCTGTCTAATTATCAGAGGTTAAGACCCGATTTCCCTAGAAAATGAAGTATTTAGAAAATATCGTTTAATTAAACCAGAGTACGGGCGATGTGCAACTTTAGAATTTTGATTTCCCATTTTCCGGGGCAAAGGAGGAAGCTAAGGCTAGACAATTTATGTCTTCATCCCTCTTTTCCCCTGAAAGGGGGACTAATCAAAAGTTGCACATCGCTTCAAGTATGACCGTTGGGAATAGGCAAGGTTCTTTGTAGTGATAGATTCACGGGTTGACACTATTCCTAGCCTAACAACCTGCACGGTACACAATTCTCCTCAATCCCCAATTTTTGATCATTGACTCAGGCATCCGCACTCTTTAGGGGCGGTAGCACCTGTGAAGGTAATCATTCAAGGGAAGGCAGAAGGCAGGAAGTAGAGGGCTTTTATGTTCCGTTCAAACGGGGATTGAAACCCTTGGCTACAATCCGTCGCTCCTATGCTCGTAGCATCGGCACCGGGATAAATCCATAAAAGCCTTCTGCCTTTTGCCCTCTGCCCTCTGCCTTTCTTGGTTCAGCTAGAGGAGATGAGGGCGATCGCTTATACTCTGGCTTTCTACTAACTGCTGCTAGATAAGAGCGATTCAGTTAGTATCTATGATTGGGCGTTGCTCCTACCTCAATTGCAGGGTCTTTGGCTTATCGAACATGTGGATTGTGTCCACAAACCGAGCCGTCTGTGACTGATTGGAGATGACCAAGCTCTGAGTCCGCGCACCACCGTGGAAGAACCGGACGCCGTCCATGAGGGTTCCAGGTGTAATACCACAAGCGGCAAATAGCACGGTCTTACCCGATGCTAGCTCGTCATCGTTGTAAACCTTATCTGGGTCGTTAATCCCCATTGAGCTGAGCCGCTCAAGGTTGCTTTCTTTGCTTTCGCCAATCAGACCCGTTTTCACAATCGCAGGGTCATAGATTAATTGACCTTGGAAGTGTCCGCCCAAACAGCGCATCGCTGCTGCTGAGATAACGCCTTCGGGTGCAGCCCCAATACCCATCAAGGCATGGATATTAGTACCCGCAAAGCCGCAGGAAATGGCAGCAGAAACGTCTCCATCGCTGATCAGTCGGACTCTTGCCCCAGCTTGGCGAATTTCCTTAATCAGGTCGTCGTGACGCTCCCGCTTCATGACGACGACTACCAGTTCCTCAATTGATCGCTCCAAGCACTCAGAGAGAATTTTTAGGTTTTCGGTAGCCGACTTGTTGATATCGACATGACCCTTGGCTTGTGGTGGTGCGGCTAGCTTCTTCATGTAAAAGTCAGGAGCAGCAAACAAACCACCCTTCTCGGCAATGGCTAACACTGCCATTGAACCGTTCTGTCCATAGGCGACCAAGTTGGTGCCTTCGCAGGGGTCAACAGCAATATCAATCTCAACTAGCTCGTCTGGGTTGCAGTAGGCTTTGGCATCTTCACGGGTACAGATGCCGACTTCTTCGCCAATGTAGAGCATCGGAGCGTCATCTCGCTCCCCTTCTCCAATGACGATGCGACCCCGCATGTAGATTTTGTTCATCCGTTCCCGCATGGCTTCCACAGCCACTTGGTCGGCTGTGTTCTTTTCGCCTTTCCCCATCCACCTGGCGCTGGCGATCGCGGCTTGTTCGACAACTTCAATAATCTCTAAACCTAGTGTATTTTCCACGACACCCGTTCTCCCAAATGCTTGATTTTGCGACGTTTCATCTGGCTGTTCCAGTTTTCAAGTCTATCAGAGGGGATACCCCTGGAAACAAGTGTAGTCTGAGAGGGGTGTTAAGTTTTACTGCGATTCATTTTCTAGCCTTCAGCCATACCTCTAAAAAATATGACTTTGTTATCGTCGAGGCTAGTAGAGCCAAAACGGAGACATCCCAATGACAGCATCAGTTCAACCTTCTGCCGAACCAGTGATCGTTTACCCTGACAGCGACGGACAGCCGATGGCAGACAATACCAAGCAGTTTCGCTGCATCACAACTATTCAAGGAGGGTTAGACGCTCTATTCAAAGATAATGCTGATATCTTGGTCGCTGGCGATTTACTTTGGTATCCCGTTGAGGGAGATAGCAGAATTCGATTAGCTCCTGATGTCATGGTAGTTTTTGGCAGACCAAAAGGAGACAGAGGTTTTTATCAACAATGGCGAGAAGATAATATTCCTCCTCAAGTTGTTTTTGAAGTGCTTTCTCCAGGAAATCGCTTAGGTGAGATGGTCAAGAAACTGCGGTTCTACGAACGCTACGGGGTGGAGGAATACTATATGTATGACCCTGATAACGTTGATTTGACTGGCTGGCTACGTTCTGGTGATGAACTTAATGATATTGAGTCAATAGTCGGTTGGGTAAGTCCACGTTTGGGAATACGGTTGGAATTATCGTCAGAATTAGAAATTTATCGACCGGATGGGCAAAAGTTTTTAACCTATGTGGAACTAGAAAGACAAAGAGAGCAAGAACGACAGCAAAAGGAATTAGCTCAATCTAAAGTTGAGCGATTGGCACAGAGATTGCGTTCAATGGGTGTTAATCCCGATGAAGTTTGAGCGTGGATAGCGGCTTACTCAACCACTTCAATATTCTCTGGTGAGGTTGCGTTATCTTACAAAGTATGCATTCCTAGCTAAGGAAATATGACTAACGCTCAAAAGAGTCACTTTTACCGTGAGTTTGACCTGAAAAAGGTGCAGCCGTCTCACAAAGTACCTGCTAATCATCAGAATGAAGCCTTAGCCAAACTTAAGGAATGGTTCAAAAAGCAATACTCTGAGCCTGCTGGTGGTATTCTAGCTTTGCCAACAGGTGGTGGTAAAACTTTCACGGCTAGTCGCTTCCTCTGTTCTAGCCTGTCTTTGGATAGCTACGAGGGTCCCGTTTCCAAAGGCTATAAAGTTTTATGGCTAGCACATACCAAACATTTGCTAGAACAAGCTTTCTATAGTTTTGAGTCAGAAGTTGGGCGAATATCTGAACAAAAACGGCAGCTAAACGTGCGGGTTGTCTCACTAGGAAATCAACCCGTCCATTCAATTAAAGCCAGTGATGACGTTGTGATTATTACGCTCCAGACATTAAGAGGAGCCTATAATCGCCAGGATACTCAACTCGAACCGTTCCTTAACTCAGCAGATAAGCTTTTTGTCGTCTTTGATGAAGCACACCACTCCCCAGCGTACAGTTATCGCAAGTTAATGCTGGACTTGCGTAAACGTTTTAGTAATAAAATATGGCTCTTGGGTTTAACAGCTACTCCAACTTATACAGATGAGAGTAGACGTGGATGGCTTAGAGAGCTTTTTCCACAAGAAGTAATTTACCCAAAGAATGCAGAAGGCTTTATAGATAGGCTCATAGGTGATGGTATCCTTGCCAAGCCAAAATTTGAGGAACATTCCACGAATCTTGAAGTTGAATTTGACGAGCAAGAATATAAAAAATGGGTCAGTACCTATAAAGATTTACCCGAAGATATCATCAAGAAGCTAGCCGAGAATGAAGAGCGCAATCAATTTATTGCTGATACCTATGTAAAGTATAAGGAACGCTACAAGAAAACTATTATCTTTGCAGATAGATGGTATCAATGCGAAGCTTTATGTAAGTTCTTAGAGAAGCGCGGAGTAAAAGCAAGAGCAATCTATACGAAAGTCGATAGAAATTCGAGTGCCGTTCTTGCCGATCATAAGGAAGTTTTGGAGCAATTCCGTAATGGTGATTTGGAAGTGCTAATTAATATCCAGATGCTGACGGAAGGTACTGATGTTCCTAATGCTCAAACCGTTTTCCTGACTAGACAGACTACTAGTAGCATCTTACTAACCCAGATGATCGGACGGGCATTGCGTGGTTCCCAGTTTGGTGGAACAGATAAGGCTTATATTGTCTCTTTTATTGATGATTGGAAGCAGGTAATTGACTGGGGGAAAGCTGACTTTAATGGTGGTAAGAATGATGATATACCTGAATACGGAGAGCAAGCTCCTCTAGACCTCATCTCTATTGAGTTGGTTCGTCGATGGGCTGATCAAGTAGCTATGAGGGAAGACTCTTCTCTTCCTCCTTTCCTAACTCTACTTCCTCTCGGATGGTATCTACTTGAGTTTCAGACTGTTGTTTCTGAAAGTGAAGATAATGAGGTTCGCCAACTATTGCTTGTATTTGACAATGAGAAAGAAAGTTATGAAAAGTTCATTCAGAGTCTCACCCAAGCAAAAAGCAAAGCCTTTGCTGAAATAGATGTTAGTTTTGAAGATAAGCTTACCCAACTTGAAGAGTGGAAACGAGAATATTTCAAAAACTCAGAAGAATATATAGGCGAAAATCTTCTAAGAAATATCTTCCATATTGCACGTCACGTCTCTCAAAACGATGGAGAACAACCAAGATGGTTTGACTTTGAGCAACGGGAAAATCATAACCTAGATACTGTGGCTCAAGGGTTCATCAAAGCTAAGTTAGACCGCATAGCTGAAAATCAAAAATTGCAAGTTGAATACAAGAGAACAGACCGTTACTGGAATGTAATTTACCAGAACTATATCCGCTTTAAAGAGCAGTATGATGTCTGTGTGAATCGTCTTCTGAATCCGCCACCAGAACCACATCCACCTAATGAAGATGATTATATCGAAGATGATGAACCATATCCACCTAATGAAGATGATTATATCGAAGATGATGAACCATCCGAAGAGGCTAAGAGGCTGGTCAAGAAACGAGATGGGAACCGCTGCCTCTGTTGTGGTGAAGAAAACAGCCGTTTGCTGCAAGTTGACCACATCAAGCCTAAATATTATGGTGGCGATCACTCACTAGATAACTTACAAACTCTTTGTAGTCAATGTAATCAGATTAAAGGAACTGAAACAATTGACTTTCGTATTCATAAGACTCCTCTAGCTGTGGCACCTGTCTCTGTTCCGTTATCAGAATTTATCAAGCTTGGAAATCATAAGGATGGATATAGACTGTCTCTTCGTCGCAGTCTCAACTTTTTCTATCGCTGTGCTGCTGTTAACTCTGAAATCAAAGTCAACAGCAGCACAGGAGAAAACTTGTATCGATGGGAAATATCTCTTTACGCTGGTAACAATCCTGGTTGGGTCATCCCGCATCTTAAACAGACACTTAGAGAAATTCGGCTGGTTCGCTTTCAGGTTAGAGTTGCCAGACCAAAAGAAATCGTTATAACTGCACCTGGGTTTGATGTTTTCGATCCAATCATTTGAGTAATTTCGTTCAAGTGCTAAATTCGGTTGGAGACTATGAATACTCGTTTAAATAGTAGCTCTTGTAGGTGCGTCTAAACGCACCCTACGAAATGCGATCGCGTTTACCTTGTTCAGGAATCAGCAGTGCGATCGCTCCAGCTCTGTGTCTTGGTGGCAGGTATTAGGGATAAAATCAAGGAAACTTCAGACGAGCGAGTCATGACTGCTAAACTGGTTAGACCCTCCAAATTTCTGCCTGAAGGCATCTGCATCCAACGCATCAACAACCTCACCCTCTTCAAATTTACCGATAAGCTGGGCGAACGGATGCAAGAACTCCTCGATAAGCACAAATTGGATACCCTTACCCCAGACGAAAAAATCGAACTAGAGGCGATCGGCGAACTCGATGACATCTTCAGCTATATCAACGCTGTCATCGCTGCTCAAGACAATGCCCATTCCTAAATCCCTCTATGAGCAAGTCAGACAACGCGCTCAATTTCGCTGCGAATACTGTCACTACCCTGAACTTCTCAGTACAGCCCCTCTCTCCATCGACCATCTCCAACCCCAATCCCTCGGAGGCACAGATAATCTCGATTATCTCGCTTTAGCCTGTCGTCGTTGCAACGAAAGACGCTACAACTTCACCATAGGTACCGATCCTGACACAGGAAAAGAAACCCCCTTGTTTAACCCCCGTCGGCAGATTTGGTCTGAACACTTCATCTGGACAGCTGACGGCACACGTATCCTTGGTACTACTCCAACCGGACGGGCAACCTGCAATCGCCTCGATCTCAACGACCAGCTTAATGGAACGCCCCAGCGTAATTACAGGTTCTCGACTCCAAAGCGGTTCGTTTGATAGCACTGTTTCATCAAGGATGACAACATCAGGACGACGCGCAGTGGCTTCATTCGCAAAAGGACTAACGATGCAAGTTCTAGGAATCAGCCAAGGTAAGTTCTGCCGCTCAATCTCAACACTGATTTTTGTTGCCAGCTTCCCCCCAACCGCTTCGTGATGTCCCGTAGGTTCCATATCTATGAGTTCTCCATCAGCAAGTTCGTAGCGTGGGTTATCGCCGTACTGATTCAGAAATTCCTCAAAAGTCAGGAATCTTGATGGAGTATAAGTCATAAGCTACCTTCGCTTCGCCCTATCGTACCAAATCTTTCTATACGCTACAGCAAGTTTCTGTGAGCAGATGCGATCGCCTATCTAGTGGCACAGATTGACCGAAACGCGATCTGCCTTGCGGCAGCGCGAAGCGCTATCGCAAATCTGGTCGGTTGGGCATTGCTGTTCTTTTGTAGAAAACATTTAAAGATGCCTTTTGCGTTTGTTGAAAGAGTTCTTGTAGGGTGCGTCGCGACAGACTACAAAATGCGATCGCCTTCACTGTCACCAGACCACGATACGTTTAAGGATAATAGAACAAAGAATACTCAAATAGCTGCTTTCATAGCTCAGGTAATCAGTTGTGGGTGCATCGTGAACCAAACAATGGAAAGTATCAATCTGTGGTGAAGTATTCAACGGGGATAATTACGCCGTTAGCATTGCCGCAAGTGGAAGTGGAAGTGCATAGATTACTGCACTAATAGTTTTGCTGCTTGAAAGGAGTTCAGGAGTAAAGACTCGTTTGAATTAGAATAACTTATACAAATACTTAGATCGTAAGAGTGGAAATCCCTCGCCTCCATCCGGACACAGTTGAGGAAGTCAAGCAACGGGCTGACATTGTTGATGTTGTCTCCGAACACGTTGTTTTACGCAAGCGTGGTAAGGACTATATTGGCTTATGCCCATTCCATGATGAAAAGTCGCCTAGCTTCAGCGTGAGTCCGATGAAGCAGTTGTACTACTGCTTTGGCTGTAGTGCAGGTGGCAATGCCGTTACGTTTTTGATGGAGGTAGGAAAGCGTTCTTTTAGTGATGTGGTGCTAGATTTAGCGCGGCGCTACAATGTGTCTGTTCAAACCTTAGAACCAGAACAACGCCAAGAGTTGCAGCGTCAACTATCACTGAGGGAGCAACTGTATGAGATTCTGGCGATCGCAACTGAGTTCTACAAGCACGTACTGCGACAACCACTAGGAGAACACGCCCTCACCTATTTGCAGCAGACGAGGGGTTTAACAGAGGAAACGATTCAACAGTTCCAACTAGGATATGCGCCTGCTGGTTGGGCAACCATTTACAAATACTTGGTTGAACAGAAAGGGAAGCCTGTGCAGCAGGTAGAGCAAGCGGGATTGATTGTGCCTCGCAAGGAGGGGAATGGTTATTATGATCGGTTCCGCGATCGCTTAATCATTCCAATCCGTGATACTCAAGGGCGAGTGATTGGCTTTGGGGGCAGGAGTTTGGGGGATGAGCAACCTAAGTATCTCAACTCACCGGAAACTGAGCTATTTGATAAAGGGAAAACTCTCTTTGCTCTTGATAAAGCGCGTGACGCGATTAGCAAACAAGACCAAGCTGTAGTTGTGGAAGGGTATTTTGATGCGATCGCCCTTCATGCGGCAGGAATTACCAATGTAGTTGCCTCTTTAGGTACGGCTCTCAGTCAAGCTCAAGTGAGGCAACTACTACGCTACACTGAATCAAAACAGATTATCCTCAACTTTGATGCTGATCAAGCTGGGAACAAAGCAGCGGGAAGGGCAATTGGAGAAATTGCAGATCTTGTCTACAAAGGACAAATAAATCTAAGAATCCTTAACCTTAGCAAGTTCGGTGCCAAAGACTCCGATGAGTTTCTGGAAAAACATGATCCAGCTAGTTATCAAGACCAGCTAGGAACTGGTGGATCAGATAACCAAGGGAGAAGTCCAAGTTTACACCAAGATTGGTTAGGTAGTCTGTCAAAGGATAAGCTTAAAGCACTACAAAATCAGGCTCTCTCTTGGCTAGAATGGCAAATCAGCCAAATCCTGATTGGTAAAGACCTAAAAGATGCCTCCCAGTTTCAGCAAGTTGCTCAAGAGATGGTGAAGTTACTTAACAAGTTGGAGGACATCAACCAACATACCTATTACGTCAACCACTGCGCCCAATTACTCAGCCAGGGGCAAACGAAACTAGTACCCCTATTCATCGAAAATTTACAGGCTCAACTCAAGAAGCCAGTTCTAACCTCTAGTAAGAAATTATCGCCTAAGCAAAAAAACTCCTCAAACCAGCGCTCTCATCTCAATCTACCCGTTGGGTCAGAACAAAACCTTTTAGAACAAGCAGAAGCTTTACTTCTACGCATCTACCTGCACTGCCCAGAATACCGACAGACCATTATTGATACCCTAGAAGCGCAAGATTTGCTTTTTAGCCTCTCGCATCACCGATTTTTGTGGCAACAAATTTTAGGACTGCAAACGCCTGCACGATCTGCGATAGCCTTAGGCAACGCCAAGAGCGAACGCAGCAGCGCAACGCTATGGCACAACGATACACCCGACCGATTAATCTCATTGTTGCAAGACCGAAGTCTTGAATTTCCCAATGAGATCGCGGTTGTTTCCCATCTCTTCCATCTAGACGAGAGGCGGCAAGAAGACCTTGTTCGTGCGCCACTACTGATTCGGGCAGCAGCGGCTTGTCTTGAGAAAGTCTCCTGTGAAAAACATCGGCGTTATTGTCTTGAGCAGTGGCAAAAGCTAGACCCCTCCACTGATTTAAAACGCAGAGAGTATTACTGGCAGGAACTATACGCCGTTACTCAGCGAATCCTGGAACTAGACCAACTCCGTCAGTTCAACCTATCAGACATTATTGGAAGTGCGATCGGTTAAGTAGAAGTTTAGTAATCACAAAACAGTGTCTCACGAGTCTCGCGTCCAGTTGTGGGGTTGGTACCGCTAGCAACTTTGCAAAGCTGTTTTTGGACATCCTGACGAAACAGAACGTCTGTAAAATCTGCCCCTTCAATATTTGCGCCATCAAACTTGGTGTTAAAGGCAAATGCTCCTTCCAGGACAGCATTCTTCAAATTGGCGTTGGTTAAGCGGGCAGTGTCTAGAGTCGCATTACGGAGGTTAGCTCCCTCTAAATTAGCGGATTCTAGATTGGCACTAAAGAAACTCACGCCTTCTAAATCTGTATGGCTGAGGTTGCTGTTACGGAGATTTGCTTTAGTAAAACTATCGTCGGTCAGTACACGACCTGAGAAATCTGCACCCACTAAACTTTCTCTGTTGTAATCTTCAGCTAGAACAGGGGAAGTGAAGCTAGTGAACATCCAGGCACTAGCCACCAAGAAGAGAACTAAACTAGACAAAATAGCTGGAAGACACAGACGTTGCCGACAAGTCATACTGTTTTGAGCCACAAAAAGCCGTACTGTTGACAGAAATTGTTAATGAATGACCACATCAATCTTACCAGTAAGGAACAGCCGTGAATTTATGGGTTGACCGTACTCCAATTCCTGAAAACCAAACGCTTAATGTAGGCGAATTGGGAGAGAGGCTGGTAGCTTGGTGGTTACAGGCTCAAAGTGGGATAATTTTGCATCATCGTTGGCATTGCCGATGGGGAGAAATCGACTTGATTGTGCAACGACACCCAGTTGCAGGAATAGGGGAGAAGCCTTTACGCGATCGCAAAAGTGCTGCCAAAGCAAAAATCTCTTTACCCTCTCACTCGTTCTTATCATTTGTCGAGGTCAAAACTCGCAGTCAGAGGAACTGGGATGCTGATGGTCTGTTAGCAATTACGCCCTCAAAACAAGCTAAACTCTGGCAAACAGCTCAGCTATTTCTAGCAGAACATCCAGATTTAGCTAACCTTCCCTGTCGGTTTGATGTTGCTCTCGTTAGCTGCCAGCGCCTATCTCCCCGTCCGCGTCGTAATGACACAGATACCTCTGCCTCATCAGCAATTGATAAAGCGATCGCAGTTCCACAGGTACAACTGGGTCAACCTGTATTAATTGCAGGATATCGGCTTTGCTTGCATGACTACATTGAGTCAGCCTTTGATTGAGACAACCAAAGAGATTTCCCGTTCCCTCTTCAACAAGAAAGGCAGAAGGTAGAGGGCAGAAAGTAAACCTTCTGACAAGGGCACAAGCGGTCTTTCCATGAACAGGTAAATCCCCATCTGAATTATCTTATCCCTTCTGCCCTCTGCCTCCTGTCCTCGGTCTTCCAAAAACTGACCCCCGTTGCTCTCCTTAATCAAAGGAACAACAGAGGTGCTACAAGAAATAATTTTCCTAAAGTTCTATTTTGTATAGGCGCTTAATCTGGTAAACAAGCGTAGCCTGCTTTTGGATGATGTATGTTGGCTTAGAAGGTACAGTTCCAAGCCTTGAAGTGCTTGGAATTGCTACTTAAGCCAGAGTCTCTGGGCAGTATCCTAAGCCCATAGTGAACTGTTGGCGAAACGCTTCGATGTCGCTCTTATCGGGACAACCATGAGAAACCACGGCGACTTGATAGCGACGCATAACATCAATGGGTGATTGTCCTGTCTCTAGGCTCCAAAGCGCCATTTGCAAACGAATTTCGGGGTCGTAGGGAATCCCTAATTCGTTCATGTACGCCCGGAAGTTTCCATGCTGGTGAGGTGTGAGAGGACGGTTCATTTTGACCTTAATCACCCAGCCGTCAATCTGATGAATCACCGTCATCGATTGAACGGGTAGCTGGGACATCGAGTTTAGATACTCAACCACTCGTAAAGTCAGACTGGCATTCGCCAAGAAGTAGAGGTAATCCATAGAAATGCTTGGCTTGAGTCCAAGGAAGTGCTATACCTTAATTCTTGCAAGAGGAACTGCTACGCGATAGGGGAAAAGCACCCGATATTGGATAGGGGACTCTACCCAATTTAGTGATTCATGGAGCGATAGTCGCTCAGTAGAATAACGGATGACAAGAATTGACAAAGACACGGACTCGTTGGATGCCCAGTCTCAATACCTGGACACCTCTATTACTAGGCAAGAGACTGAATGTGTCTCTCGTTCCTCTCACCTCTCGCCTCCTGCCTCTGAGATAGACGGCTTGCTTTCTAGCTATGACTATGAGCTTCCACAAGAGCGGATTGCTCAAACACCGCTCTCACAACGAGATAGCTCGCGTCTGCTCGTCGTTGATTCGCCAACTTACCACACTCACAGCATCTTCCATAACTTACCCGACTTGCTGCGATCGGGTGACTTGTTGGTACTGAATAATACCCGCGTTATCCCAGCACGGCTTTATGGCTATAAATCTACGGGGGCACCTGTGGAGGTATTACTGCTAGAGGAGCAGCAGGATAACTGTTGGTTAGCTTTAGTTAAACCGGGTAGGCGTCTCAAACCAGGGGCAAAGATTTTATTTGAAGCGCACACAGATAGAACACAATCCCCTACCCCTACCCAATTAAGCGATGGGGAAACTCCCCCACTCCCTACACTGAATGCCACTGTTATGGCAAGGGATGAGGCAACTAACGGCCGTGTTCTACAGTTTGATGTTCCGACAGGAGCGTCTTTGGCAATGTTGCTAGAGCAATATGGTCAAATTCCTCTCCCTCCTTACATCACAAATACCCAAGCCTCACCGGAACAGTATCAAACAATCTATGCTCAAACCAACGGTGCGATCGCAGCACCCACGGCTGGGCTACACTTTACTGACGAACTCTTACAACGGTGTCAGGAACAGGGAATTCAGCAGACATCAATCACTCTACATGTGGGTGTTGGGACATTTCGACCTGTGGAAGTGGATGATGTCACTGCTCACAAAATGCATCGTGAGTGGGTGGAGGTATCCGAGTCAACAGTGGAACAGATTCGAGAAACTAAAGCCAAAGGGGGTCGAGTCATTGCGGTGGGAACAACGGTAGTAAGAGCTTTGGAGAGTGCCGCAGCCAGTGGAGAACTGCAACCCTTTAGAGGCAAGACAGAGTTATTTATCTATCCCGGCTACCAGTGGCGGACAGTGGACGGGTTGATTACGAATTTTCACTTACCGCGTTCGAGTTTATTGATGCTAGTGAGTGCAATGATCGGGCGTGAGCGCTTGCTGGATTTGTACAAAGAAGCGATCGCACATGAATATCGCTTTTATTCCTTTGGGGATGCCATGCTAATTTTGCCAGAATCCAGGAAAGTTGTTACTCTTTAATCTTTGGTTGTTAGTCTTTGGTTGTTAGTTGTTAGACAACGATTGGCAAGTTAGACACTATGAGACAAAAGCTCACGAACGAAGAAATGAAAATTCTTCTCCCCCGGCTTCCTCTGCTCCCCCTACCTATTTTCAGGCGCAGCGGGAACTAGATGATTAGTCCTTTAGTCATCTTTTTCTACTAAAAACTAATAACCAATAACGAACAACCAACAACTAACAACTCTTTAGACAGATTCAAATCTGGATAAAAAGCTGATAACTCAATTGCTGATAGCCACCGAGGACGGTCTTCTACCATGTCCAAACACTCTAAACAAATATCATTGTTTGCCGCCGCGATTCTTAGTCTCGGTTTAACAATGCCTCATCATGCCTTTGCTGGTGTGCAACCGCAGACGCGCACGAAGCAGCTAGTTGAAGGTTTATATACTGAAGATTTGGAGGCGGCGACTTACTTTCAACAAGGCGTAACACAATATACTCGCAGTGAATTCAACGCGGCAGAGCGAGCTTTTCAGAAAGCGCTGACGTCTGACCCGTTTATTCCGATGGCACGTTATTTGTTAGGGAATACGCTGTTCCAGCAGGGACAATACCAGCAAGCGGCTGAACAGTACCGACTTGCTATTGGGCTTGACCCAAATATGGCAGAAGCTCACTACAACCTGGGTTTGAGCTTGTATCGGCAGGGTAACACCGAGGAAGCGATCGTCCAGTACCAACAAGCACTCTCCCTCAATCCGACCTTGGCACCTGCTCGCTATAACCTGGGAGTAATATTTGAGTCAGAGGGGAATACACAAGCCGCGCTTAATGAGTACAGCCAAGCCGTTAGCGCAGACCCCAACTTTGATGTCGCTCAGTATAATTTGGGACTGCTTTTGGCAAAACAAGGTCAGAGTGAACCTGCCATTACAGCATTTCAACAAGCCGTGGAGAGCAATCCAAAATTAGTTGAAGCTCAATACCAGTTAGGTCTATTGCTATTTCAGCAAAACCGCTTGGAAGAAGCTGAAGTAGCGATGCAAGCTGCAACCGAGATTGACCCGAAATCGGCTCAGTCGCAGTACCAATTAGGTTTAATCTTAGCCCAACAAGGTGAGACGGCAGCAGCAGGCGCTCGTTTTCAGGAGGTAACGCGCCTGGAACCTAACAACGTTGAGGCTTACCAACGTGTAGGAGCGGCTTTGACCCAAATGGGTAAGTACGAGGACGCTGTAACCGCTCTACGAACCGCTACCCAACTTGAGCCAGGTAACGCTCTAACACACTACAACATTGGGGTAGCACTACAACGAGCTGAAAGGTACCCAGAAGCGATCGCAGCATATCAGGAAGCAATCCGTCTCGACCCCAGGTTGTCAGAGGCGTACTATAGCTTAGGTGTATCACTAGATCAAGCTCAACGGCGAGAGGAAGCGATTTCCTATCTGATGGAAGCCAGAAATCTGTTTAGTCAGGAAGGTAACTTACAAAGAAGCAGTGAGGTTGACCAATATGTTCGGCAACTCGCGCCAACCCAAGCGGCACCTGCGACAACGCCAACAACTCCCTCAAGAAGTCAACTGCGGCAACCGTCTACAGCACCCACGACAACGCCAACAACTCCCTCAAGAAATCAACTAAGGCAACCGTCTACAGCACCCACGACAACACCGACAACTCCCTTGAGAAGCCAGCCAATGCAACCCTCTACAGGACAGCCTAATAGGCTACCTGATATATCCCCCTTCCTTGCCCCTAGCCAGAAAAGTCCATCAAATCGGTAAGCGATCAATATCTCGGTTGCAGCCAATCACAACCATCACCATACCTTTGTGTAAACGCTTGTTTGGGTCGGGGTTAATCTCAAACTTGTCATCTTGACCGATTGCTAGGAGATTCAAGCCATAACGAGAGCGGAGTTGAAGTTCTGTAACCGTTTTGCCATGAAATTCTTCTGGCACCAAGATTTCCACAATACTGTTGTTGGGGTCAAGGTCAAAACGTTCTAGGATTGCGGGTCTTGTAAGCGATCGCGCCAAGGCACAACCTGCCTCATTTTCTGGATACACAACATGATCAGCACCCACTCGCTGCAACAGCTTCCCGTGGACTTCTGAAGAGGCTTTGGCAACAACGTTAGGGACACCCGATTCCTTCACATTTAACGTAGTAATAATGCTTTCTTGTAAATAGTTGCCAATTGCAATGATGACTGTATCAAATTCAAAAATCCCAGCTTCTTTCAGCGCCCCTGGTTGTGTCGAGTCCAACTGCACAGCATGGGCAACAATTTGGTCAGTCAAGGATTGAGAGACTCGCTTTTCATCAACATCAATCCCAAGCACTTCATACCCCTGACGGTGCAACGTTGAGCAAACAGCTCGACCAAAACGCCCTAAACCGATAACTGCAAACTGCTGATTGTCTCGACGTAGACTGCGAAAAAATCCAAAATTAGACAGATTCACACACTTTATACCTTTGTTCTAAATAGGTGTAATTAGGCACCCAACGAACCTTGAGCCACTAAACTTAATCCAGACTATACTGAATTTGCTTTCCTTTGAGGATAGACCTTAGGGCCTATCAATCGGTTCGAGTACTTTGTCTATACCGAAATTTAGCAGACTATCCTACCAATACATTCTCCTCTGGATAGTGAATTGCGCTAGGTCGAGGGTCTCCGAGGAGAGCTGCCATTAGTAGTAAGACACCAACTCGTCCAACATACATTGTCACAATTAAAACTAGCTTTGCCCAAGCTGAGACGCTAGCTGTAATACCAGTGGACAAACCCACAGTAGCAAAGGCTGATACAACTTCAAATAAGAGTTGAATAAAATCAAACTTTGGCTCTGTCAGGGAAATTAAAGCGAGTGAAATAATTACTGTTGTTACTGAACCAACCAGAACACCAATTGCTTTCAAAATTAACGACAGGGGGACTTGACGCTGATACAGTTCAACTTCTTCTTTCCCTTGCAAAATTGCCTTCGTACAAGAGAATAAAATTCGCAATGTTGTTGTTTTTATTCCACCCCCAGTACCCCCAGGACTGGCTCCGATAAACATAAGACCAATAGTAAGAAATAGACCCGTCGTCGTCACTTTACTAAAATCAATCGTATTAAATCCTGCGGTTCTAGTAGTAACAGATTGAAACCAAGCTGCCATGAGCTTATTTCCCAAACTCATGGAACCGAAAGTTCCTGGATTGTTGAGTTCAGTTAAGAAGAAGGCAACAGTGCCAAAAGCTAAAAGAAAGAGTGTCGTACTGATAGATACTTTAAAGTTTAGAGAAAATACGATTCGTCGTGATTTATTCAGAAGGCGATCGCGTAACCACAAAAACAGTTCAAAAATCACCCGATAACCAATACCTCCAAAAATAATTAACGCTGTAACAACCAAGTTTAATAATATTGATGATTGATAGCTTATAAAATTATCTCTCAATAGACCAAAACCTGCATTATTCCAAGAATTGATGCTATGAAAGATAGCAAACCATAATCCACGTTGCCACCCAAAATCTGGAACAAAAACAGGTAGAAGTAGAAAAACTCCCGTAATTTCAAAAAGTAGTGTAGTTGCTACAATCGAGCGGATTATTAGCGTACTGCCCTGTAAACCGGGTCGATCCAAATCTTGTTGAATCGCTATCTTATGCCTTAAGTCAAACCGACGCCCCACGAGTAGGATAAGAAAGGTTGTTGTTGTCATATAGCCCAACCCGCCAATCTGAACAAGAGCAGCAATCAGAAACTGACCCCAGAAAGAAAAATAGCTTCCAGGGTCTACAACCGATAAACCCGTGACACAGACAGCAGAAGTCGCTGTGAACAAAGCCACCAGTGGGGGAATCCACGTCCCAGTACTAGCGGAAAAAGGCATCATCAGTAAAAGTGTCCCGACAGTAATCAGCGCAAGGAATCCCAGGCAAACAGTTCGCGAGATGGTCATGGATGGATGTGGATAAGGGCAACGATAGGATTAAACAGCGATTTTAGATTACTTTGAGTGGAATCTTAGGAGTCAAGGATGACATCAACGATACAGAGTCAAATTCAACAATTTTATGACGCTTCTTCCGGTTTGTGGGAACAGGTTTGGGGCGAACACATGCATCACGGCTACTACGGTGCAACTGGCAACGAGAAGAAAGACCGCCGACAGGCACAAATTGACCTGATTGAAGAACTGCTGAAGTGGGCCCAGGTAAGGCAAGCTGAGCAAATTATCGATGTCGGCTGTGGCATTGGCGGTAGTTCTCTATACTTGGCAGAGAAGTTTAATGCTCATGCGACAGGGATTACGTTAAGCCCAGTGCAAGCATCGAGAGCAACTGAACGAGCAGAAGAAGCTGGGTTGGCAGCAGCCGTTCAATTTCAGGTTGCCGATGCCCTAGATATGCCTTTCGCCGATGAGACGTTTGATTTTGTCTGGTCGATGGAAAGTGGTGAACACATGCCCGACAAGGAGAAATTTTTGGCAGAGTGCTATCGGGTACTTAAACCAGGCGGGACATTTCTCATGGCAACCTGGTGTCATCGCCCGATAACGCCAGCAACAGGACAACTAACGATAGATGAACAGCAGCACTTAGCGGAAATTTACCGAGTTTACTGCTTACCTTATGTAATTTCGCTACCGGAGTATGAAGCAATTGCACATCGTCTCCCCTTCCAAAACATCCGTACTGCTGATTGGTCTGATGCCGTTGCACCATTTTGGGATATCGTGATTGATTCCACCTTTGAGCCTCAAGCCATTTTCGGCTTGCTCCAAAGCGGTTGGAGTACAATTCAGGCTGCCCTTTCGCTCGGTTTAATGAGTCGAGGCTATCGTCGCGGGTTGATTCGGTTTGGGTTGCTGTGTGCAAATAAGTGATATGTATCGGTACATATTGATGTGTACCAATGGCTTACTGATTGACTCTCCAGATTGGATAATCGTTGTTTTTGTGAAATCTAAAATCTGTGTCAACGCTGCTGCGCTAGCATAGATCGCTTATTCAGGAGAAAACGACCTTGCCCGATTCGATTATCCACGCTCAGCCTTCCCTGGAATTTATTCCACCAGCTTTTAATCCCTTAGTTTTACGAGTCGCTCAACAGGTATCGCCTAGCTGGATGCGATCGCAAACTTCAATCGGCAAAATTGAAGCAAAGAACGTCGAAGCTTTAGTCGATCTGTATCGCCAGTTTCAGGATAATAAAATCCGCTTCCTGCTTGCCTTTCGCCATCCCAGCGTTGATGACCCCTTCTGCATGACTCATTTGCTTTGGCGGCTGGTGCCACAAGTCGCTAGAGAACAGGGTATATCGTTACAGCGCCCAATTCATGCCCATTTTATCTATGACCGAGGGATTCCTCTGTGGGCAGGTTCTTATATCGGTTGGCTCTATTCTCGCTTGGGTGGCACTCCCATCCATCGGGGTAAGGCAGATTGGACAGGTTTGCGAAAGGCACGCGATTTGTTTGCCAATAGTCAGTTTCCAATGGCAGCCGCGCCAGAAGGGGCTGTTAATGGTCACAGTGAGATTATCAGCGCTTTAGAGCCAGGTATTGCTCAATTAGGCTTTTGGTGTGCTGAAGATTTGCTGAAGGCGGGACGCTCTGAGCAAGTATTGATTGTGCCAGTGGGGATTCAATATAGTTATGTTGATGCTCCTTGGAATGCTGTCGAAAAGCTTTTGAGTGAATTGGAAGCGGCGAGTGGTTTATCAGAAGCCGAGTTAAAGGTAGAAAGTGCAAACCTACCCACTCACCTTTCACCAACTCAAACCGCTCTTTATCAACGGCTGTATCGTTTGGGCGAACATTTACTGTCATTAATGGAGGAGTTTTACACTCGGTTTTATCATCAAATCCCAACCAGGAAAGGCAATACTTTACCTACCAGTCCTAACGAAGCTCTAGCAGTTCGTCTTCAAGCTCTAGAGAACACGGCGCTACAGGTTGCAGAGGCGTATTTTAACTTGCCATCAAAAGGCAGTGTGATAGATCGTTGTCGTCGTTTAGAGCAAGCTGGCTGGAATTACATCTATCGGGAAGAACTGAAGAATGTAAAAGCGCTTTCTCCTCTAGAACGCGGATTGGCGAATCGAGTAGCGGAGGAAGCAAACCTACGGATGTGGCACATGCGACTGGTAGAAACGTTTGTTTCAGTAACAGGACAGTATGTTATTGAAAAACCAACAGTAGAGCGGTTTGCAGAGACAACCTTGCTGTTGTGGGATATGGTGACTCGGATTAAGGGAAGCAATCCCTTCCATCGCCCTCGCTTGGGTAAGCAACAAGTGCAACTAACTATAGGAGAGCCTCTATCAGTTTCAGACCGTTACCCTGCCTATCATGCGAGTCGCAACGGGGCGAGACTAGCTGTTGCTGAGCTTACGAAAGACCTTCAACACGCTCTGGAGGGTTTGATTGTATCAGGAGTGGATTGAAAGAAGATGCGATCGCACTAATTCAGACAAAGCATTTTCTTCTCCCCTGCACGAATCTAGATTTGGATTGTTTGCCCAAGAATTAAGCATTATCAGGCTTTCGTAGGAGATATTAGGGGTAGGTGAAAGGCAAATCCATCAATGCTCAAATGACCAACTTGGCAAAACTTGAATGGAAGAAATACCTCTATGAGTAGCCTCCTATCAGAACGCCCTAAAGAAGCGGAAGCGCTTCCTAACCCTGAAAAGCTCCTGACAATTAAACCCGACAGCAACGACACCTTTTTTAACCGAGGCAATGCACTTTTTAAACTAGGACACTTAGAACAAGCGATCACTAGCTACGACCAAGCCCTTGAAATTGAACCGGATTACTACGAAGCTTGGTACAACCGGGGCATGGCACTGTTGTGCTTAAAATGCTTTAGAGAGGCGCTCGCTAGTTTCGAGAAAACCTTGCAACTAAAACAGGATAATCATGAAGTCTGGCTCATTCAGGGAATTGTGCTGTGGACATTGGGACACTTAGATGAAGCACTTGCTTGCTTTGATCGAGCAACGCAAGTCAAACAGAACTTTCCTGAAGCTTGGATCTACCGGGGTGCTGCTCTATGGAACTTAGAACGCTTAGAAGAAGCAGTCGCAAGCTACGACAAAGCCATCCTCATTAAACAAAACTTCACCGAAGCTTGGTACAACCGTGGTATTACGCTGTTCTACTTAAAGCGTTATGAGGAGGCGATTACTAGCTTCAATCAAGCTATACAAATTAAATCGGACTTACCCGAAGCCTGGAACCTCAGAGGCGTAGCACTGTCAAATCTAAGACGCTATGAAGAGGCTATCGCTAGCTACAACAAAGCCATAGAATTCAAGTCGAACTTTCCCCAAGCTTGGTACGATAGGGGCATTGCATTGGATGACTTAGGGCGCTTAAAGGAAGCAGTTGCTAGCTACGACAAAGCTATAAAATTCAAACCAGACTACTACGAAGCCTGGTACAACCGAGGGATTGTGCTTGGGAAGTTGGGACGTTTAAATGAAGCGATTGCTAGCTACGACAGAGTCATACAGTTTAAACCCGATGCCCACGAACCCTGGAACAATCGGGGCAATTTACTGAGAAGATTGGGACGATTAGAGGAAGCGCTCATTAGCTTCGACAAAGCTTTGGAAATTGAACCTAACCTTCAGCAAGCCTGGTACAACAAAGCTAGTTGTTATGCTCTGCAAGGCAATGTTGAGCAGGCTATTGAAAACTTGCAAGAAGCCATCAATCTTGATCCCGATCAATGGCGAAATTTGGCAAAAACTGAATTAGATTTTGACAGCATTCGAGACGATAAGCGATTCCAGGCTTTAATTCAGGATGAACGCGAAGGGGAAGAAGGAGAAATAGACGAGCGCGAATTGCTCCAAGCATCAGCAAGTAATCCACTATTTGATTACCTAAAAGACACTGAAGAAGATATCTACAACTCAACCGATTCACTACAACTCACAATCAACTACCCAGCCGCGCTGCCTGAAGCTCTACAACAAACACGAGAACAGTTTGAACAAGAAGCTCGCATGGCAATGGCAGTCAAGCTGTTTGAGATGAAACGTATATCTTCAGGAATAGCAGCTCAATTAGTCGGTACGGATAGAGTGTCTTTCCTGCTGAATTTACATAGTTATGGTGCAGCCATGATTGACCTTGAAGAAGAGGAACTTTTATCCGACCTAGAGAATGCCTGAGACTGAAAGAATTGTGATTGATACTGCACCGCTCATTTCTCTTGTAGCTGCTCTAGGTGATTTAAAAGTTCTACAATCTCTTTACTCTCAAGTGCTAGTTCCTTTTGAGGTCTGCCAGGAGATACTTGCAGGTGGTTCCAGTGGATTTGCAGTAGCAGAATTTGAGACTGCCGATTGGTTGCAAAGATGGTCGAATCCTCTAGAGATTTCTCCTTCTTTGCTTATTCCTTCGCTGGATAGAGGTGAAGCATCTGTAATTCAACTAGCTATTAATGAAAAGGTTCAAACCGTTTGCATTGATGAGACAGTTGGCAGACGTGTTGCTAAATCGAATGGTCTCTTAGTTACAGGTTCGATCGCCATTTTGCTGCGTGCCAAGAAGGAAGGAGGCTCTTTCTCTATGCAAGAAGCCATCCAGAGGATGAGGAACCGACGCATCCGCCTGAGTGAAAAACTTGTCAATTTTGCCCTTAGCCAAGCGGGTGAGAGTGATAGATCTTTAATATAGTCATATCTTTAATTCCATAAAAGACCCAGAATGAAGACATCTACACCCTAGCTAACGGCAAATCATTCAATGACCAAAGGTAAAATTTTTCTAGCGCCTTTTCCCTATGATGATTTATCAGTTAATAAACTGCGTCCAGCGGCTTGCTTGACTAATCCTATAGGAGCGCGTCGTCATATTATATTGGCTTATATTACTAGTCCAATTCCCGCTAAATTACTGGAAACAGACATCCTGTTAGATACTAACCTTTCCGATTTTGCCGCTACAGGATTGCAACAGCCTTCTGCTATCAGGCTGCATCAACTGGTGACAGTCTCTGCACTAATAGTCCAGCGTGAATTAGGAGAACTCTCAGTAGATATACAAACTCACATAGCTGAGAAGTTGTGCAAGCTGCTAACTGAGTGATGTAGGCCTAAGTTAGTTTAGGTTTCGGTATTTGTCTGATTTTGGGCATGTCCTGGTAGACTCAACGCGATCGCACTTGTCCACAGAGAACCTGAATTTCCGAGAACTTCCTCAACTGAAAACCCTAGACCTCGTCCGTGTTCTCGTCTATATCACTTGCCATGTGGTCTGTAAAACCTTTGCTAGAAGGGGCAATGGATTTACTCCTCATAAGAAAATACAGAGCAAAATACAACCTAAGCCACTCAATTTTGTTGGTTTGCGTTTCGACATCAACAATTGATTGCTGAACCCCATTTATTAAATCTCGGATTTTCTCCAGCTCATGCGGGTTTTGGTCTGCCTGCTCAATTGTGTTGGTTTGTGTTTCGACATCAACAATTGATTGCTGAACCCTATTTATTAAATCTCGAATTTTGTCCAACTCATACGGGTTTTCGTCTGTTCGCTTCTCAGTCATGGTTGCAGTAGTTATTTATCCCTCTGCAAATTTAGTAAACGCGCCTAATTCTCGTATATATCGCTTGAATGAAGATGTCTTAAGAGTAGTTGTTGTCGATTACACATTGGACGTGATCGCAATCACTGCCAACTACTTCGGTCGCTTAACTCCCTAAAAGACGAGTCGCTTAGGACAAACGATGCTAGCGCACCATCTCTTTTGCTAGTTCCTGAGCTTCTTGTGTAATAGAAGCCGCTTCCTGGACATCAAGAATCGTAAGGGACTGGTGCAGGAAGACATTTGTCAGCTTCAATTTGAGTCCTCGTCTTTCTATCCCAATCATCGTAAGGCTTTCAGGCTTAACACCGGAAACTTGCCCAAACTCAGGGGTTAGATCTTCCCCGAAAAATTAGTAAAATTATGCATTTTAGACGCACAGCAGCTTATCATCGGGTTTAAACTGCATTTAGCGATAAATTTGCGGTGTTAGAGGTGTAAAAGAGACAACAAGCAAGTTAGCCTTATAAAAATTTATGGAGTTAGGGCGCATCTTAAGCTAGCTGTTATGTGTGAATTGTGTCTCAACATCAATAATTTCACTGAGTAATCTAAGCGACAGCCAATGCCTTAGAACTTCATTGTTAATTCTGTAGCCACGAGAGTCAGCCATCCATGTCTCAGGACGTTATCACAAACAAAAGGGCAAGTCAGCCACTGAATGCTCCCGCTTCTATCCAACCTTGGTCGGCAGATTCCGAAGCCGATAAGTTAATGGATGAGTTATTTTCGGATATCGACCGGATTTTGGAGGGGGGAAGCAAGTTACCAACGGAACCAGTTAAGCCGGAATATGTCTCCTTAAAATCACTTGTGATTCCGCAAATCACGATGCCACCAGCAGTAATGTCTCCTCAGGAATTGGTACAACAGCCAAGTCTTGATGATTCAATTGATACGGCATCACTAGCCCAACTAGACACAGATGTTGCTAGCCCCCCCGTTGTTCAGAGTAAGCGGTGGAATTGGTCTGTTGAAAAAGTCCTACTGGCAGTCGGTGTCGCTTCACTTGTTGTGATGGCAATTATGCTGCTGAGCAATAAGACCAAGCTTGCTTTGCCGGGATGGCTGAATTTTGCGGGTTCACCTTCCGCCGAGAATGGTCAGATTTCGGACACGGATTCCCAGTTTATTAGCTACATGCAGCGATCGCTTGAGGTAATTGACCGTAAGACTGGAGCTAACCAAAAGCCAGCAACAGCATCGAGTACGGCACCGAGTACTGCAACGGCGGCTAACCTACCCCCCGTTCCTACGGCTGGCAATCGTACTCTTGCTCAGAACCAAGCCCCAACTGTCCTTGAACGAGTCTACATCCCCGTTTATCCACCATCAACTCCTGCGGCACCCTCAGCCCCATCGGTTGCAGCTAGACCATCAATTTCACCAGTAGCCCGACCATCAGTCCAACTCCCTCCACCACCAGTCAGGTCATCAGTTCCACTACCTCCACCCGTCACCAGACCATCAGCCGCAAGACCCCCAGCCGCAAAACCATCAGCCGCAAGACCGCCAGCACCCGCCAGTCCTCAGGCTGCGGCACCGTCTCCAAGGAGGTTGCCAGCGCCCCCCTCGGTCGCCGTCCCAACTTCACCGACTGTGCAATCCCCTGCACCTGTGGCAAACCATACTCTTGTAGGGTTACTGGAACTTGGCGATCAATCTGCTGCCTTATTTGACGTTAGTGGTGTCACTCAACGTATTACTGTGGGAGAAGCGATCGGTGCTAGTGGCTGGATTTTAGTCTCGGTAGCGAACCAGGAAGCTGTGATTCGACGCAATGGCGAAGTTCGTTCTGTTTATGTGGGACAGAAGTTCTAAAAGACGATAACAATCTAAATAGCACTAACAAAGGTGCCATAAGATTATGGGCAGCTTTTTCCGGCAACTGAGTTGTTACGACCTTTGGCTTAGTGTCAGCCTTTGCCTTCTGGCTACTGCCAGCACAGCTAGGGGGCAAATCATACCAGATGGAACGCTGCCGCGTAATTCTCTTGTCACCTCTAATGGCAACACCTTTGTGATCGAAGACGGTACGCAAGTTGGTAGCCATCTATTTCATAGCTTCCAGGAGTTTTCTGTCCCCACAGGCTTAAACGCTTTTTTCAACAACGCTTTGGATGTTCAGAATATCCTCAGCCGCGTTACCGGGGGAAATACCTCCAATATCGACGGTTTGATTGGCGCTAACGGCACGGCTAACCTGTTTTTCATCAACCCCAACGGGATTATCTTTGGTCAAAATGCTCAATTAAATATTGGTGGCTCGTTTATTGCCTCAACAGCCAGTAGCATTCAGTTTGCATCAGACAGTGAGTTTAGTGCCATAAATCCCCAGGCGCCACCACTGCTTACAATTAATCTTCCAATCGGATTGCAGTTTGGTTCAAATCCTGCCCCTATTATTAATCAATCTGTCGCTGATAGTGTACTAACGGCAACTCCCCGTGTTGGACTGGAAAATTCCGGTAGAACCTTAGCACTAGTCGGTGGCGATTTGACCTTAGATGGGGGCAATCTGACCGCTTCCGGTGGGCAGATTGAACTAGGTAGCGTTGCGAGTTCTGGATTCGTTAGCCTCACTCCTATCAACATTGGCTTTACCTTGGGTTATCAAGGTATTCAAGACTTTGGCAACATTGAGTTAACGGGTGCAGCCGTCAATGTGACGGGTTTAGGCAGTGGCACAATCAGGGTGCGAGGAGAAGACGTTACTCTCCTTGAGGGTTCAAAGCTAGTTGCTGAAACCTTTGGCGATTTTGACGGTGGGGGTATTGACATCCAAGCAACTCAATTCAGCCTCCAAGATAGAGCTTTTGTCTCCACTTCTACCTTTGGTTCTGGTGCCGGGGGAACTCTCAGTATCCACGCTGATATTGTAAAACTCACGGGAACAACTCCTTTAGAAACCTCACGACAGTTATTAGAGGGAACCTTTAACCCATTTAACCTTAGCAACGGCTTGTATAGCTTGAGTGTTCGTAGTGGTGCAACGGGAGACTTAATAAGTGGTGCAGCGGGAGACTTAATAATTGACGCAAGCCAGTTAATTATGCAAAACGGTGCAAATATCTTAACTACAGCATTTGCTGATGGTCGGGGAGGAAATTTAACTCTAAACATTTCCGAGTTGGCAGAACTTGCTAATGGTTCTCTCTTACTCACCGGGACGGCTGGCGACGGAGATTCAGGTGATTTAGCAATTACCGCTAATCAGTTGAGGGTTTTGGACGGCACAGCCATTAGCACGACGACTAGTGGTGTAAGCACTGGTAGTGGGGGAAAGCTTACTGTACTTGCTGAGTTTGTCGAATTGAGAGGACCTCCAGCGTTCTCACCTGTTCCTGGCGGTTTATTTACCGCAACACTTGGTGATGGAGATGCGGGGGATTTAACAATTACAACGACAGGTCAACTGATTGTTGCCGATGGCGCACAAATCTCCTCGTCTTCTGCTGGTAGTGGGCGTGGAGGAAAGCTTACTGTAGCTGCCGATTCCATCGCGCTTAGTGGCATCTCCGCCGATGGTCGGTTTCTGAGTGGTTTGCTCACCTCTTCCTCACTGTTGACTGTTTCAGGACAGAGAGGAACTGCTTCAGCCGGGAATTTATCTGTTACAACGAGACAGTTGAGTGTTCAAAACGGTGCTCAGATCTCAGCGGCAACGGGTAGTGATGGGGCAGCCGGAAATCTGACAATCAATGCGTCCGAGTCAGTGGAAGTAACTGGGTTTGCCACTGGCGTTGATCCTTCAGTGGAAAAAGTTTCCTTTGGAATTATCGGTGATGGCATTGTACCTAGCGCCATTGAAGCGAATACCAGTGGTGCAGGAATGGCAGGTGATTTGACAATTGATACCTCTGTATTAGCCGTTCGGAATGGGGCGGAAATTGGAGTCAGAAGCACAAGTTCAGGGGCAGCAGGCAATCTGACAGTAACGGCTGACTCAATTGTGCTAAGTGAGCAAGGAACAATAAGCGCTGTCAATGTTTCTGGCAACGGTGGCAACATTCAACTCAATGCTCAAGCAATCCAACTTAATGATGGAACAATTACCGCTACCAGCCTCCTCGGTGAGGGAGGTAATATCACTCTGCAAGTGCAAGACGATTTAGTTTTGCGTAACCAAAGTGAAATTTCTACGAGGGCGGGTACGGAAGATACGGGCGGCGGAAATGGTGGCAATATTACGATCAACGCCGAATTGATCGTTGCTATCCCCAGAGAAAATAGTGATATTACCGCCAATGCCTTTAACGGGAGTGGTGGTAACATCAACATCACAGCCCAAGGTATCTTTGGTCTTGAGAGACGTGACCAACTGACTCCACTGAGTGACATTACAGCCAGTTCAAAACTGGGGGTAGATGGAGTTGTGGAACTTACTCAACTGAGTGTTGACCCCTCACAGGGATTAGTTGAGTTACCAGAAAATGTTGTTGATAATAGTTCGCGCATCGTCGCTGGCTGTCCAGCGAATGAAGGGAACTCTTTTGCTATAACCGGACGAGGTGGCTTACCCGAAAATCCGACTGGAACGCTTAGAGGTCGGACAGTTTGGCAAGATTTACGTTTCGCCAATAGCACCACAGGTGCAGGGGAGCAAGAGAAAATCCCGAAATCCCAGCCATCCGAACAAAACCAACAACCAACACCCCTTACTGAGGCAAAAGGTTGGCTGATTAATGATACTGGTCAAGTAGAATTAGTCGCTTTGACATCTGATGTGACTTCTCAACAGCCTTGGGATCATCCAGCTAATTGCTCAAAATAAGGTTGATCAGATGAAAAGGGTTAACAAATTTGTTCAGCGCAAGGGCGAGTCTATTATCAGACTTCAGGCTTCACACTGGATAGTGTTCTTTCTCACCCTTTTCTTTGTAACAACAGTCTTGCCTGTAGCCGCGCAGTATTCTTCCTCTCAATCGAGCTTGCTACTTTTATCTGAACAACCGAAATCCCGCCTTTTGGTAGGAACAGAAATTCCTCGTCTAATACCAATTGGGTTAAACAATAGTACATTTCATACCCCCTCAACTCCCCTTCTTAAGGGGGGAGTAGTTCAAGAAAACGCTCTTGTTAAGGGGGCAGCCGTTCAAGAAAACCTGTCAAACTTAGACCAAATTGGTATAAAGTCTCAAGTGGATGCCTCAAGCCAACTTGCACAAGGTAGAACCCTCTACGAGGCAGGACAATTTGCCCAGGCGGCTACTTTGTGGCAACAAGCGGCTCAACGTTATGAGGCGCAAAATGATTACCTCAACCAAGCCTTGAGCCTCAGTTATCTGGCCTTAGCCTATCAAGACTTAGGGCAATGGCAAGCCGCAGAAACAGCGATTAATCAAAGTCTAGAACGGCTCAACAACTTAGAACTTAGAACTCAAAATTCAAAACTGATCTTTGCTCATACTCTAAATACTCAAGGCAGTCTTCAACTGGCTAGGGGACAAGCCCAAGCGGCTCTCGATACCTGGAAACAAGCACAAGCAGCCTACACTGATGGTGGAGATGACATTGGCAGATTCGGCAGCCAGATTAACCAAGCTCAAGCTTTGCAAACGTTAGGACTGTACCGACGCGCACAAACGACTCTAGAGCAGGTGAATAAAGATCTGCAAGCTTATCCTGATTCCCTCCTCAAGGCGACTGGGTTGCGTAGCTTAGGGGTTGCGTTACAGGTTGTGGGAGATTTGCAGAAGTCCCAGGAAGTCTTAGAGCAAAGCTTGGCAATAATCCAGCGCCTTGACTCTTCCCTCGATACCAGTGAAACCTTTTTTAGTCTGGGTAATACTGCCAGAGACTTAGAAGATTACACGACGGCTCTTGCCTTGTACACTAAGGCAGCAACCAATGCAACTAGCCCAATTACTAAACTCGAAGCTCAACTCAATCAACTAAGCTTAAATCTACAACTCAAACAGTGGGATGCGGCTCAAGCCTTATTGCCTCAAATCCAGTCTCAACTACCTGATTTGCCTGTCAGTCATGATGCTGTCTACGCTCAAGTTAATTTAGCTGAAAGCTTGATGAAATGGTCAGTCGTTAATGGTAACCCACAAAACACAAATGATATTGCGAAGCTTTTAGCCACAGCCACACAACAGGCAAGAATGCTGGAAGACCCAAGAGCAGAGTCTTATGCCTTTGGTCAGTTGGGACAGCTTTACAAACAAACACAGCAGTGGGAGGAGGCTCAAAACCTTACTCAGCAAGCTCTACAAATTGCTCAATCTATTAATGCTTCCGATACTGCCTATCGCTGGCAGTGGCAACTGGGTCAGATTCTCAAACAGCAAGGAAAGCTAACTGAAGCGACAGCAGCTTACACGGAAGCCGTTAATTCACTCCAATTTCTTCGTAGTGACTTGGTGACTATTAATCCTAATATTCAGTTCTCCTTTCGAGAAACTGTAGAACCTGTCTATCGAGAGTTAGTTCAATTGCTGTTGCAACCTCCTCGTAATCAGGAAGAGGTCAGTCAAGAAAACCTCGATAAAGCGCGTCAAGTGATTGAATCACTTCAGCTAGCGGAATTAGACAACTTCTTCCGGCAAGCTTGTTTAAGTGCTAAGCCAGAGCAGATTGACCGAGTTGACCCAACCGCCGCTGTGATTTATCCGATTATTTTGCCTGAGCGTTTAGCGGTAATCGTATCACTGCCAGGGCAACCTCTAGGTTACTACCAAACTCAGTTACCGCAGAGTGAAGTAGAAAGCCTTCTAGAGCAGCTATTACAATCTCTCAATCCTGCGTTCTCTAATAAACAGCGTTTGCGCCTCTCCCAACAAGTTTATAACTGGCTCGTCCAACCTGCTGAAAGTAAGTTAGCGGCAAGTGGAGTTAAAACTTTAGTCTTCGTATTAGATGGCGCCTTGCGGAGTCTGCCAATGGCGGCTTTGTATGATGGACAACAGTATCTTGTAGAGAAATATAGCATTGCCCTGAGTCCCGGCTTGCAGTTGTTGGAAACGCGATCGCTAATTCGAGAACAGCTCAAAGTTTTAACGGGTGGACTCACTGAGGCTCGTCAAGGCTTTTCTCCGCTACCCGCTGTAGAGTCTGAACTCAAGCAAATTGCCTCGGAGTTGCCTTCTGAGGTACTTCTGAATCAGGAGTTTATCAAAACTAGACTAGAACAGCAGATTAATGCTTTCCCTTTTCCGATCATTCACCTTGCTACCCACGCTCAATTCAGTTCCAAGGCAGAGGACACATTTCTCCTAACCTGGGATGGTCGCGTCAATGTCAAAGAGTTGGATCAATTACTTCAAAGTAGAAACCAATCCAATACACATCCTATTGAATTACTCGTCCTCAGTGCGTGTCAGACGGCAACTGGTGACAATCGCTCGGCTTTGGGATTAGCAGGATTCGCCGTGCGTTCTGGCGCCCGCAGTACACTTGCAACCTTGTGGTCGGTACGAGACGAATCGACTGCCGAACTTATGGCTGCGTTTTACCAAGAACTAGTCCAGACTGAGGTGAGTAAAGCAGAAGCTCTCCGTCAGGCTCAGTTAGTTCTGTTACACAAACCCAATTATGAACATCCTTTTTATTGGGCACCATTTGTTCTGATCGGAAATTGGCTTTGAAAGAATATTTGGTTCTTCAGTACTTAGTATGCTAAATACATAGCGAAACAAGAAAAGAAGAGATAAATTCAGTGCGTCTAATAGTGAGCAACCCCTGACTGGGATTGACACATGAGGCGCATTTATTATTGACTGT